>Ga0105240_10008505_pt1 | contig 14680 bp, 10 predicted proteins | sample KBSC54metaG_FD_80426 | JGI IMG/M metagenome (GOLD analysis project Ga0105240, IMG submission 80426) | Corn rhizosphere microbial communities from Kellogg Biological Station, Michigan, USA - KBS C5-4 metaG | ecosystem: Host-associated > Plants > Roots > Rhizosphere > Soil | place: Michigan, USA... | reverse complement strand
CCGCCGCTCTGCCACTGATCTTTATCACCGCCTGGGAAGGTCTGGTCGACCGCGCGCACGTCCGCGCCGGTCACAAGGTGTTGGTGCATGGCGGCGCCGGCGGCGTCGGCCATATCGCCGTGCAGATCGCCATTGCCTTTGGCGCCGACGTCTATGCCACCGGCTCGGCCGAGCAACGCGACATCATCACCGGCTACGGCGCCACCTTCATCGACTATCGCTCCGCGACGGTCGATGAGTACGTGCAGCAATATACCGACGGTGAAGGTTTTGACATCGTCTACGACACCGTCGGCGGCGCCACGCTGGATGCCTCCTTCATTGCTGCGCGCCGTTACCACGGTCACGTCGTCAGCTGTCTCGGCTGGGGCACCCATGCATTGGCGCCTTTGTCGTTCCGCGCCGCGACTTACTCAGGCGTCTTTACACTGATGCCGCTGCTGACCGGCAAGGGCCGCGCACACCACGGCGAAATCATGGAAGAAGCCGCCAAACTGGTCGAAGCAGGCAAGGTCATCGTGCAGGTCGACGCTCGCCGCTTCAGCTTCGACCAGGCTGATGCCGCTTATGACGTGATCGATGCCGGCGGCGCACGCGGCAAGCTGGTGATTGACATCCCGGCCTGATCCGCTTTCATTGAAAGGCCGCGGCAAAAATCCGGCGGGCGATTTATGATGTGACTTTCCTCAACAGCGACCGCCCTCCGGAGACAATATGAAGATCGCCATTCTCGACGACTACCAGGACAGCGTCCGCCAGCTCGACTGCTTCAAGATGCTGGACGGACATGACGTCAAAGTGTTTACCAACAGCGTGCGCGGTGCCGGACAACTGGTCGCGCGCCTGACGCCATTCGATGCTGTTGTGCTGATTCGCGAACGCACGGTCTTCAACAAGGCGTTGCTGGAAAAGCTGCCTGCGCTGAAACTGATTTCACAAACCGGCAAAGTCAGCGGACACGTCGATGTTGCCACCGCTACCGCGCAACGCATCGCCATCGTCGAGGGCGTCGGCGATCCGACCGCACCGGCGGAACTGACCTGGGCGCTGATCATGGCCGCTGCGCGCCGCGTGCCGCAATACGCCGCCAACCTCAAAGCCGGCATCTGGCAGCAAGTCTCCGCCGTACCGGAACACAATCCTCTCGGCGTCGCCCTCAAGGGTCGCACGCTCGGCATCTGGGGCTACGGAAAAATCGGCCGCATGGTGGCCTGCTATGGCAAAGCCTTCGGCATGAAAGTGGTGGTGTGGGGACGCGACGCCAGCCGCACGCAGGCACAGCAAGACGGCTATACCGCCGCAGCGAGCAAGGAAGAATTTTTCGCGACCGCTGATTTCGTCTCAGTACATCTGCGCCTCAACGACGCCACGCGCGGCATCGTCACCGCAGCAGACCTGGCGCAGATGAAGCCGACGGCAACCTTCATCAACACCAGCCGCGCCGAGCTGGTGGCTGAAGGCGCGCTGGAAGCAGCGCTGCAACAAGGCCGTCCCGGTTTCGCCGGGCTCGATGTTTTCGAAACCGAACCGCTGCCGCAGAATTCACCGCTGCTGCGCATGGATAACGTGGTGGCGACACCGCATCTCGGCTACGTTGAAAAAGACGGCTACGAGTTGTACTTCCGCGCGGCGTTTCAGAACATCGTCGACTTCGCCAACGGCACGCCGAAGAATGTCCTCAATCCTGAGGCGTTGGCTTGATGCGAACAGGCCTCGGCGGCGCATACGCCAAATGAGGCGCGTGCGACACTTTCCATAAATGCGCCCAGCCGGGCGGCCATGGCAACGGCGGTCCGACATAGGGTGCCACACCGCGACGCACGGCGATCACGGGCAGATGTTCCGGCATCTGCCCCGTGTGATCCCAGCCCAGACTGAAGGCATAGTCAGGCAGCAAAGCATCACACACCGACGCAAACCAATCCGTGTGATCTTCATCTCTTCCCAGCGCCTGCGCCAACCCATGCGGATCGAATTGCGCCAGCGCGCTTGCCAACTCCTGCGCACTTGCGCCAGGTACATCGCCCCAGCCAAAAATCGGATTGAAGTTGTAATCCGCTCCGGAGCCATACCAGCCTTCGCGCCACGGACGTTCATTCCAGTGCCGCGGGCCGGCGAACAAATGCCAACGCCAATGCAGACCAGATGGTTTGGGCCAGCTATATAAATACAAACGCTGGTAACCGGCCGCATGCAACTCGCGCACCATCGCCATCAGCCGCGCATGCGGCATGCGATCCGGCGGCGCACGGCGAAACAGGATAGGCGTGCCGTCTGCGTGCTGCACTTCATCCGACGACAGATTCAAGTCGAGCGTACGCACCTCGCTGCCGAAGCGCGCAGAAATCCACCCCGTCAATAAATTGACGGAGACGATAACGCCATAGCCGCGATGACGATGAAAGATGACGGTGCCGGGAGCGATCGGTTTCATATCCCCTCGATTTTATCCAACTATAAAAAATCTGACTGACGGCGTCATGACTATTCTGTGACGCCGAGTGGACTTAGGTGCCTCTCCTTTCGCGAAATTCAACCGCCTGATTTTTATTGATCAGCAAAAGGCCCTCGAAATTTCCTTTCGGAAACTTTAAAACCCAGTCTGTATGCGGCTTTGCGGACGATCTTGTAGACAACATGAATGTCGTTTCGCCAATAAAATGCGTGGCACGCAATTTGCGTAATGACAATTGAGCGCCGGCACCAGCTCAGAAATTTATATAAAACATAAGCACGGCGCGGATAGGTTCTGACGAACTTCTTCAACCAAGGGACAACAATGAGTGAGCACGTAGCAATTCAAACAGAGACTTTCTTGCCGTACATGCGCGATGTGACGAAATGCGAACAGTCGTTGCAGGAACTGAACCTCATGTGGCGCGTGATTGAGGCCTCGGCCAAAATGAATTGCCCCAGCGAGGCCAAGACCATCCTGCCGACCATGGCGGCAACACGCACCGGCTTCAGCCGGCTTGAACGCGAGTTGGTCGTCAGCCTCGTTCAGGAAAAAGTCCGCAACGTGCTCACCGAGATCGGCACCAAAGCGCAATACGTGATCGACATCGTGGTTCGCAATCTGTTTGAACGGACAGCCGATGTCGGCTTCCTCGCCACTGATCGCGAACTGTGCAATTTCGTCGCCGGCATTACCGATAACGCCGACGCGATTCGCTATCGGCTGCGTGAGTACCGCAACAAATACACCGTCTATGACGAGATCATGCTGCTCGATACCGAGGGCAACGTACTCGTGCAAATCGATCCGTCGACACCGCTGGAACACAGCGCTGACGCGCTCATCAGCGAGACACTCAATTCAGATACCTATGTCGAAACCTTCCGCTTCAGCGACCTGCGTCCGGGCAAAGAGCGCGCGCTGATTTATTCGCGCCGCATGCAGCATCCCCAAACTGGTGCGGTTGTTGGCATCCTGTGTCTGTGCTTCCATTTTGAAGAAGAGATGGCCGGTATCTTCTCGTCACATCGCGACGCGGAATCGCGCTCCAACATGCTGCTGCTGGACGCCGACAACCGCGTCATCGCCAGTGCCGACAAGCTGTGGGTTCCGGTCGGCACCGAAGTGCCGGTCAACCGCGACGGCAACGCATCGCTGATGCTGTTCTGCGGTCGTGAATATCTGGTGCGCACCGTATCTTCCGATGGATATCAAGGTTATCCAGGCCCCGTCGGCTGGCAAGGCCAGGTGATGATTCCGGTGGAAGTCGCATTCAGCGGTGTGATCAGCGATGCGCTGACCAAGCTGCCGTCCGACATCGCCGAGGGCTTGCTGTCGCATGCGGAGTCTTTCTGCCCGCCGCTGTTCGACATCATGACTGCCGCCAAGACCATTCAACGCATCGTGTGGAACGGTCAGGTCATGACCGCCGGCCAACGCGGCGAAATGCTCAAGCTCAAGACCATCCTCGATCAGATCAGCGAGACCGGCAACCGCAGCAACGAGCTGTTCGCGCAATCTATCCACGATCTCTATCAGACCGTGCTGGTATCGGGTATGCGCGACGCTGAATTCACCACCAGCCTGCTGGTCGATTTGCTTGATCGAAATCTGTATGAGCGCTCCGACGATTGCCGCTGGTGGGCATTGACACCGGAATTGCGCACCGCGCTGGCGCAGCCGGAACAAGATCAGGCAACGGTAGAGAAGATGACCACTATCCTCTCCTACATCAACGGTCTTTACACTGTGTACACGCGCATCTTCGTCTATGACCGCCATGGCCGCATCGTCGCCAGTACCGGGGATAACGCTGCTGCAATGATCGGCGCTCACGTCGATGAAGACAGCCTCAATCAAGTGCTCTCGCTGCGTACGCAACAGCAGTATTACGTCAGTCCGTTTTCTGCAACGTCGCTGTACGATGGCAAGAACACGTACATTTATCACGCAGCGATTCGCGATCTCGACAACGAAGCGATTGTGGTCGGCGGCATCGGCATCGTATTCGACTCGACGCCGGAGTTCGCCAACATGCTGGCCAGCGGCATCACCGGCAAAAAGAATATGACCGCCTTTTACATCGACCGCAACGCACGCATCATCTCGACGACAGATGACAAGCGTGCGGTCGGCGACATCCTCGACATCGATCCCGCGTTGCTGGCCATTTCCAACGGCGGTCGCGCGTCGCAGGTGACAGTGCATGACAACGAATATGCAATCGTAGCCTGCTCCGTATCGAGCGGTTATCGTGAGTTCAAAGTCAGCGACGGCTATCAGGAAGACATCATCGCCGTGGTGTTTGAATCTTTCGGCGCGGTGCAAGGCACCGGCTCGCAAACCGACAGCCGCCAATTCCTGCTGGATACCGACCCTGCCATCACCGACGGCAACGAATACGCGACCTTCTTCAGCGACAACAATCTGTTCGCCATCTCGGCCGCGCATGTTGTGGAAGCCGTTCCGTACAGCGCGGTACTACCGACTTCCATGGGCTCACGCGCAGAACAGATCGGCGTCCTGGGTCTGCAACGCGACGGTGTAGACGATAAGCGCAAAGAATTCATCTGGGTCTTCGATCTGGGCCAGATGATGCGCGGCACGCGCTCGGCCGTCAGCGGCAGCAGCCAGGTCATGATCGTGAGAGAAGGCGAACATACCATCGGCCTGCTTGTCGACGAGTTGCACGCCGTACCGCAATTCAATCCGGGTCAGATCATGCACACGCCGTTCGCCATGCAAGGCGCATCGATGCTGGTGACACAAGTCATCAAGGCAAACAACGGCCAGTTGCTGATCCAGGCCATCGATGTCGAGCGCCTGTTTGCGCTGCTGATCGACGGCCAGATCCCGATGCCGCCTGAGGTGGCGGAACAAGCCGCTGAAAATACCGGCTCGACGCTGCAGCTCATGGCAGCCTGAGTCCGCTGAGTGCTGTCGCTGGCGAGATGTGCGGTATGATGGCGGGGACTCGTTTTCCTGATTCGTCACCATCATGACTTTACGCATCATCGCCACCGGCGGTACCTTCGACAAACACTACGACGAAATCGCCGGCCAGCTCGGCTTCGCCAATAGCCACCTGCCGGCCGTGATTGCACGGGCGCGCCTGACTGTCCCGGCCACACTGGAAGAACTGCCCCTGCTCGACTCGCTCGATATGCAAGACATCGACCGGCGCCGCGTACTCGCGTCATGCGACCGCTCCGAAGAAAACGCCATCGTCATCATCCATGGCACCGATACGATGCAAGACACTGCACGCGTATTGGGCGCGGCGCAACTGGCAAAGACCATCGTGCTGACCGGAGCCATGATCCCTTACGCGATTCAGGGCTCGGATGCGCAATTCAATTTTGGCTTCGCCTGCGGCGTCGCGCAAGTGTTGACGCACGGTGTCTATGTGGCGATGAACGGCCGCGTCTTCCCTTGGGATCAGGTGCAGAAGAACCGCGTCGCCGGCGTGTTCGAACCGATTGAGCCGCAAGACTGAATCAACTTTTCAGTAGTCCATAAAAAAGCGAGGCTGAAGCCTCGCTTTTTATCATCGTCACAACCGGTAGAAGTCGCATCAAAATGAATCTGGCTAGGCGCATCGGCGCAACAACGCCAGCTTCATTTTTAGCGGCTTCTACGATCAGAACCGGTGTTGCATGCCCAGTGTCACACCGGTCTGGCTATTGCCAAACCCGACGTCATCACGCGACAGGCCAACCAACTGATTGTTCTTTGCCTTTGCATAGGCGCCGCTGGCGTACAGATCGGTGCGTTTGGACAAGGCGTATTTCAGACGCAGCGAATACATGATCGGGTCGGCATCCTTGACCAGGTTTTTCTGGTTCTGATAATAGATGGTGCCGATCAGACTCCATGCCGGTGTGAACTTGTAGGTCGCGCCGCCCCAGTAGAAATCGCTGCGCAGATCAGCCGCGCCGGTCGCCAGTGTCTTCTTGAAGTAACGATAGCCGAGGCTGAACTTCAGCGATTCCATCGCCTGATAGCCGGTGGCCAGATGTACCGTCGTGGTCTTGTCGTACGCGCCGCCGGCAACCGCTGCTGTACCGTTGACGCGATCATAAGTGGTCGCCAGCGAGAAAGGACCGTTGCCGTAAGCCAGACCAACGCCATACTTCGACGTGTCGTTGACACTGCCTGCAACTTCGCCGAAACCATACATTGCGCCGATCTTGAAGCCGCCGAAATCACCCTGGTACTTGATCATGTTCGACACGCCGGTCGGCATCCCATCCTTGCGGCCGCCGGTAGCACCGGCCGACGTCACCCACGAATACTGCGCCGAATAACCCATCGGATCGAAGGGCAGAATGAAGTCATACGTGGTGCTGAACGAACGTCCGGCGACCACACGCCCGAAGGCGCCCTCCAGACCGACGTTGGACTGGCGGTTGAACAGCTGGTTGGCGTCGCCGTCGAAGGCGCCGGTATCAAGCTTGAAGCCGTTTTCCAACTGGAAGATCGCCTTCAGTCCGCCACCCAGATCTTCGGTTCCGCGAAAGCCGATGCGCGACGTGTTCATTGCACCCGAGCTCATACGCGTAACGCTGCCGCCCTGGGCGCTTGCGTTGTTGACGTACTCGATACCAGTATCGATCAGCCCGTAGACGGTCACATTGCTCTGCGCCGCTGCCATGCCGCTGACGGCTGACAAGATTGCTGCTGCCAATAATTTCTTCTGCACTCTTTCTCTCCTTGATGAAAATCGTTTTTATGGTTGTGTTGCTTTGCGTTGCTTTGATGCGATGTGTTGAAGCACAGGCAGGCGGCCGTCCCGTCTATGCGTCACATGCATCAAATCAGAATGCCCAGAGCGCTTGCTCCGGCAGAGTCAGCCAGTACTCGCCCTGCTCCAGCTTGTGCGGCGCGTAGGCGCGCAAGCCGACCGTTGTGCTGTCCGCGCTTTTGGCTTTGAACAAGCACTCCCAGCGATCGCCCAGGTACATGCAGGTCGATAGCGGAAGACGAATGGCGTTGTCGGTCTGGTGATCGGCGATACGGACTTGTTCGAGACGGATGATTCCGGTGACGTCGCTGCCTGTATTGCTGCCACGCGCCGTGGCCAGCACGGTGCCTCCTTCGACCTGCAAGGTGACGCGCTGACCGTCGCGCTGCAACACCTTGCCGGGCAGACGATTGTTGCTGCCCATGAATTCGGCGGTGAACAGCGTGTCCGGCGTCTGGTACATGCTTTGCGGCGTGCCTTGCTGTTCAATCTTGCCGTTGTTAAGCAACAGGATGCGATCCGAAATCGCCATCGCCTCGCCCTGGTCATGCGTGACCATCAGCGCCGACAGGCCGAGGCGCACGATCAGTTCGCGCAGGAAGGCACGCGCTTCTTCACGCAGCTTGGCGTCAAGATTGGACAGCGGTTCGTCGAGCAGAATGACTTGCGGGTTATAGACCAGCGCACGCGCGATGGCGACGCGCTGCTGCTGACCGCCGGAGAGTTGATGCGGAAAACGTTCGCCCAGATGACCGAGGCCGAGTTGCGACAACACGGTCTTCACGCGTTCGGCGATTTCGCTGCTGCCCATCTTGCGCAGTTTGAGGCCATAGGCGACGTTGTCGAACACAGTCTTGTGCGGCCACAAGGCATACGACTGAAACACCAGACCGAGATTGCGTTCTTCTGCTGGTATTTCCAGCTTGCGCGAACCGTCGAAGACACGACGCTCGGCGATATCGATGGTGCCTGCCTTGGGCGATTCCAATCCGGCTACGGCGCGCAGCAGCGTGGTCTTGCCGCTGCCGGAAGGGCCGAGCAACGCGACCACTTCGCCGCGCTGCAATTGCATGGAGACACCCTTGAGAATCGGATTGGCGCTGGCGCCGCTGCCGTAGTCCAGGTGCAGGTCGTTGACGGTAAGTTCTGACATGATGATTCCTTTGATTGCAGGCTGCGACGATCACACCGCAACCTCGTGTATTGAGTAAGTTAATCGTGCAATTTGATGCCGAAGCGCAACGCGATGCCGAGACCGATCGCGACGAGTGTGATGTTGATGAACGACAGCGCCGCCACCAGTTCCACCGCACCGGCCGCCCACATCGAGACGATCATCGAGCCGATGACTTCGGTGCCCGGCGACAGCAGGTACACGCCGGTGGAGTACTCGCGCTCGAAGATCAGAAACACCATCAGCCATGCGCCGAGCAAGCCGTACTTGACCAGCGGCAGCGTGACGTCGCGCGTGACCTGGCCACGCTGCGCACCGACGGCGCGCGCCGCTTCTTCCAGTTCGGGGCCGACTTGCAGCAAGGCGGTGGTGATCAGGCGCAGACCGTAAGCCATCCACACCACGGAGTACGCCAGCCAGACGGAGAAAATGGTCGAGCGCAACTCGCGTAACTGAGGAATGAAATTCTCGACCAGCCAGCGCGCCACATCGTTGTCGAAGCCTTTGAGGAAGCTGTCCAGCAGCGAAGGCACGAACAGGAAAACCCACAGGAAAGACAGACCGGCCAGCAGCCCCGGCACCGCACGCGGCACCAGCACGCTGTAATCGAGGAAGCGGGTGATACCGTCGTTCTTGCGATGCATCGCCAGCGCAATCGCGCTATAGCAAGCCACCGCCACGGCACCGCCGATCACGCCGATCAACACGGTGTTGATGATGCCGCGCACCAGCGAAGGCTGACTCCAGACATCACGGAAGTTTTGCAGCGTCAGTACATCGAGCAGTGTCACGCCGTCGCCCCAGTGAGACACGAAGGTGCGCAGGGCAATGCCCGACAGCGGCACGATCACGGTGAACAGCAACCACCCGGCGATCAATGCGAAGGCAATCCAGCGCCACTTGCCCAAGGGCAGCGCTTTCTGGCGTGCGCCCTTGCCTTTGATCGAGACATATTTGTTTGCCGACTTCAGCAACCAGCGTTGTAGCATGACCAAGGGCATGGTCACGGCGACCAGACACACGGCGACGGCTGCCATCAGATGATACGAAGGCGTGCCAAGCTTGTTGGTGAGTTTGTAGAGATAGGTCGCCAATACCAGATGGCCTTCCGGATCGCCGAGCACCAGTACCAAACCAAAGACTTCGAACCCGAGAAAAAACACCAGCACGCCCGAATACGCCAGCGCCGGCATGATCATCGGCAGCGACACATTGAGTGCCACCTGCAGCGGCGACGCGCCGGCAACGCGTGCGGCTTCCTCGACGTCCGAACCGAGACTCTTCAATGCTGCCGAAGCGTACAGATAGACGTGCGGCACGTGAGTCAGACCGGCGATGACGACGATGGCCGGGAAGGAATACACATTCCAGGGATCGCCTTCGAAGCCGAAAACAGACAGCAGGTTACGCATCCACACCGTATAAAAACCGACCGGCCCCATGGACACCACGTAGCCGAATGCGATCACCATCGGCGACACAAAGATCGGCACCAGCAGCATGGGCGCAATCCAGCCGCGTCCCGGCAGGTCGGTGCGCACCATCAGGAACGCCAGCATACCGCCCAGTGGCACCGCAATCAGCGCCAGGCCGGAAGCAAGATAGAAACCGTTGACGAAGGCCTGGCGAAAATCCGAGTCATCAAAAATGAAGCGATAGGAATCCAGGGTCAGCGTCTTCACCGGCGCGAAGAACGGCGCCGACAAGAAGCTCTGATAGAAAATCAGCAGCAGCGGCACGAAGATCGCCAATGACGCCAGCGCGACTACGACCCCGCGCGGCCAGTTCAGGCGTATGCGGAAACGCTTGGCTGCGGGCTCGATGCGATCGGTGGTTGAAAGTATTTGCATAAGTCTTGCTACCTAAGAAATAGACACGGCCTCTCCCCTGCGTATCCGAAAATCCGGACAAGCCTTCGGCCAGGGAGGGCGCAAAAGCGGCTTCCCAAACGAAGAGTGATGAGCGGTGATGTCTTGAAAACTGCAACCCGACCGGTTAGCCGGGCTGCTTGTTACGGATCTTGCGGATCTTGTAAATCGCGCCCGGCGGCTTATTTCTTGCCGGCGGCGTCCTTCCATTGCTTCAGGAAAGCCAGACGCTTGGTCTGATCCAGGTACTCCAGCAATTCGGTGTTGACCGGCATTGGCTTCAAGGCCGATCCCAGTTGTTTGTTCAGATCTGCCGACGTTGTTGCGCCGGTCACGTCAGCACGGATGGCGAACAATTGCGCGTCGTTGGCGATGATGGTCTGGCCGCGCTTGGACAGGATGTAGTCCATCCAGAGCTTGCCGGCATTGATATTCTTGGCTGACTTGTTGACGAAGATCACGCGCGACAACACCAGGTTGTAATCCTTCGTGAAAGCAATCCCGATCGATGGATCTTTCTTGGCGCGGGTCAACGCGTAGGGACCGAGGATGTTGTAGCCGATCAGGTTTTCGCCGGAAGAAATGCGTTCCAGCATGGTACCGGTCGACGACTGCACGCGCACCGCGACACCGCCCAGCGCTTTGGCGAAATCCCAGAATTGCGGATTGAGTTTCATGTCGTGAGTGATCAGGCTGAAACCGACACCGGACTTTTCAATGTCGTAGGTGGTGACCTTGTTCTTGTACTTGTCGAGCTTGGTGGTCAGCAGCTTGGTGAATTCCGCATGCGTGGTCGGCACTTCGGCTTCCGGCACCAGACGCTTGTTGTAGACGATGGCGGCGGGTTCGTAGGTGGTGCCGTAGGCGGTATCTTTCCAGTTCGCCCATGCCGGGATGGCGGCGGCTTCCGGTGACTTGTAGGCCAGGCCATAACCTTCCGATGCCAGCTTGACCTGCAGGTCCATCGAGGACGACCACATCACGTCGGCAGTCGCACCGCCGGCAGCCGCTTCGGAAATGAAGCGGTTATAGACTTCGGTGGAGTTCATGTCGTTGTACTCCACCTTCACCGCTGGATACAGCGCGCTGAAATCCTTGATCAGCGCTTCCGCCGCCTTCGAGTCCGTGGTGCTGTAGACCACCACCTTGCCTTCTTTCTTCGCCGCGTCGACCACCTTGGCGTAGTCGGCGGGATAACCAGCCGGCACCTGCGCCAAAGCGGCCGAGGACAAACCTGCCAGCGGCAGAGCCAGGGCCAGGGCGACAGTGATACGACGCTTCACGAATACACGAACGGACATGCGAAATCTCCTTTAGATTTTATGGTGGGCAGGGAGAGCCCGGTCAACGCGCTTATCTGACCAGCCCCAGTTCCTGCGATTGCTTGCGATATTGTTCGACGACCTTGCGAACGTATTCAGTCAGTTGCGGCCCCGTCATCGAAAAGGGATAGAGTCCGCTGGCAGCGCGTTGCCGTTTGAATTCCTCCGTCGCCATGGCACGGTCGAAGATGCCGACCCAACGCTGGTAGTCGGTGTCTGATGCGTGTGAACTCATGTAGAAGCCGCGAATGATCGGCCACACCACGTCGAAACCCTGCTCGCGTGCGGTGGCAACGCCGGACAGCGCGCCGGGCAGGCGGTCTTCCGACAGCACCGCGAGGATGCGGAATTTGCCTTCCTTGATATAAGCTGCAGCCTCGGATGCGTCACCGGAAATCACTTGCACATGATTCGCCTGCAAAGCGGTGAACGAATCTCCACCGCCTTCCAGTGCAACGAAACGAAAATTCTTGGGGTCAATGTCTGCGCGACGGGCGATCATCGCCACCTTGAGCCAATCCTGGCTACCCACCGTGCCGCTGACGCCGATGGTGATCTTGCCGGGGTCATTTCCCATGGCGTCGACCAGCTCGCGGAGATTCTTGTAGGGCGCATCGCTGCGCACGGCGATCATGCCGTAATCAGTGCCGATACCTGCCAGCCAGCGCACGTCGGATACCGCGGCCTTGCCGTATTTGCCTTGCGCCAGATTCAATAGTGATCCGCCGGAGAACGTCACCAGCGTGTCCGGCCCGCCGCGCCGCTGCGACACGACCGAGCTCCACGCCACGGCACCGATACCACCAGGCAGATAGCTGATCTTGATCTCCGGTGCGCCGTCTTTTGCAGGCAGCACCTTGCGCATCATCTTGCACGCGCCATCCATCCCGCCGCCCGGCTTGGCCGGGACAATGCACTCCGTCGCCTGCGCGGAGATGGCGCATAACAAAAGCGCGCAGGCAAGCAGCAAGCTCCGCGGGAGCCAATGCCGGATGGTCGAAGTCATCACGGCAGTCAGGCGCGATGCAAAGTGGCGAAAACGTGGCGCAACGAATACGTGAAAGCGCGTATCGAGATCATGCTGTGTCTCCAATATAGGATTTTTATTTTTATTGATTTGATGATGTGGGCGCATGCTACCTGCCCAAACTTTCATTCGGCTTTCAGTGCTGTGAAAGAATCCGACGAGTATGTCGATCCGACGCAAACCCGCTATTGCAAAGGCCCGGCTTCTGTTAGCATCCGCAGCTATCCGTGTTTTCACCGTGCTGCGCTGTGACGATTGATTCATGGCTTCCGTCCTTGTATTCGTTTGTTGTCTCATTGCGTTGCACCATCTTTTTTCATTGTCATCATGCGCATCCTATTGGTTGAAGATCACGTCGAACTCTCCCGCTGGCTGTCGAAGGCTTTGCAGGATGCGCATCTCACCGTCGAATGCGCGGCCAACGGCGCCGATGCCGACAGCCTGCTGCTGACCCAGGAATATGCGCTGGTCATTCTGGATTTGACGCTGCCCAAGATGGATGGGCTGGAAGTACTCAAACGCTTGCGTGCACGCGGCAGCCGCACGCCGGTGCTGATCCTGACGGCACGCGGCGGACTCAATGATCGCGTCAACGGACTCAATCTCGGCGCCGACGACTATCTCGCCAAACCCTTCGAACTGGTGGAATTGGAAGCGCGCGTCAAAGCGCTGCTGCGACGCGCACAGGGCAATGAAACCGTTACCGTCAATTGCGGTGCGCTCAGTTTCGATACGGTATCGCGCATGTTCACCTATGGCGGCGCCATGCTGGCGCTGACGCCGCGCGAGCATGCCGTGCTCGAAGCACTGATCACGCGCGCCGGCCGCACCGTGGCAAAAGAGAAACTGTTTCAGGAAGTGTTCTCGCTGGACGACAACGCCAATGTCGACGCCATCGAAATCTACATCCACAGACTGCGCAAAAAACTCGACGCCATCGACGAAGGCCGCGTCTCCATCACCACCCTGCGCGGCCTCGGTTATCTGCTGCAGGCCGCCGGATGATACGGCATTTTGCCATGACCAGACTCGGCAGTCTGCGCAGCCAGCTGATGCGCTGGCTGCTGGTGCCGCTGCTGATTCTGGTGGCGGTCGACGCCGTGTCGGTTTACTACAACGCGCTGGAAGTCGCCGACATTGCCTACGACCGTTCGTTGCTGGCGTCGACGCGCGCGCTGGCCGAACGCGTCTCTATCGTCAACGGCCACGTCGTGGCCGACGTGCCCTATGTGGCGCTCGACAGTTTCGAGACCGACACGCTCGGTCGCATCTATTACAAGGTCACCGGCGTGAAAGGCGAATTCGTTTCCGGCTACGACGATCTGCCGCCACTGCCCGCCGATGTGAAACGCTCGGAAGCTTATCCGGCGCTGGTGCGTTTTTATCAGGCGGATTATCACAATCAGCCGGTGCGCATTGCAGCGCTCTATCAACCGGTCTACGACGACAGCATGCGCGGCATCGCATTGATCCAGGTTGGTGAGACCATGGATGCGCGCCGTGGCATGACGCGCAAGATCCTGTTCGACACCATGTGGCGTCAGGGCGTGCTGGTAGTGGTTGCCGCGCTGCTGGTATGGTTTGCCGTGCGTTTTGTGCTGCGGCCGCTGATGCAATTGCGCAGTGATGTCGAATCGCGCGCGCCGACGGATTTGTCCGACTTCGATCCCGACCGCGTGCACAAGGAAATGCGCCCGCTGGTGCTGGCCATGAACGGTTACATGGAACGCCTGCAAACCCTGATCACCGGGCAGCGCCGTTTCATCGCCGATGCATCGCATCAGCTGCGTACGCCGCTCACCGTGTTGAAGACGCAAGCGGAACTGGCACTGCGCGAGTTCGACCGGGCGCCCAATGATCCACGTGCCTTGCATGAACTGCGTGAGCTGGTCGAAAGCATTGCCGGCACCACCGACTCCACCGTGCATCTGGCCAATCGTCTGCTCACGCTGGCGCGTGCTGAACATGGCGCGGCGGAAGGCGGCATCGCACCGGTCTCGTTGACAGGCGCAGCGCGGCAGGTGGCGCTGGAACTGGCCCAACACGCGGTAGCCAAACATATCGATCTGTCTTTCGATACTGATCACGAT
>Ga0105240_10008497_pt1 | contig 14684 bp, 20 predicted proteins | sample KBSC54metaG_FD_80426 | JGI IMG/M metagenome (GOLD analysis project Ga0105240, IMG submission 80426) | Corn rhizosphere microbial communities from Kellogg Biological Station, Michigan, USA - KBS C5-4 metaG | ecosystem: Host-associated > Plants > Roots > Rhizosphere > Soil | place: Michigan, USA... | reverse complement strand
TCCCACGGTCCCTTGGATTCCGAGGGCTTCTTGACCTCGAACAGATAGGCCGGGTGAATCTTGCGGCCGTCCGCGCGGATCGTGCCCTTGCCGAACAGCGGATCGTCGGTCGGCATCGATTTCATCTTCTCCACCACCTTGATGCCATCATGCGGATTGCCGCCCATCGCCTCGAGCGCCTTGAAGTAGTGGATCAGGCCCGAATAGACGCCGGCTTGCACCATGGACGGCTCCGCCTTGTTCTTGGCGCGATCGGAAAAGCGTTTTGAAAACGCGCGGGTTCCGTCATTGAGGTCCCAATAGAAGGTTTCCGTGAAATTCAGGCCTTGCGCCACGTTCAAACCGAGCGCGTGAACGTCGGTGATGAACAGCAGAAGGCCGGCGAGTTTCTGGCCACCCGAAACGATGCCGAATTCCGCAGCCTGCTTGATCGCGTTGGTGGTATCGCCGCCTGCATTGGCAAGTCCGACGATTTTCGCTTTCGAGGCCTGCGCCTGCAGCAGGAACGAGGAGAAGTCCGACGAATTCAGGGGATGCTTGACGCTACCGAGCACCTTGCCGCCTGCCTTCACCACCACCGCGGTGGTGTCGCGCTCCAGCGCCGCGCCGAAGGCGTAGTCGGCGGTCAGGAAGTACCAGGTATCGCCGCCGGCCTTCACCAGCGCCTGACCGGTGCTGTTGGCCAGCATGTAGGTATCGTAAACCCAGTGAATTGTATTCGGCGAGCACTGAGCATTGGTGAGATCCGACGACGCCGCGCCGGTATTGATCATGATGGAATTCTTCTCCTTGACCAGGTTATTGACCGCCAGCGCGACGCCGGAGTTCAGCACGTCCATGAAGATGTCGACCTTCTCGACATCGATCCATTGGCGCGCGATGTTGGTGGCGACGTCGGGCTTGTTCTGATGGTCGGCGGATATCAGACCGATTTTCCAGCCCTTGGCCGCAAGCCCGGAATCCTCGATCGCCATCTGGGCCGCCAGGGTGGAGCCCGCGCCGCCGAGGTCGGAGTAAAGGCCCGAATTATCGGTCAGTACGCCGATCTTGATGGTTTTGTCCTGGGCAAGGGCACTGCTACCGGCGACAAGCGCCAGCGCGGTGCCAAATAGCACTGCTGAGATTCTGCTTTTCATGTTGGTTCCCTCCGGAATTTTTCTCATTGTTTTTCAGACGCCGAGATAGGTGTGAAGCTTGTCCATGTTGGCCTGCAGCTCCGAATTGGCGAAGCCGTCAATGATCTTGCCGTGCTCGACGATGTAGTAGCGGTCCGCGACTGTCGCTGCGAACCGGAAATTCTGTTCGACCAGCAGGATGGTAAAACCTTCGTTCTTGAGGCGTGCGATGGTGTGGCCGATCTGCTGGATGATGACAGGCGCGAGCCCTTCGGTTGGCTCGTCCAGCATCAGAAATCGCGCGCCGGTGCGCAGGATTCGCGCGATCGCCAGCATCTGCTGCTCGCCGCCCGACAATTTGGTGCCCTGGCTGTTGAGCCGTTCCTTGAGGTTGGGAAACAGCTCGAAGATCTGATCCAGCGACAGCCCGCCTGCGCGCACCACCGGCGGCAACAGCAGATTTTCGCGGACGTCGAGGCTCGCAAAAATCCCTCGCTCCTCCGGGCAAAAGGCGACGCCCATCCGTGCAATCCGGTCCGACGACGCCCGGGTGATATCCTGGTCATTGAAACGGATCGCGCCGGTGCGCTTCCCGATGATCCCCATCACCGATTTCAGCGTCGTGGTCTTGCCGGCGCCGTTGCGCCCGAGCAAGGTGACCACCTCACCGGCGTTCACGTTGAAATCGATCCCGTGAAGGATGTGGGACTCACCGTACCAGGATTCGAGATTTTGAACCGACAGCACCGGCGTGCCTGCGCCCGTCGGTGCGTACTTCGTCGCGGCGGCTCCGGCCATTTGCAGTTCAGCCATGACCCGCCCCCAGATAGGCTTCCTTGACCCGCTCATCCCTGGACAGCTCGGCATAATTGCCTTCCGCAAGGACGTGACCGCGCGTCAGCACCGTGATGATGTCGGAAAGGTTGGCGACGACGTTCAGATTGTGTTCGACCATCAGGATCGTGTATTTCGCAGAGATGCGCTTGATCAGCGCCGCGATCTTGTCGATGTCTTCGTGTCCCATGCCGGCCATCGGCTCGTCGAGCAGCATCATCTCCGGATCGAGCGCCAGCGTCGTGGCAATTTCGAGCGCGCGTTTGCGCCCATAGGGCATCTCGACCGCCGGCGTCGTTGCGAATTCGCTCAGGCCGACATCGTCCAGCAATTCATGGGCGCGGCCATTGAAGCGGTCGAGCACAGTCTTGGAACGCCAGAAATCGAAGGATTGCCCGTGCTGGCGCTGCAACGCGACCCTGACATTCTCCAGCGCTGTCAAATGCGGGAATACCGCCGAAATCTGGAACGAGCGCACCAGGCCGAGGCGCGCCACATCGGCCGGCGCCAGCGCGGTAATGTCCTGCCCCTTATACAGAATTTGACCCGCCGAGGGCTTCAGGAACTTGGTCAAAAGATTAAAGCAGGTCGTCTTGCCGGCGCCGTTCGGGCCGATCAACGCGTGAATACTGCCACGGCGGACCCGAAGATCGACGTCGCGAACGGCGAAGAATCCCGCAAATTCCTTGGTCAATCCGTGGGTTTCGAGAATGAACTCATCGGCCAATCAAAATTCCCCCGCCTTCGCCGCGAAGTGCTTTTCGCGCGTGGCTAATTTTTCCTAACCGGCAGGTTCGCTTAAGACGCCTTGGAAATCCCGTCCCGAACCGGCCGCCTCCGGCCGGAATATGCCGTTAACGGCCCGGTTTGCGCAAGGCGGAAAGCTGGGCATTCGCCGAGGCGAGCAAGGATGCATTCGCCATTAGTCGAATTGCGCAAGGGCATGACGGATGGGTTTGCCCCGAGGTTTTCGGCGGTCTGTTCGAGCCGCCCGGAAAGCCGCCATTAACGGTGTTTTGACGCAATCCTGCGTTTTCATCAAAAATTCGCTCCTCGAGCCGATGGTTCTGCTTTGCATTGAAGGCGGATTGCAGCCTTGGAATTCGAAAGCGCCAACCCGACGGTCGTCAAATCGATCAAGCAGCGGGACCTGTTGAATACCTGGCTGCGGCTTTATGCCCGCGCCCAGCAGATGCCGCGCATCGAGGAATACCAACCGGCGCGGCTCGCCGATGAACTGCCGGACCTCGTGTATTATACCGTCGACACTGCACAACAGCCGCCGCGTCTGACGATCCAGAGCGACGGCACGCGGATGTCGAGCGCCTACGGCAACACCGGCAAGGGCCGATATCTCGACGAATATCTTCCGGCCAGCCTCGTGCCCGTCGTGATGCCGGTTTACTACGAATGCGTGGCCCGCGCGCTTCCCGTCTACACCATCTCCAATGTCGATGACATCTATAGACGGATCGTCGCCTATGAACGGCTGCTGTTGCCATTCTCGGAAGGTGCCGGCGTCACCCATGTGATCGCGTCGCTGAAAACCATCAGCGAAGACGGTGGCTTCGAAATCAGGAATCTGATGCGGGGAAACGACGCCTTGCCCACCGCGAAGCTTCGCACTGTGATCGATCGCGATCTTTTCCACCGCGTGCCCGGCCGTATCCCGGCCGGCGACGTGATCGAATTCAGTTAGTATCCGAATGCAATTCGAGAGCGCCAATCCCTCGGTGCATTGGACGAAGTTATCGAGCTGAGCTAGACTTTCCGCGCCGGGACCCGCCCGATGCCGCGACTTCCCTGGCGTAGATTTCCGGCTTGAAGCCGACCAGCAATTTGCCGCCGACATCGAGCACGGGGCGCTTGATCATCGAGGGTTGCGCCAGCATTAACGCAAGGGCTTTACGCTCATTCAGACCTTCCTTGTCGGCGTCAGGCAATTTGCGAAACGTGGTACCGGCGCGATTGAGCAGCGTTTCCCAGCCGAGTTCGTCGCTCCATCGCTTGAGTTTTTCCCTGGCGATGCCTTCGCTCTTGTAGTCATGGAAACCATAGGCCACGCCGTGGCTGTCGAGCCAGGCGCGCGCCTTCTTCATGGTGTCGCAGTTCTTGATGCCGTAGATGGTGGTGGGCAAAGCTAGTCCTCGCGTGAATTGGCCGGGCAAGCGAACGGCGCACTATCGATAGGCGACAAAATTCATCAACCCAAGCTCGATCGCCAGTTCGTAAATCGAGGCGGCAAAACGCCGATGATCGGCTAAAGCTGAGAGTTCCGCCTTCGATGCAGCGCCGATAAGAACATCGATACATTCTTCCATCATCTCGGGACCGATAGGCACGATAGCACCGCAGGTGATCGCAAACTCCTCGATGGGAGCAACCCTCATCGCGAAAACCGCGCCGGGCTCGGCCGACTGCTCCAACCCCTCATCCAGAAGCGGTATCGCACCGCCTCGCATCAAATCCTCAAGTAGAACGCCGGCGGGGCGACACATGCCGATCGTGCGGAAGATGGAAAACCGCGACGCCTGCAGAGCCCGCAGAACAAGCGCTTCGTCCGACTTTGCAACCGGAAGGCGTCTTCGGGCACAGCGGTCGATGGCGCGAGTTCTGCCGGCGCCGGCCGTGTAAACCGCAAGATCGAAGGCGAGGCTCAGCTCGACGGTATCATTTGTGAAAAGGAACTTGCCATCCGACAGGCCGATCCGCTTGGCATGGGCAAGAAAGCTCGAATGTGGAATGTTTTCGAGCGCCGCCGTCTGGATATCCTTCCGAAGATCCCGATAGCGGCGATAGCGGCCGAGGATATCGGCGCGGCTAAAGCCATGCATCTCACCGGCGCGGAGATCGAGTAATGCTTGCGCTGCAGGCGCCATGTTCGCTACTCGCCTCGGAGTTTCGCCTGTTCGACGCGGACCAGGCTGGAGTTTAGCCCGCCAACGCTGCCTCAAGCATCGAAAATGATTCGGTCAAGATAGTCATCCGGTTTCCCTGCTTCGCCCACGGTTTCCACCAGCGTCTAATAAGCGAGCGCCAACGGCTAAGTCCGATCAATAGCTGTCGGCATCGACGACGCCTTGGGCAAAGGCCTGCGGGGCTTCCTGCGGCAGATTGTGCCCGATGCCGCCCTTGATGGTCCGGTGCGCATATTTGCCCGAGAATTTGTTGCGATAGGACGCGGCGTCCGGGTGCGGGGCACCATTGGCATCGCCTTCAAGGGTAATGGTGGGCACGGTGATAACCGGGCCTTCGGCAAGCCGCTTTTCCAGATCGTCATATTTCGCCTCGCCCTCAGCCAGACCGAGCCGCCAGCGGTAATTATGGATGGCAATGCTGACATGATCGGGGTTGTCGAAGGCTACCGCGCTACGATCGAACGTAGCATCGTCGAAGCGCCACTTCGGCGAAGCGAGCTGCCAAATCAGCTTTGTAAAGTCGTGCCGGTATTTCTCGTAGCCCGCGCGGCCGCGTTCGGTGGCGAAATAAAATTGGTACCACCATTCGAGCTCCGCCTTTGGCGGCAGCGGCATCTTGCCGGATTGCTGGCTGCCGATCAGGTAACCGCTCACGGAGACGAGCGCCTTGCAGCGTTCCGGCCACAGCGCTGCGATGATGTCGGCCGTCCGCGCGCCCCAGTCAAACCCGGCGAGGATCGCCTTCTCGATTCTGAGAGCATCCATCAAAGCGATGATATCGAGCGCGACCACCGACGGCTGGCCGTTCCGAAACGTTTCATTTGAACGAAAGCGCGTCGTGCCGTAGCCGCGCAGGTACGGCACGATCACCCGGTAACCCGCCGACGCCAGCAAAGGTGTGACGTCGACAAAGCTGTGAATGTCGTAGGGCCAGCCGTGCAGAAGAATGACGGGACGACCGTCGGCAGAACCTGCTTCGGCATAGCCGACATTCAGGAGGCCGGCATCGATCTGCTTCAGTGGGCCGAACGATTTGTTCGTCCCCGGCTTGATCCTGGGCAAATCCGCCGGTTTTGCCTTGCCGGGTTGTGCTATGGCGGGACCGCTCAGGAAGAAGTGTGCGGCGGCAAGGGTCATGGCCGCGCTGCCAAAGAAACGACGGCGGTGATGGTTGATTTGTTCGGGCCTCTCGATCCAATCCATGGGTGAATCTCCTCTCCGCTTTGAGATGGCCCGGATCTATCCTCCAGACGTCAAAGATCTTTTGCAGCGCGTTTCGGGCATTTTGGTCCATTCCACAATGGTGCCGTTCGCTGACTTATTGTAGTGTACCGCCGGCTTCCTTGCATCCGGGGCAAACATGGAATTCACCGCGCTATTTCTGGCCGTGGCCATTGTGATGCTCGTTGTCTGGCATGGCCCGCGATCCCTCGCCCTGACCCTGTTCGCCGTCGTGTTCATTGCTTGCGTCGCGACCTATCTGCACCATGCGTCCGATACGCTGAAGCTGTCATTCTGAGGGGTGGGCATGACGCGATCATTCGCCGTAACCCTCAACGCGCTCAGCCTGTACGCGGTGGCGCTGGTCCTGGCGGCGGCGTTCGCGGCACAACTGCTGCTGCATGAACTGCCCTGCCCGTTGTGCCTGCTTCAGCGCATCCAGTTCGCGGTGCTGGCGATCGGCCCCATCCTGAATGTCCGCTGGGGACCGCGCCCCAGTCACTACGCCCTGTCGCTGTTGGCGGCCGGCGCTGGCATGGCTTTCTCGACGCGCCAGGTGCTGCTGCATATCATGCCCGGAGATGCCGGCTACGGCACGGCGCTGTTCGGCTATCACTATTACACGTTGGCATTGATCGGCTTCGCGGCGGCGATCGTCCTGCTTGCAGCGATCTTGCTGTTCGACCGTCAGTTCGAGCACGACGACGCACCGCCGCAGGTTGCGTCCGGCGCTTTCGCGACGACGGCGGTGTGGCTGGTGATCGCTTTGACGGCGCTGAACGTGGTTTCGACGCTGCTGGAATGCGGCTTTGGCGCCTGCGCCGACAATCCGGTTGTTTACGAATTGCTCAAACGCGGAATTTGAGAGCGATAAACCGGCGTGGAAATGGCGCGACAAACAACTACGGAAATGAGCCCGCTCTTGCTAAAATACCGTCGCAGGGCTATGTATATCCCAATTGGATATACAGAGGAGATGACGCCATGACAAGCTCCACGGTATTCACCAGCAACCGCAGCCAGGCGGTCCGGTTGCCCAAGGCCGTCGCCTTTCCGGAGGACGTGCATCAGGTCGACATTTTGAAGATCGGCCGCAGCCGCGTGATCGTGCCACAAGGCAAACGGTGGGACGATCTGTTTCAGAACGGTCCGCGCGCGAGCGAGGATTTCATGGTCGAACGAGAGCAGCCGCCGGCCGAGGAGCGCGAGCAGCTCTGATGCTCGCCTACATGCTCGACACCAATATCTGCATCTATGTCATGAAGAATTATCCGCTGGATTTGCGAGAGAAGTTCAATTCGCTGGCCGAGCAACTCTGCATCTCGAGCATTACGCTCGGCGAGTTGCACTATGGCGCCGAGAAGTCGGCACGTCGTGTCGAGAACCTGACGGCCATCGAGCATTTCGTGGCGCGTCTCGAGGTGCTGCCGTTCGAGATCAAAGCGGCTGCGCACTATGGTCAGGTTCGGGCCGAGCTGGAGCGGGCGGGAATGCCCTGCGGTCCGCACGACATGCAGATCGGCGGTCATGCCCGCAGTGAAGGGTTGATCATCGTCAGCAACAATACGCGCGAGTTCAGCCGCATGCCGGGTATCCGAGTTGAGAATTGGGTCTGAGCGGATCGGAAGCGCATCCCGATTGGGCGCGCGGTCGCATCCCCGGCGAACCGCTCCAGGAGATGGCCGCTCATGAATGATCGTCCAGCGCAAGCGAATCCCGGCCTCACCGACGCGGAGCTTGCTGGCCATCCGACCGTGTTCGCGGCCGATGCTCTCAGGGATTCGGTCGTGGTGGTGTCGGGCGGTGCCGGCGGCATCGGGCGCGCGATTGCCTGGTTGTTTGCACGGTTAGGCGCGCATGTCGCCGTCGTCGGACGCGATCAGGGCAAGCTCGACGCCCTTGTCGCCGATTTGGCCAGCCGCAGCCTGAAGGCATCCGCGCATGTCGCCGACATCCGGGAGCCGGATCAGGTCCATGCCCTGTTTGATGCCGTCTGGGCCGCGCACGGCCGTGTCGACAGCCTCATCAACAGCGCCGGTGGGCAGTTTCCGCAGGCCGCGATCGATTTCTCGATCAAAGGCTGGAACGCGGTCATCGACACTAACCTCAACGGCACCTGGTACATGATGCAGGCCGCAGCGCAGCGCTGGCGCGACCACGAGCATCCCGGCAGCATCGTCAATATCGTGGTCGTCACCACCCACGGGCTCTACGGCATCGCGCATACGATTGCGGCGCGATCCGGCGTTATCGGCCTCACGCGCGCCGTCGCGGTCGAATGGGCGCCGCTGAATATCCGGGTGAATTGCGTGGCGCCCGGCGCAATCGCGACCGAAGGCTGGAACGTCTATACGCCGCAGGCGCGTGCGGCCTACCCCCGCTCGAATCCGATGATGCGCGCGGGTTCGGCCTGGGACATCGCGGAAGCCTGCGTCTATCTCGCCGGGCCCTCGGGAGGATTTGTCACCGGCGAAACGCTGACGGTGGACGGTGGCGGTCAACTCTGGGGCGAGACCTGGACCACCGGGAAGCCGGAATATTTTGGCGGTGGGGATCGGTGAGCCTGTTTGCCGATGCCGATCCATCACATCCGCCTCTGCAGCGCCGTCACGTACAGACGGCGGCGGATTTCCATCCCTTGCCGCCGGTAGAGCGCGATAGCGCTGTCGTTTTTGGAAAATACATGCAGGAAGGGAATCTCGCCGCGCGCTGCAATCTGGCTGGCAACGGCCCCGAGCAGGACTTGCGCGTAACCGCGGCCGCGGTGATCCGGACGCACACAGATGGCCGTCATCTCGGTATAATTGGCGGGCTTCATCCGCTCGCCCGCCATCGCAACAAGCTGCCCATCGATCCGAATGCCGAGAAACGTCCCCAATTCATGGGTTCGCAGTGTAAAGGGGCCGGGCTTGGTGAGTTCGGTCAGCGCCATCATCGCCGGAACGTCGTCGGCGCCGAGCGTGACGATGTCCACGCCGCGGATTGAGCTTTCCGCGGGCGTTCCAATCATCTGCTCGCCCGTCTCGGCGAGCAAAATTTTGAACTCAACGGGCGCAGTCACGGCGTCAGGCGTAAACAGCACGGCTATTTCGGATCCGGACATCAGCGCGCCAAGCGCGGCGAAACTCTCGGGCGACATATCCACCATGTCCGCGAAGGGCCCGACCGCCGTGGAGTAACGTAGCGCCCGCGCGCCGCCTTCCGCCAAAGCCTGCTGCCGGGTCGTCAGTGCGCTCCAGATTGGACGATCAAGCGGGTGCATCGACGGACCGGAAGCAGGCATCTTTCATTTGCCGCGGGCATGCTGATCGAAAGCGCTGAGGACAGCGAGCGTCATAGCCTTGACGCCGGTCTCGATGGTCGGCTTCGGCACCGGCGCAAACAGCGGCGAATGATTGGATGGCAATTCGGGTCCCGTCCCATTGTTTGCCGCGACGAACCGCTCCAGCTCGTAGACGCCGATATTGAAAAACATCGACGGCACCCCGGCATTGATGAATTCGGAGAAATCCTCACTCGGCGTGCCCGGCGGCGATGTCCTGAACTTGTCGCCGAACGCTGCCTTCAGCACCTTCTCGGCGGTGGCAACCACCGCGGGATCGTTCATCACGGCCTTGGCGCCCTCGGTGATTTTGATGTCGGGCGCGGGTGCATCCGACATGGCGGCGGCGGCCTTCGCCGTCCGCTCGATTCCCGCCAGCATCTTGGCGCGCACCTCCGGCTTGAAGGTGCGGATGGTTCCGAGCACCAGTGCGTCGTCCGGAATGATGTTCTCGGCGGTGCCGCCATGGATCGCGCCGATGCTGACCACGCCGAATTCGGTCGGGTCCTTTTCGCGGCAAAGCGCGGCGGACGCCAGCAGGGATTTGGCAAACCGGTTCATGGCAACAACGCTCCTTGATCGCGCAAGCGAGGATTCATGGTTGAACGCGAGCAGCCTGCAGCTTGGACGACGGACGGGGGAGTGTCTAGCCGGGCGCGCCGTCCTCGAGACTTACAATCACGGCGGCGTTGGCAATGATGATGGCATCGCCGCCGCGCTCGTCATCCACCTTGAGCCCGCCTTTGACCGCGGTCACGGTCACCGTTCCGTAAGGCAGCTCTTTCGCGACCGCGGATGTGTCAACCGCGTCGGGGTCTGGCACGCCGATGGTGACATCGACGAACATGTCGCTTGAGGTCTTGCCCAGCATCCGGAAGAATCCGAGGCTGGAGTGGCGGATGGCGTCCGAGACCGCGCGCCTGGCCGCCTTGGTGGCATCTCGCCCGTGAACGTCAACGCCCATGCCCATTTCAGTGATACAGCGCACGCGTGCCATCGGGTTTTCCTGCTCTTGTTGGGGAGGAGAGGTATCAATCTTTCGCGATTCCGCGCGCGCCGCAAGCACAGATTCCCGTTGTGTCGAAGCGCTTCCGGGCACGTCGCAAATTTCCGATTCAACTTTCTGGACATGGGAGGCGGGTCGGCTCAATTCTCCGGCACGGTGAAGACGGCGCATGGAGATGCAATACCGCGCAGTGCGTGCGTCCCGAGCGGTATCAACGATACTCCGGTCTCGGCAGCGAGTTTGCCCGAGACAAGGACGGACTTGTCGAGCGTCCGGCACAGCCCTTCGAGCCGGCTGACTAGGTTGACGGCGGGGCCGATCGCCGTGAAATCCAGCCGATCGGCAGCACCGATATTGCCCCAGAGCATCTCGCCGAGGTGCAGGGCGGCGCCGAAGGGCAGCGGCGACAGCCCCTGCTGACGTCGCGCATCATCGAGTTGCGCCATGCCGACCCGCGCGGCGGAGACCGCACGCAGCGCGGCGTCGCAGGCGCCGCGGGGCGCCCCTCCGACGACCGGGAAGATCGCCAGCACACCGTCGCCCATGAACTTCAACACTTCGCCGCCGAAGGCGTGGACCGGGCCGGCGATGCGGTCGAACCAGGCATCGAGAGCCGAGATGACCGCCGAGGGAGGATTGCTCTCGGACAGGGCTGTGAAGCCGCGCAGATCGGCAAAGAGCAGCGCTGCCTGGATGGTCTCGCCGATATCGCGCCGCAAAGGACCCGCCAGCACCCGCGCTGCGCTGCGCCGGCCGAGATAAGCCTCGAGAGCAGCCGTGAGCGTGGCGCGCGCCGCGAGAGCTGCGAGTGGTGCCGCGGCGAAGCGCGCGACCTCGCGCAACGCATTGGCCTCACGGCGTGTGAACGGACGCGGCCCGATCCAGCCGAGCGAAGGCGCGTCCGGCCTCGACCCGACGGCGTCCTCATGCACGTGGCCGGCCGCAAGTTTAGCAAGCCAGCGGCGGCCGCCATCGCCGGGCGAATTCGCAGTATCGGCCGCGAGCGCTCCCGCGAATCCCAAGGCCTCGATCAATTCCCCGCTCTCGGCCCGCCACAGCCAGGTGCGCCGAGCAATGAGCGGGTGCGGCACGGCGAGTGTCAGCGCGCCGCCCGCGAGCGGCACGCCATCTGCGACCAGACGCGCGCCGACCTCGGCCAGCAGCCGGTCAGCACCCGGGGTCTCGGCGGCCGCATCGACCAGCCAGGCGAGCGTCGAAGAGAGCTGCATGGATCGATCATGGGGTTGACGCCGCTCCCTTGTCACGAGTTATCCTCGCGTGGGCTGACTCCGGCGCTGCCATCCGTGCAACCGCGATCAAGGAGACTCCGATGACTGAACCGCTCGTGGTCCGGCGTGAAACCCAAATCGCAGCCCCGCCATCCACCGTCTTCGCTTTCCTGACCGATCCCGAAAAGATCGTGAGATGGATGGGCGCCGAGGCGCAGACCGAGACGCATCCGGGCGGGCTCTATCTTCTCAAGGGCGTCAACGGCCGGGTGGCGCGCGGCGCGTTCCGCGAGGTCGTGCCGGTCCACCGGTTAGCCTACAGCTTCGGTTGGGACGGGGATGACGAAGTGCCGCCGGGATCGGGCCTGGTCGAGATCGACCTGATCGACCGGGACGGCGGCACCTTGCTGCGCATGACCCATAGCGGTCTTCCCAACGCAGCGCAGTGCGCCGGCCATGCCAAGGGTTGGGCACATTACTTCGGCAGGTTGGCCATGGCGGCTGCCGGCCAGGATCCCGGCAAAGATGTTGGCCTGCAGCGTCACGCCTAGCGCGTCACCCGCCGCGGTGTGAGGTGCGAACGCTGGATCAGGACCGGCGGGCATCGCTTCGTCGGCGGAAGAGTTTGAGCCAGGGCGCCAAATGGAAGGCGCTCATCAGCAAATACATCGCAACCATTCCGCCGAACGGTGACGCACCATGCGCGGCCGAGCAAAGCATATCCGGCGCGCCGCTGGGAACACCCGTGAGCAGCGCCATGATCGCAAAGGTTGGTGCGGCCGCGAGGTAGAGAAAATCGGCGGCGCCTGTCGCTGCAGTGGTGCTGTTTTCGCGAATGGCGTCGCAGCCGCGCATGCCGGTATGGGCTTCGCTCATGTTTTCTCTCCTGCAACACTGCGCAGTTTGACTCAGGCACTCGCTCGCCGGCGACGCGCCGCGCGAGCGAGTACATATCCGTCACCGGACTAGCCGTCTTGTTTCCGAAAAGCGGCCTCGCCTGCGTCCGACACGGCGACCCATTTTGGATCGGGCGCGGCGCCGGGAACGTAACTGTCGTTCCAGTTCCACCATTTGTACGGCCGGGTCTGGGGGTAGCCCTCCGGCGAGTCCTCCCATTCCTCCTGGCGCCCGAGTGCCGTCATGTCGAGGTAGCTCCAGACGGTGCCCATCGACTCGTCGCCGCGGCCGTTGATCATGTAGGTGCGGAAGATGCGCTCGCCGTCGCGGATGAACGCGTTGTGGCCGTGCCACTCATCCACGCCGAAGTCGGCGTCAAAACTGTCCGTGATGGTGTACCAGGGGATGTGCTCCCAACCCATCCGCGCCTTCAGGCGCGCGATGTCGGCCTGCGGTGCGCGCGAGGCGTAGACAAGCGTCGTGTCGCGCGCGTTGAGGTGGACAGGATTGGAGACCTGGTCGGCCCCGAGCGAACAGCCAATGCAGGCATGCTCGGGCCAGCCGTGCACGCCGGGCTCGAAGAAGGCGCGGTAGACGATCAGCTGACGGCGGCCGTCGAACAGATCGAGCAGGCTCACCTTGCCCTTGGGCCCGTCGAACGCGTACTTCTTCTCCACCGCCTGCCACGGCATCCGCCGACGTTCGGCGGCCAATGCGTCACGGGCGCGGGTCAAGGTCTTCTCCTTCACGAGCATCTGCTCGCGCGCAGCTTCCCACTGCTGGGCCGAAACGACATGAGTCTTCATAGCTAACCTCCTGTTTGTTGCGATGCTTGTTGCGTGCACGCGTCGACTTGCAGCATCAGGCCGTAGTCATCCGGCCATGCCTCGACCGCGGCCCCTCGATCTTCCCGTCGGCGAAAATCTTCATCACAGTGATCATCCGCATGACAATCTCCACACCGATCCGTCAGGCCGGAAGCCGCCGGTCGTATTCCTTCTGCAGGCGGCTCCAGCCTTCCCAGAATGGCGCCGGCTCGTTGCCCATTGCGCGGGCGACCAGAATATCGAGGTGCATGTGCCAGCCGGCGCTGACCTTGAGCATGGTCGAGCGGTCGGGCAGACGGCGATGGATCACGGTGAGCAGCACGCCCTCACCCTTTGGCTCCAATTCGAAGGTAACGTCGCCGCTGTTATTCCAGGCGATGGAAAGCTTGCGCGGCGGATCGAGTTCGGTGATCCGGCTTTGCATGCGGTGCTCTTCGGGGAAGCCGGCCGGGCGCGCGCTTGGCGGGTCGTTGAGTTCATCGTTGCGCCAGACGAATTCGAAGGGCGCGCCGACCTTCATGTCCATCGCGCCCGCCGCCAGCCACTTGCGGCGCAGTTCGCTGTCGGTGAGATAGGCCCAGATGCGCTCGATCGGACCGGGCAGAAGCCGCTGGATCTTCAAGGTGGCGGGTTCGATGAGCGCGCCGTAGGCATCGGGTCTTGTCTTTGTATCCATCGTTCTACTCCTTCACCGCTTTGCTTTCGCCTCGTCTTCTGCGCGCAGCAGGGATTCCAGCCTGTCGAGCTTTTCATTCCAGAAGCGCTGATAACGCCTGAGCCATGCATCGGCTTCCGCGAGCCGCGCCGCTTGCAGGCGGCACAGATGGGTTCGGCCGCGGATCGTGCGCCTCAGCAGCCCGGCGTTCTCCAGTACCCGCACGTGTTTCGAGGCGCCCGCGAAGCTCATGCTGAACGGGGTCGCCAGTTCCCCGATCGTGAGTTCCCGTTCCGCAAGCTGGCCAAGCATGGCCCGCCGCGTCGGATCCGCAAGCGCATGAAAGACGGCGTCGAGATGGGCGAATTGTTCAACCATATGGTTTAACATAACCGCACGAGACGGATTGTCAACCCATCGGTTTAATTTCTTTTGGCTGGGCTCCGTGGGTTCCGGCACACGAGTGGCTAGGCTCGCATTCCGATCGCTGGCCGAAACGGCGGATCGTCGTCAGGGAGAGGTACTGTGGCATAGTGGTCGAACTGCATCGTAAAGGTCGCGCGACCCTGGCTCATCGAGCGCAGGTTATTGACGTAACCGAACATATTCATGAGCGGCACCATCGCATTGATGACGTTGGCATTGCCGCGCATGTCTTGA
>Ga0105240_10008495_pt1 | contig 14686 bp, 14 predicted proteins | sample KBSC54metaG_FD_80426 | JGI IMG/M metagenome (GOLD analysis project Ga0105240, IMG submission 80426) | Corn rhizosphere microbial communities from Kellogg Biological Station, Michigan, USA - KBS C5-4 metaG | ecosystem: Host-associated > Plants > Roots > Rhizosphere > Soil | place: Michigan, USA... | reverse complement strand
CCGGCCTGTCGATCAGCGTCGCCTTCAAGGCGTTCTGATCTGCCTCCCTCCCCATCATGGGGAGGGAAGACCGCGCAGCGGTCAGGGTGGGGGAATCTGGAGCCAAGCTCGATACCCACCGAACCATCGTGCTTGCATCCGACATCCCCACCCTGCGTCGCTGCGCGACGCTGTCCCTCCCCATGAAGGGGAGGGAGGCAATTCTTACGCCCCCTGTAAGAAACTGACGCACTTTGTCAGAAACTGACGGCGCCCGTAAGTACAGACTCGTCCCGCCATTTCGTAGTTTCTCGTTGTCAGCGCGACGGACAGGCCGAAGCGCAAGAAAGATCGAAGGAACTACTTAGATGTCCGCCAAGACCAGCGTCTTCCGGAAGCTCGTCGTCGCCGCCTCCGCCGCGGCGGTCCTGATGGGCGCCGCCGGCGCCGCCTATGCCGCCAACCGCCATGTGCTGGTGGTCAACGACACCAACCACACCCTGACCAACCTCTACGCCTCGAGCGTCCGCGACAGCGAATACCACGGCGACTGGCTCGGCCGCGCCACCCTGTCGCCCGGCGAATCGGTGGTGATCGACTTCGACGACGGCCGCGGCACCTGCCAGATGGATGTGAAGGCGCAGTTCAGCGACGACACCCATGTCGAGCAGCACAACTTCAACGTCTGCACGCGGACGACCATGCGCTTCACGGGGAACTAGGCTCCGCCCGCCAACACCCCCGCTGACGAGGGCCGCCGAACGCTTCACCGCGTTCGGCGGCTTTTGTCTTTGGCTCGGCGTGGAGGGCGGAGCGGGATCAACCGAGAGGCTCTATCCGCCCGCAACCTTGCGCTGGCCGAACACCGGCGCGGGCTCGAACAGGTCCTCGTCGGCGTCCCAGCCCGGCGCGGCCGCCGGCTCCGGGGCCGGATCAGGCGCGGCGTCGAGCAGCGGATGCAGCAGCGGGCTGATCTGCGCGGCCTGTCCCTTCAGGAAAGTCAGGAGCCGCGTCTCCGCCTCGCTCAGCGCGCCGTGGCTGAGCCGTCCCACCAGCCAGCGCGCCTCGTCGTCGGTCACGGGTGCGGCGGCCGCTTCCTGGGTTTCCATGAGGTCGGCCGCAGCCTTCCACTCGTCTTCCTCGTCCTGGAACGGATGGAACACCTCGCGGAACGCACCCTTGACGTCGGGCGCCTTGACCATGCCCGACATGAAGTGGCCCAACGAGTCCTTGCTCTCCAGCCACTCCTCCTCGTGACGCGCCTCGTCCCGCCCGGCCAGGTGGAACGGACTGACCGCGGTCAGGTAGTCGCCGACACAGCGGGCGAAGAAGTCCGCCCAGGCCGGATCGTTGGCAGCCGCCTTGCAGGCGTCGTTGACGTCGAACAACGCGTCCGCCTCCTCGCGGCTGACGCCGATGTTGCTCTCGCCGGCGCCGGCGAACACCATCCGGCGCAGCAGCGCCACGTCCTCAGCCTCCACCCGTCCCTTTGCGATCACCCGAGCCTTGGCGGCGTCCAGGCCATAGGCCGCCAGCCGGTCGGGCGCCTGGGTCGCGGCGTCGAGGATTCGCGCCAGCGCCTCCAGCCCGCCGTCCAGCGTCGGACCGGACCCGCGCGACAGCAGCGCGATCGTCCAGTCGGCCTTGCCGTCGTCGACATAGTCCTCGGGAACCTGCTGACGCACGACGTAGTCGGTCATCGCCTCGGCGAAGAAGGCGCCCCACTCGGGCGGGCGGTCAGGCGCGGCCGTGTCGAGGTCCGCGAGCGCCTCGAGGTCGTCCTTCTCGATCTTGTCCGCGGCGCCGTAGATCTGGGCGCGCATCGACAGCACGTCGTCGGCGCCGATGCGGCCGGCGGCCTTCAGGCGGCCGACGATATCGGCCAGGGTCACGTTCATGGGGCGGAGCCTCCAGCGGTATCTCTCGCCATGGTCGCACAAAGCCGTTACGCGACAGCTAATTAGCTCAGCATCCCCACGCGCCTCAGCAGCCAGAGCGTCCCCACCACCACGGCGACGCACATCGCCGAGGCGGCCGTGAACCCGAGACTGGAGTGCTCGAACGGCATGCCCGGGAGGTTCATGCCGAACGCGCCCACGATCAGGGTCGGCGGGATCAGCAGGGTCGAGATCACCGTCAGGGTGCGCATGCTGCGGTTCGTGGCCGCGTTGATCAGGGTGTCGATCTCCTCGTGCAGCAGCCGCCCGCGCTCCTCCAGCGCGCCCGCCTCGCGGTCTGCGTCGTCGAGCCAGGCCAGCAGGTCGGCCACCCGATCGCCCGGCAGGTCGACGCGCCGGTGATGACGCCCGGCGTGGGCGTGGAACAGCGCGCCTCGAAGCGCCTGCAACTCGCGCCGCTGCCGGGCAACGGCCCGCCGCGTCGCGCTGAGCGAGCTCTGGCGCGGATTGGCCGGCTCGGTCAGCACATGGTCCTCGACCGAGGCGATGTGGCCGCCGAGGGCTTCCAGCGCCCGCTCCACCAGGTCGATGTAGAGTTCGACCAGCTCCGCCACGGCCTCCACGGGCGAGCCGATGCGGCCGCGCCTCTCCACCATCCGCCGCAGCTCGTCGGTGGTGCGGATGGGGTGCAGCCGGGCGGTGATCAGCCGGCGCGCGTCGAGGGCGAACAGCAGCCGTCCCTCGCCTTCGGTCTTCCCGGCCAGGTCCCGCTCGAAATCCGGCAGCGCGCCGTAGATCCAGCCGTCCGCCTGCTCGATCTGCACCCGCGTGGTCAGGGCCAGGAACAGTTCGCGCGCCTCGACCGGCAGGTCCCGCATCCCGCGAATCAGCGCCTGGGCGCGGGCGTCGCCGAGCCGCAGGTGGGTCCAGCTCCAGTCGCCGTCCTGCGAGGCCAGGTCCGGCTGGTCGAGCTCGACCCCGGTCCCCTGCCGGAAGCTGAACGCGCAGATCACCCCGCGCGCAGGCCCTTCCCAGGCGTCGTCGTCCGGCCCGGCCAGCTCACCCCCCCGCGGTCGACATGGCGCGCATGCCCGGACCCTGCCAGCCGGCCAAGACAGTTCCGTGAACGTCCTTTTCCGCGCAAGCAGAGAAGAAGGCTCCACCGCAGAGGTCGCGGAGGAGGCACTGAGGACGCAGAGGTTCACAGCCTCTCTGCGTCCTCTGCGGATAGCTCGCGGCAGCGGGCGGCTCGGCGATCTCTGCGGTAGACCCTCTCGCCGCATTCGCGGCGCCTGAGGCCCACGGTTTGCCCCGCCCCCGCATCGGCCTACAAAGCCCCGATGCTCGACCGCTTCGACCCCGATGTCGATCCGACCTTTCCGCCCGTCGACCCGCGGCGGCTGGCGGCGGCGCTGGGCGCGGTGCTGCCGCCCGACCGGCTGATCCTCACCACCGAGGGCATGCGCCCCTACGAGGCCGACGCCCTGGCCGCCTATCGCAGCCTGCCCGGCGCCGTCGCCCTGCCAGCCGACGCCAGCGAGGTGCGCGCCGTCCTGCGGGTCTGCCGCGAGCTGGGCGTTCCGCTGGTGCCGCGCGGCGCCGGCACGGGGCTCTCCGGCGGCGCCCTGCCCTATCCTGGCGGGGTGCTGATGAGCTTCGGCAAGCTCAGCCGCATCCTCGCCATCGACCCGGTGACCCGCACCGCCCGCGTGCAGCCGGGCGTGCGCAACCTCGCCATCTCCGAAGCGGCCCAACCCCACGGCCTGTTCTACGCCCCCGACCCGTCCTCGCAGCTGGCCTGCAGCATCGGAGGCAACGTGGCCGAGAACGCCGGTGGGGTGCACTGCCTGAAGTACGGGCTGACGGTGCACAACATCCTCGCCCTGCAGGTCGAGACCATCACCGGCGAGACCCTGCACATCGGCTCCGAAGCCCTGGACGCCCCCGGGTTCGACCTGATGGCCCTGATGACCGGCTCGGAGGGCCTGCTGGGCGTGGTCACCGAGATCACCGTCCGGCTGACGCCGATTCCCGCCGAGATCCGCACCCTGCTGGCCGCCTTCCCGAGCACTCGCTCGGCCGCCCAGGCGGTGGCCGACATCATCGCCGGCGGCGTCACGCCGGCGGGACTGGAGATGATGGACGGCCTCGCCCTCCGCGCCGCCGAAGCCTACGCCCACGCCGGCTATCCACTGGACGCCGAGGCGATCCTGATCTGCGAATGCGATGGCGAGGGGGCCGACGCGGACGACGAGACAGCCCGCGTCGCCGAGATCTGCCGCGCCGCTGGCGCGGTCCAGATCCACCAGGCCAAGGACGAGGGCGAGCGGGCTCGGCTCTGGGCCGGCCGCAAGGGCGCTTTCCCGGCCATGGGCCGCTACGCGCCGGACTACTACTGCATCGACGGCACCATCCCCCGCCGCTGCCTGCCGGACGTGCTGACCGGCATCGGCGACCTCGCCCGCGCCCACGGCCTGGCGGTCGCCAACGTGTTCCACGCCGGCGACGGCAACCTGCACCCGCTGATCCTCTACGACGCCGGCAAGCCGGGCGAACTCGCCACCGCCGAGACGCTGGGCGGGGCGATCCTGGAGCTTTGCGTGTCGGTCGGCGGCACGATCACCGGCGAGCACGGGGTCGGGCGCGAGAAGCTGAACCAGATGTGCGTCCAGTTCACCGCCGCCGAGCTGGCGGCGTTCGCGGCGATCAAGGCCGCCTTCGACCCGGCCGGCCTGCTCAATCCCGGCAAGAACATTCCCAGCCTGCCCCGCTGCGCCGAGTTCGGCGGCCTGCACGTGCACCGCGGCCAGGTGATGCCGCACGCCGACCTGCCGCGGTTCTGATGGCGGCGGTACTGGAGGCCGACACCGACCTGACCGAGGCCCTGGCCGAGCAGGTCCGTTCGGCCGCCGAGGTGCGGCGACCGCTCCGTATCGTCGGCGGCGGCACGAAGGCGTTCTACGGCCGGCCCGTTGACGGCGCACCGCTGGAGCTCGCCGGCCACCGCGGCATCGTGATGCACGATCCGAGCGAGCTGGTGCTGATTGCGCGCGCCGGCACGCCGCTCGCGCATATCGAGGCGCGGCTGGCCGAACACGGCCAGATGCTCGGTTTCGAGCCGCCGCTGTTCGGCTCCGCCGGCACCCTGGGGGGCGCGGTGGCCGCGGGCCTCGCCGGCCAGCGCCGCCCGTTCGTCGGCGCCGTCCGCGACTTCGTGCTCGGCGTGAAGATCCTGGACGGGCGCGGCCAGGCGCTCCGCTTCGGCGGCCAGGTGTTCAAGAACGTCGCCGGCTTCGACGCCTTCCGTCTGATGGCCGGCGCGCTGGGCGGGCTCGGTGTGATCCTGGAGGTGTCGCTGCGCGTCACGCCGCGCCCGCCCCGCGAAGCCGCCATCGTCCTGGACCTCGCCCCCGAGCCGGCCCGCGCCTGGCTGTCCGAGGCGCTGCGCCGGCCCTGCCCGGTCAGCGGCGCCTATCACGACGGGACGCGGCTGCACCTGCGGCTGTCGGGGGGCGAAGCCGGCGTGGCCGCCGCGCTGGCCCAGTTCGGCGGCCAGACCGGGCCCCTCGCCTTCTGGGACGACCTGCGCCAGCGCTCGCACCCGATGTTCGCGCCCGACGCGCCCCTCTGGCGTCTCTCCCTTCCGCGCACCGTCCCGCCCCCCGACGTCGGCGACCTCGTCGCCTGGGACTGGGCCGGCGCGCAGCGGTGGGTGCGCTCCGACCGCCCTGCCGAGGCGATCCGCCGCGCGGCGGCGGAGGCCGGCGGCCATGCGACGCTGTTCCGCGCCGCCACGCCGGCCGACCTGCGATTCCAGCCTCTCGCCCCCGCCGTGCTGGCGCTGCACCAGCGCCTCAAGGCGGCCCTCGACCCTGCCGGCGTGCTGAACCCCGGCCGCATGTATCCGGAGCTCTGAGCATGCGCGCCCGCATCGTCAGCCCCCTGGCCGAGACCGCCGCCGGCGCGGATGCCGAAGCGGTGCTGCGCGCCTGCATCCACTGCGGCATGTGCAACGCCGTCTGCCCGACCTTCCAGCTCACCGGCGACGAACTGGATGGGCCGCGCGGGCGCATCTACCTGATGAAGTCGGCGCTGGAGGGTGAGCCGGTCGGCCGGGAGACCCAGCTGCACCTCGACCGATGCCTCGGCTGCCGGGCGTGCGAGACCGTCTGCCCTTCGGGCGTCGAGTACCATCGGCTGCTCGACATCGGCCGCCCGTTCGTCGACGCCCGAGCGCCCCGGCGGCCCCGGCGCGAGCGGGCGATGCGCTGGCTGATCCGCACCGTCACGCCGCAGCCGGGACGCTTTGCCGTGGCGGCGCGTCTGGGCCGCATTTTCGCGCCGCTGCTGCCAGCATCATTGCGCGGCAAGATTCCCGCCCGACTCCAATCCCCATCGAGTAACCCTCTCCCCGTTCACGGGGAGAGGTCAGGTGAGGGGGCTCGGCGCAACGCAGCGAGCGAGCGCAGCGCAATTGGCGTCTCCGACGCCAGTCTCGGCGCGAGCGCCGAGACGCCCTCACCTAACCTCTCCCACGCCGCGGGAGAGGGATACTCAGAGACGACTTGGACGGATCGAGAAGCCGCAGAGCGCCGGCGCTTCATCTCTCTCGACGGCTGCGTCCAGTCCGTCGCCGCGCCGCAGTTCAACGCCGCCGCGGCCCGCGTCTTCGCCCGCGTGGGCGCCGAGCTCGCGCCCGCCCCGGCCGCGGGCTGCTGCGGCGCGATCGACTTCCACCTGGGCGATCCGGAGGCCGCCCGCCGCCTCGCCCGCCGCAACATCGACGCCTGGCTGGCCGAGGTCGACGCCGGCGCGGAGGGCCTGGCGATCACCGCCAGCGGCTGCGCCGCCCACATCCGCGACTACCCGCACCTGTTCGCCGAAGACCCGGCCTGGCGCGACAAGGCCCGCGCCGTCGCCGCCATGGTCCGCGACCCGATCCAGATCCTCGAACAGGCCCCGCCGACCGCCCGCCGCGCCCCGGCTGAACCGCGCATCGCGGTCCATGAGCCCTGCACCCTGCGAAACGGCCTGAAACTGCCAGGCCGGATAGAGCACCTGCTCGCCGCGCTGGGGTACCAGCCCCAGCCTGTGCGCGACCCGCACCTCTGCTGCGGCTCGGCCGGCTCCTACGCCCTGCTGCAGCCGAAGTTCGCAGGCGCCCTGCGCGACAACAAGCTCGCCGCCCTGACCGAGCATGCGCCGGCGGCGATCTACACCGCCAACATCGGCTGCTGGATGCACCTGGCCGAGACCTCGCCGGTCCCCGTCCGCCACTGGCTCGAGGCGGTGGACGACGTCACCTAACTCGGCTCGTTCACCGCCAGCAGCTTGTCCAGGCGGGCGCGCAGCGCCTCTAGCTCGCCGGGACCGTGACGCTTCCGATAGGTTTCCGCGAGATCGACGATCTGATCGGCGGTCACCCCACCGCGGAACTCTTCGGCCGCCGCCGTCGCGCTGTCGCGGAGTTTGTCGAACGCCTCCAGCGCCGCGACCTCGTCCCCATCGAGGCCTTTCCGGTCGAGCCGCGACTGCAGTACGTCGAGGGTGTGGATGACGACGCCGAGCTGCTTGCCGTAGCTGCCGGTCTTGGACAGCACATGCGCCTCGATCGGCGCGTCCTGCGGGTTGGCGTTGAAGACGATGCTGGGGCTGAACGCGCCCTGCCAGTTGGTCACCGGATCGTAGAGGAACTTGTCGATCGCCTGTGAGAAGGGCGAGAACATGTTGAAGGGGAATGGAACCACGACATCGCCTCGCATCGCGCCCGGCGACCAGCCGCCCGAGCTTCCGGCGCGGGCTGCCCGCAGCCTGTGGCGCCAGCGTGGCCAAGCTGGAAGTCCGCCGCTGGCATGACGTGAAATTTAGACGACAGGGGTCGGCGAGGCGGCTTAGGAGCCGCTCTGCACACGATCTCATCAGAGAGGGAACCGCCCATCCGCCGTCGCGCCCTGATCCTCGCCCTCGCCCTGGCCGCCATGGCGGGGACCTCCGGCGCCGCTGATCCGCAGATCGGCCGGCCCGCGCCCGTCGTCGTCGCCCGCACCCTGGGCGGCGGCCTGTTCAACCTGGCCGGAGAGCGGGGCAAGGTGGTGGTGATCAACGTCTGGGCCACCTGGTGCGCGCCCTGCCGGCTGGAGATGCCGGCGCTGGACGCCGCCTACCGGCGCCTGCACGGGCGCGGCCTGGAGATGATCGGCCTTTCCACCGACCGGGCGTCCGACCGCGCCAAGGTCGCCCAGGTCATGGCCGCCTTCGCCTACCCCGCCGCCACCGCCGACCAGACCCGCGCCGGCGGCCTCACCGACACCGGCGCGGTGCCGGTGACCTATGTGATCGACAAGACCGGCGTGATCCGCTCGATCGTGCGGGGCGGTCCGCTGAGCCGCTCCGACCTGGAGCGGATCGTGACCCCGCTGCTGACCGAGACGCCCTCCCTGGGCGACGGCGCCAACGTCGCCGTTCTGAACGGGCCCGCTCGGAAGGGCTGATCAGCCCGCCTTCAGACCGGCCGGCGCGCGGCCCCCGCCGGCGGGCCCTATCGCAGGATCTCCACCAGCAGGACCCACGTGTTCAGCAGCGCCGCCAGCATCGCGAAGATCGCGGCGGCGACCGCCCAGTAGAGACCATTGGCGTCCCCCAGCAGCAGCAGCACCGAGCCGATCGTCATCGGAATCGCCTGGCCCTGCGTCAGCCCAATTCGGGAGAACAGCCAGCGCAGGGGCACGCCACGGTACTGCGGCAGCGCGCGAATCAGGAAGCGCACCTGCATCCCCGCCAGCACCACCACGGCCGCCGCTCCCTCGGCGCCGAACATCTGGATCGATTGGCCGGGGACCTGACCGAGCATCGACAGGGCCAGCACGCCGGCCAGCGGGATCATCGCCGCGCCGGCCCGATCAGGCAGGTGCGGCGTCTCCAGGATGCGGCCGAGATTGATGGAGATCGCCACGATCAGAAGGCCGACCAGGGTCGCCGACGCCGAGGCCGAGGATTGGAAGAAGGGGAGCCACGCTGCCATGCGGCAAGCCTAGCTTGGCCGTGCGACGCGCGACAGCCGCCTCAGCTGATCCCCAGCGACCTCGCCACGGCCGGATGCTTGATCCGGCCGTCCATGATGTTCAGCCCGTCGCGGAAGCCTGGATCGTCCTGCAGCGCCCGATCGACGCCCTTGCCCGCCAGGGCCGAGATGTAGGGCGCGGTCGCCGCCGCCAGGGCGTAGGTCGAGGTCAGCGGCGCCGCGCCCGGCATGTTGGCGACGCAGTAGTGGATCACCCCATCCACCGCGAAGGTCGGGTTGGCATGGGTGGTCGGGTGACTGGTCTCGAAGCAGCCCCCCTGATCGATGGCCACGTCCACCATCACCGAGCCCGGCCGCATCCGCATCACATCCTCGCGGCTGACCAGCTTTGGCGCCGCCGCGCCGGGGATCAGCACGCAGCCGATCACCAGGTCCGCCGTCGGCAGCAGCTCGGCCACCGCGTCGTGGGTGGAGAAGGCCGTCTTCAGCCGCCCGCCGAACTGGTCGTCCAGCACCTCGAGCCGCTGGGCGGAGATGTCGAACAGGGTTACGTCCGCCCGCGCGCCAACCGCCATCTCGGCCGCGTGCTTGCCCGAAACCCCGCCGCCCAGGATCAGCACCCGCGCCGCCGGCACCCCCGGTGCGCCGCCCAGCAGCACGCCGCGTCCGCCGTGCGGGCGCAACAGGTGGTAGGCGCCCGCGTCCACCGCCATCCTCCCGGCCACCTGGCTCATCGGGGCCAGCAGGGGCAACCGGCCGAACCGGTCGGTCACGGTCTCATAGGCGATCGCGGTGCAGCCGGAGGCCAGCAAGCCTTCCGTCTGCGCCCGGTCGGCGGCCAGGTGCAGGTAGGTGAAGAGGACGTGGTGGGGCTTCAGCCGCGCGATCTCGACGGGCTGCGGCTCCTTCACCTTCACGATCATCTCGGCGGCGTCGAACACCGCGTCGGCGTCCGCCAGGATGGTCGCGCCGACCTGGGCATAGGCGTCGTCCGCCAGGCCGATCCCCTCGGCCGCGCCCGCCTCGATGAACAGCTGATGCCCCTCGCGCACCAGGCGCTGCGCCACGCCGGGAGTCACCGCGACGCGGAACTCCAGGGTCTTGATCTCCTTGGGCACGCCGATGCGCATGGACTTTGGACTCACCACTGACCTTGGCTGCGAACATACGCCTTTGAAGGCTTGGGGCGGAACGCGCGGCGTGGCATTGGGGCGTCTTCGTTCGACGGATTCCTCCCCCGATGATCCGCAACCGCAGAACTCGCATCGTCGCCACCCTCGGACCCGCCAGCCGGACGCCCGGGCAGGTGCTGACGCTTGCGAGGACCGGGGTCGACGTGTTCCGCCTGAACTTCAGCCACGGCTCGCACGACGACCATGCCGCCGCCCTGCAGGCCGTGCGCGACGCCGAGGCCGAGATCGGACGTCCGCTGGCGGCGCTGGCCGACCTGCAGGGGCCGAAGTTCCGACTGGGCAATTTCGCGGCCGGCCACATCGAGGTCGCGCCGGGCCAGCGCATCCGCCTCGATCTCGACCCTGAGCCGGGCGACCGGCGCAGGGTGCAGCTTCCGCACCCGCAGGTGTTCCATGTGCTGAAGGCGGGGATGGACCTGCTGCTGGACGACGGCAAGGTGCGCCTCAAGGTCGTCGCAACCGACGGCAGGAGCGCCGAGGCGGAGGTCGTCGCCGGCGAGGTGCTGTCCAACCACAAGGGCCTCTCGGTCCCCGGCGCGGTGATCCCGGTTCCGGCGATGACCGCCAAGGACGAGGCCGACGTCGACTTCGCCCTGCGCATCGGGGTCGACTGGGTCGCCCTCTCGTTCGTCCAGCATGCGGCGGACGTGGCGGCGCTGCGCAAGATCGTCGGCGACCGCGCCTCGATCCTTGCCAAGATCGAAAAGCCGGCCGCGATCCAGCATCTGGAGGCGATCCTCGACGTCAGCGATGGGCTGATGGTGGCGCGCGGCGATCTCGGCGTGGAGCTGGCGCCGGAGGAGGTGCCGGTGCTGCAGAAGCAGATCGTGCGCGCCGCCCGCCGACGCGGCGCGCCGGTGATCGTCGCCACCCAGATGCTGGAGTCGATGATCTCCAACCCGGCGCCGACCCGCGCCGAGGCGTCGGACGTGGCCGGCGCGGTCTACGAAGGCGCCGACGCCCTGATGCTGTCTGCCGAATCGGCGGCGGGGGCCTACCCGCGCGAGGCGGTGGCGATCATGGACGCCATCATCCGGCGGGTGGAAGCCGACCCCAACTGGCCAAGCCTGATGCGCGCCGAGCACGGCCCCGACGCCGACGAGGACGTCGACGCGCTGATCGCCGCCGCCACCGCCGCCGCCGCCGCCCGCTCCACCGCCTGCATCGTCGCCTACACCACCAGCGGCAGCACCGCCCGGCGCGTCGCCCGCGAACGCCCGCCCCTGCCGATCCTGGCGCTGGCGCCGGACCTGCAGGTGGCGCGGCGGCTGGGCCTGGTCTGGGGCCTGGAGCCGCGCGCGGCATCCCAGCCGCGTAGGATCGCCGCCATGACCGACGAGGCCGCCCACATGGCCGCCGAGCTTGGCCTCGCGGCCGCCGGCGAGCGCGTCCTGATCATCGCCGGCCCACCCCTCGGCGCCCCCGGCGCCGCCAACCTCCTGCGCATCACCCATGCGCCGAGGTTCAGGGGGACCTGAGTCTCACCCTGCTCGCGCCAGCTCCGGCTCGTCCCGGCCCGTCCGTCCGAACGCCAGGCGCTCGACGAACGACCACAGCTCCGCCGCCTCCTGGGCGGCAGGGCCGCCGACGTCGGTTTCCTCCACCGAGCGGCCGCATTCCAGCGCCGACTGATAGGCGGCCCGCGCCCGCAGGATGGTCGGGGCCACCGGCAGCCGCATCAGGCGCAGCGCCTCCAGAGCCTTCTTCACCGCCGGCGGCTCCTGACCCTCTCGGGCCGTGGGCGCCTGGTTGAGCACGATCATCGCCGGCTTGTGCAGCCGCCGGATCACGTCGACGGTCCGGATCGCCGCCGCGAAATCCAGGAAGGTTGGTCGGATCACCAGCAGCGACAGGTCGGCCAGCACGATGGCGTGCGCCAGCTCGTCCTCGGCGCCCGCCGCGGTGTCGATCACCAGCGCGTCCACGCCCTGGCGCTGCGCAGCCACCTGCAGGGCGAACAGCTTCGGCCCGGCGGTTTCGGTCCAGCCTGGGGCCGGTCCGCGCCGCCCCTTCAGCACGTCGCTGGACGAGCGCTGCGGATCGGCGTCCGCCAGCATCACGCGGTTGCCCCGCAAATGCGCAGCGATCGCCATATGAATCGCCACCGTGGTCTTCCCGGACCCGCCCTTGCGGGCAATCACGGCGATAGTGCGCATGTCATTCATCCCCCCGACCCTGGTATCGCAGGCCGGAGCGAGTCGCGAGCCGATGTGAGGCGAACGTGTGTCAAGATTGCGCCATCGTTGGCGCTACCTTGACGAAGGGGTGGCGGCGTCATTCCTGGCGCCGTAATGGGTTTGCCAGGGTAGAGCTTGAGGGGACGACTCGCCGCGACATGGCACGCCCGGCTGAATTCACCGTCACGCGCACCGATCAGGGGCGCCAGGCCGTCCTCACGGGCGACTGGACCGCCATGGGCATGGGCACGACGGACGATCGACTGATCGAATCCCTGTCCGGCGCGGGGCCGGTGGAGATCGACCTGACCCACGTCAGCCGGCTGGACACGGCCGGCGCCTACATCGTGCTCAAGGCAGGCGACGCCGACCATCGCCCCGCCAAGTACATCGCCCGCCCGGAAGTCACCCGCCTCCTCGACCTGGTCGATCGCGGGGTGAAGGCCGAGGGCACGCCGGTCATCAAGAAGCGCTCGTTCGTCGACCTGTTCGACCGGATCGGTCGCGGGGTGATCGGGATCGGGGTCGAGGCCTTCGACACCATGGTGTTCCTCGGCCACCTGCTGACCGCGGTGGGCCGGGCGATCGCCAACCCGCGCAAGGTGCGCTGGGCGGCGTGCATCGCCCTCACCGAGCGCGCCGGCCTCGACGCCCTGCCGATCGTCAGCGTCACCACCTTCTTCATCGGCGCGGTCGTCGGGCTGCTCGGGGCCAACATGCTCCGCAACTTCGGCGCCCAGGTCTATGTGGTTCAGCTGATCGGCGTGGCGGTGCTGCGCGAGTTCAGCGTGCTGATCACTGCCGTGCTGCTGGCCGGCCGCTCCGGATCATCCTTCGCCGCCGAGATCGGCGCCATGAAGATGAACCAGGAGATCGACGCCATGCGCGTGCTTGGGGTCGATCCGTTCGACGCCCTGGTGTTCCCGCGCTTCTTCGCGCTGCTCGTCAGCTTCCCGCTCCTGACCTTCGCGGCCGCCCTGGCCGGCCTCGCCGGCGGCCTGATGGTGGCCTGGTCGCAGCTGGGGCTGGGTCCCACGTTCTTCTTCCAGCAGGTCATCGACCAGGTCGGCGCGATCCACTTCTGGGTCGGTCTCTCCAAGGCGCCCGTGCTTGCGATCATCATCGCCGGCATCGGCTGCCATCAGGGCATGGAAGTGGGCGGCGACGTCGAAAGCCTGGGGCGCCGGGTCACCGCCTCGGTGGTGCACGCGATCTTCGCCAGCATCATGATCGATGCGGCTTTCGCTCTCATCTACATGAAGCTGGACATATGAGCGCCGACAGCGAAGAGTCGCTCGATCTCGGGGCGCCGCCGATCCAGGTCATCGACCTCTACTCGGCGTTCGAAGACCACGTGATCCACGAGAACCTGAACCTCACCATCCCGCACGGAGACGTGGTGGGCGTGGTGGGCGGGTCGGGCACGGGCAAATCCGTGCTGCTCAACACCATCATCGGCCTGAAGCGCCCCGAGGGCGGCGTGGTGAAGATCTTCGGCCAGGACATCGAGCACGCGTCGCGCCGCAAGTGGACCGCCATCGAGCGGCGCTGGGGCGTGCTGTTCCAGCAGGGCGCGCTGTGGTCGAACCTGACGGTGAAGGAGAACGTGTCGGTCCCGATGACCGAGCACACCGAACTCACCCGGCGCGAGATCAGCGAGCTGGCCGACCTGAAGATCGCCATGGTGGGCTTGGCGCCCGGCAGCGGCGCCCTGAAGCCCTCCGAGCTCTCCGGCGGCATGATCAAGCGCGCCGGCCTCGCCCGCGCCCTGGCCCTCGACCCCGAGCTGCTGTTCCTCGACGAACCCACCTCGGGCCTCGACCCGATCAGTTCGGCCGCCTTCGACGAGCTGATCCGCGACCTTGCCGACAGCCTCGATCTGACCGTCTTCATGATCACCCACGATCTCGACAGCCTCTACACCATCACCGACAAGGTGGCCGTGCTTGCGGAAAAGCACGTGGTCGCCATGGCGCCGGTGCACGAGCTGGAGCGGTCGGACCACCCCTGGATTCGATCCTACTTCCTGGGCACCCGCGGCCGCGCCTCGGCCGACGCGCGCGCTGCCCAGGCGACCGGCGCAGGAGCCCGCTAGATGGAGCGCAACGCCAACTATGCCCTCGTGGGGCTGATATCGACCCTGCTTCTGATCGGGTTGATCGTCTTCATCCTGTGGCTGACCAACTTCGCGCTCAGCGCCAAGTACGAGAAGTACAACATCGTCTTCCACGGCGCGGTCAACGGGCTCAGCAAGGGCGGCGAGGTCACCTTCAATGGCATCAAGGTCGGCGAGGTCTCGGACATCAAGCTCGACCCGCAGGACCCCAACATGGTGGTCGCAACCGCCCGCCTGCAGGCCGATACGCCGGTGCGGCAGGACTCCGTCGCCAGCCTCGAGCCGCAAGGCATCACCGGGGT
>Ga0105240_10008493_pt1 | contig 14688 bp, 24 predicted proteins | sample KBSC54metaG_FD_80426 | JGI IMG/M metagenome (GOLD analysis project Ga0105240, IMG submission 80426) | Corn rhizosphere microbial communities from Kellogg Biological Station, Michigan, USA - KBS C5-4 metaG | ecosystem: Host-associated > Plants > Roots > Rhizosphere > Soil | place: Michigan, USA... | reverse complement strand
CTGGGCATCGAGAACATGTTCCGCGTCTCGCACGACCTGGACCCGATCACCATGGTCGGCCCGTTCCCCTTCGTGCACGTGAACCCGCGCGCCACCGACGAGAAGAACTACACCTGCAACTCGCCGATGAACACCGGCGTGGGCCTCGTCAACCACGACATGAACCGCTACATCACGACGATGCAGGACGCCGAGGAGTGGACGGCCGTGCGCGCCATCGCCAACCTCTACCAGCAGTCCAACGCCGCCCAGGCGCGCGTTCTGCTGGGCCAGAGCAACTGGGTGCACGCGCTCACGGACAAGACGCTGGCGATCCTGTTCAAGCTGTTCAACTTCGTGCTGGGCGAGCTCTGCGAAGGCGTCATCCTCGGCTTGACCGCGATCGACCTGCTCACCGAGATGCTGCTCAAGGGCGTGCAGATGATGAGCAACGTGATCGGCCGCCAGATCGACGGCCTGCTGCGCAAGGCCGCCGAATGGGCGCGCGTGCCCGTGGCCAACGACCAGAGCTTCACCGCCACCATGATCCGCGCGATCCTGGACGCGATGATGGCGCGCGTGCGCGTCGCCGCCATCCAGGCGCTGATGATGGCCGAGCAGAACCTGCGCCCGATCCCGCTGCTGCTGGCCGGCGGCGCGGTGCTGGCCGCGGCCCATGCGCTCTGACGCCATGGCGATCGACCGCACCGGCTTCGAGTGGCTGTTCCTGCACGCGCGCCTGCTGCCCGACCTGCAGCTGGCGCTGATGGCGCAGGAGCTCGAATCCTCGCCGCCAGGGCCGCTGGACCCGGCCGATCTCGCGGCGTTCGCCGACACCCAGCCGTCCGAGGACGCGCTGCGCCAGGCGCCTGGCGCGGATGTCGACTGGTTCGGCGTGGGCGACCTGAGCGAGGCGGAACTGGCGCAGTTGCGCGCGGCCGCCGAGCGCGAGCTGGCAGCGTTCGAGGCCAGCCCGCCGCCGGCGTTCCCACCCGGCCAGGCCGGGCCGGGGGACGACGCGCCCGTCGACCTTGCGCGCGAGCTCGCGAGCGCGTACGCGCAGCGCGCTGCCGTGGCGCCGGTGGCGGCCGCGGCGTTCGAGCGCATCGACCGCGCCCGCCTGGACGTCCTGCTGACGGCCGTGGACGGCCGCGGTCCGGCGCTCACCGCGGCGCTGTCGGCCGAGGATCTCGCGCACTGGCTGCAGCGCATGCAGGCGCACGACGCCGCCTTGACGGCGCTGATGGATCACGTGCTCGACGCCGGCGACTGGCGCTGATCGATCGGCCGTCGCGCGCCCGCCCGCGCGCAAGGCCTCAGCTTTGCCGGCGCCGCGTCGCCCGCGCGATCGCGCGCAGCCCGGCGCTGAGCCAGTTCGCCGCCGACAGCGGACACAGGCACACCAGCATGTCGCCCTCGGCGTGGCCCGGGTTGGCGTGCAGGAAGAAGTCGATGTCCGGCGACGGCCGCGCGCCCGCCAGCGGCGCCGTGGTCGAGCGCAGCCGCTTGCGCCCGGAGCGCAGTGCGATGCCCTGCGTGGGCCGCCAGTCCGCACCGTAGATGCGCGTGGCCAGGTGGTCGATCAGCGACAGCTCGCGCGGCGGCGTCGCCAGGTCGCGGCGCGGCCAGAAGTCGCGGAAGTTGCGCGGCAGCAGCAGGTAGCTCTTCCAGCCGAAGGTGTCGAAGAACCAGTAGATGCGTCGGAACGGATGGCGCAGGCGCTGCGCGAGGAAGCACCGGAAGCCGATCTTCTGCAGCACGCTGCGGCCGCGCGCCTCGGGGCGCAGCAGCACCTGCGAGGTGTAGATGGCGGTGACCATGCGGCCACCGAACATCACGTGGTGCGTGCTGATCGAGGCGGTGCCCATGAGGCGGCCGTCGTCGCGCGAGCGGATCAGCACCGTCTGCGCGTGGCGTCGCGCGCTGTCCTGCGCCCAGCCGCGGTCGGTCTCGAAGAAGGCGTCCGTGAGCTGCCACAGGTCGTCCCAGTCCCGGGACGTCAGCGACGACGTCGGGACGATGGCCAAGCTCAGGCGCGGCGCGGCGGCCATGGCGGCTCCGGCTGGCATACGGCCAGGCGCATGGTCGGCGGAATGGAGGACGTCATGGCAAGGAACTGGACGGGCGGTCGAGTCTAGCGACCCGGGCTAAGTCGACAGTGGCGCGAGGCCTTGCAACCCTCGAGTCGCTACGGGGGTGGCGGCCGGTTGCCGATCGTGCGCTGTTTGACCAGCGTCCAGTTGCCCTTCTCGTCGACGTGCATCGTGAAGCGCTTGCGCACGCTGGGGCAGCAGGTCGCGTCGTTCGGGCCGAAATCCCAGCCTTCCAGCACCAGCGAGTCGACCGTGTTGCCAACAAGCTTGTCGACGTACTTGACCGGCACGTCGAAGCGCACGACTGGAGAGGACGCGCCGACGTCCACGAGGAACGCCGGCGTCGGCCCCGCGCGGACGACGAGGATGTTCGAACTCACCGTGCCGGACCCGCCCATGCAGCCGATGTCGCCCGTCCAGAGGACGGCGTAAGTTGCTGCCGGCTGCCTGTCGCCCTTGTAGAAGCCGTAGGGCGTCAGCGCGGCGATGTCCTTCGCAGCGACGCCGCCGCTTTCGCACGAGATCGCCGCGATGTAGTGATCCGCCGCCGCCGAGACCTTGCGCGTGATCTCGTCGGTTGGTGGGATGTCGCCCTGTGCATGCGCCTGGCCGGCGAAGCCGGCGATCGCCGCGCAGGCAACGACGCGGAACGTGCAGGCGCTCAATGCACGTCGACCGGATACGTACCCAGGATCTTGAAGAAGCCGCACACCTTGCGCAGTTCCTCGAGCGCCTTGCGCACGTGCTCCTGGTCGGGATGGCCGGCGATGTCGACGTAGAAGTAGTACTCCCACTGCTGGCCCGAGCGCGCTAGGAAACACGGGGCTCCGCCATTTGCTGCGCCCCGTGTACAAAGATTGTGCAAATCACGCTGAGGCATGCTGGGAAGCTGCGGAACGTGCAGCCATGATGCAGTGGGTGTGGGGTGACGCTGGGCCACAGTAGACGCAAGCTGATACATCGACATCGCCGGCCACCCCTCCCGTCCGCTTCGCGGCTTCGCAACGTGGTTAGACGCTGCCGAACCTGTCCGCAAGTTCTTGTCGGGCTCTGGCGACTTCTGCTTTGCGCTGACCCCGTTCCAGTCGTTCGAGGTTTGACGCGTACAGAAATCGCCGAGTCACTTTCCCGACTTCGACTTCCCGTGAATGGCTTCGTGCTCGGCACGCTTCTTCAGGAAGGGCGCCTTGTGCTCGTCGGTGGACAGGAACTTCTTGGCTGCAGCTTCGTCAAGCACCTGCTTGCCCGATCCGTCGTCCTTCAACGGAAGCCAGGGCTTCAGGTCGTGGCGACCCGTGAAGTAATGATCGAGCGTGCCGTCAGGCTTCTGGAACGAATACTTGGGGATCAGCGGGGCGCGGGGCTTGGTGCCAGTGGCAGCAGGCTTTGCCGTCGGAGCTTTCATTCCGCCACTCAAACCCATGCGTTCAACGTACTGCGCCATGGAGTCGTAGCCCAACGTCTTGGCCCATGCATCACCAGCGCTGAGGTGTTCTGCGTTCTCTTCAACTTGCAGCGTCTTGTTTTGCTCTTCGATGTCGTCGATCCACTCTTGCAGTAGGTCAGACAACGAATCGTTCGCGTCGATCTTGTCGCCGGCCGTAGTAGCGGCCTTGAACGCGGCGATCTTGCTCGCGACCTCAGCTTGAAAGTCTCGTCCCGTTGCTGCGGCTTGCGCCGTTGCCTTCTTGGTTGCCATACGATCTCCTGTTGAGTAGGGTACTTCCAGCGGCCTTATCGGCACTAGGCAACACAACTTTAGCTCAAGAGGCCTGGAAGATGGTCGATACTAGTTGGATGGACTGGCACTTTGAACCCAACCCGCACGCCAAAGGCGTAGCGCAGTTCCGTGGCTGGCTGGAGTTGAACGACGCGTCCCGCCAAGCTGTCGAAGACCTGCGGGCAGAACTAAACTCCAACTACTCGGGCCGCGTCATGGTTACGTCCATGGACGGGCACGGAAAGCTGTTTGTGTTCGTTGAAGTCGAAGAAGACTACGCGGCACAGTTCAAGCTGACGTACAGCTAGGCCATCGCGTCCCGCATTTCGTCCCAGGCATGCGCGCGTGCTTCGGGATCGAACGACATCGTGACCCGATCCTGTGCAGCAGGCCAGCACCATAGCGTCTGCATGTGGGTCGTGCGTTCCTTCCTGCGCCAGTGATCTTCCTCGCCTCGGATCAGGATGCCGCGCTTCTCGACCTTGACGATCTTCGCCCTATAGAGCTGCACCAGAGGGTCAGTGATGGTCGTGTCATCAGGCATCAGCAGGCACACGTGAGCGCCGCGCCCGTCACTGCCTCGGTAATAGCTGTCCTCGAACCGCAGCCAGCCCAGCATAGGCGTCTGTGCTGCCAACCGGTCAGGCTTCAGCTTCTGGCCTTGGGATCGGAGACGTAGCGCACGGACAAGCATGCCAACACTGTATGGATTGACAGTGTCGCGCGCAAGCGGGAGGCCAACCCCACAAGAGGATTTCGCCCCCGCAAGGCGCGGAGACTCGCGAAATCGCGCACAAGGTCGACAAGATGCACATGCACAAGGGCCTGTTCTTCTACGTCTTGGTAACAAAATGTAGACTGCCTAAGTCATTGATTTCATTGGCCGCGCGTAATGCCGAACGATGGCCGCTGGGTCAAAACCCTAGGGTTCGCGAAATTCGGTAGTTGCCGCTTCTCTACCATTACGCTATGGCCTCGCACCCCAAGACCCCGATAGCTCAGATTCTCGACGCGACAAAAGACTCGCGACGAGAACGGGCGCTCTATTTCCTGGTCGTGGCGGGCTTGATCGGGTTCTGTTGGGCCATGTACCACGCGCCCGGTTGGACGGCTGCTAGCAGCAGTGGTGCAGGACTTGTCGTGTGGCTCAGGCGGATTACTGGTCGATAGGCGATTCAATACAAGCAAAAGGGAGAGAGGATGTATCTGCTTTACTGCGATGAGACGAACTTCCAGAAGCTGTCGGGAGACTTCTTTGTGTACGGTGGCATTGCCATTGACGGTGCAAAGTCGGGTTCTCTGTCGGATGAACTCGTAGCGATTCGAAAGCACTACAAGGTTCCGGCTGACTTCTTGGTGAAGTTCAATCCGGGGCCAGAGGGAATGTCGCATAAGGACTTCATCGGGCTCAAGCAGGCATACATGGCTGCGGCGGCAAAGTACGATGTCAAGCTGCTGGTCAATCTACTGTTGCACGACATCGCAACTAGTAGTGACGACGCGCGCCGCATGGGCATCAACACCCTTGTCTACCACTTCGATTGCTTCCTGAACCGTCCCAAGGTGCCGGGGCTGGTGTTGATAGACAGATTCAACGACAAGAAGCTCGATGAGCACTTGCAACAGAAGCTCGCTATCGGTCTAACGGGCAACCTTCCGTACAGCAACACGATGCGAATTGATCGCGTGATCGGCTACCACATCACGGCGATTGGACAGTCGCACTTTTGCAGCCTCGTGGACGTGGTGCTGGGCTCCCTTCGCTTCGCGATCAACGCCTTCACGCAAAAGAAGGCCGAGCATCAGGCTTCAGCCGAAGCAATCTTGCAGCAGCTATCACCTCTGTTCTTCCGCGAGGTCAGCCTGCCTTTTGACGACGGAACCAAGGCACATGAAATCAGCCTCTGGTTCAGTCCAAAGCAGGTTAGGGCGGCCAAGTATCGCGAGCGTTATGTTGCTCTCAAGGACTACTTGGAATCAAACGGCATTGGCGTCAAGCAACCAGTTTGACCTCGCGGCGGGGGTGTATCGCAAGCTCACTGCTCCATGTAGGTGCCCAACACATTTAATAGGCGGTTACGGGTTAACCCGGCCTTGAAGGTCGGCGCTGGCCCTCAACATGTCTCCGAATCCGACAACCAGAGGAGCGAGAAGTGTCTACGTTCAACGAGAAGCTGGATCAGTTCGACCGCGAGAACGAAGCCAAGCTGCATGCTGCCAAGTCCAAGGCGGATGTTGAGAAGCAGCAAGAGACGCAGTTCAAGGCCGACGCCGAGCTGTACCTCCGCACGGTTGCCTTCCCGGCGGTCGAGATGACGAAAGAGGAACTGAATCAGCGCGGCCACAACGCGACTGCGAGGTTCTACCAATCTCCGCATGGGCGACCGGCAATCGAGTTCACGTTCCTGGCGAAGGGTAGTCACGACAGCGTGCGGCCCGTGAGCTTCAAGGTCGAAGCAGTCGAGCACATGAAGACGCTGGTTGTGGAGGAACAAAAGAAGATCGCGGGTGGTACGCAGTCCAGCCCGAGCCAGAAGTTCACTATCGCGCAACTGACTCCAGACGTCATCCGTCAACACCTGCTTGATGTTGTCCGCTCGACCCTGAGCTGATTCGCAAGCAGACACGCAACGAAGGCCCCCTCGGGGGCCTTCGGTCGTTTTACTTAGGCAGGAAGTCCCGCATCTTTGGGAAAGTAGCAGCCAAGTCGATCTTGTAGAAGTCCGCGGTGTTCTTCATGTAGGCCATGCCGTCGTCCAACAGCGCGGGGTTGGCGTCACTTTTGACGATCATGTCCACGTCGCTGCGTAGATGCACCAGTACGGCGGGACGCAGGTCAATTTCGCGGTGAATCTCAACTGCAATTCGTTCCTTGAACTGTTGGGGCAGGATCGCGGGATTCAGATAGGCAGGTGACTGCACGGCACGCCAGCCCATGATGTTGAGGCTCGGATACTCTTCGCGGAAAAAGCGCAGATACTCTGGCATGTAGGCATAGCTCATCATGTTGATGGCGCACCACATGCCGAACGTGATGCTTGCATTACGGGGATCAGTCTTCCACTGCACGACTCGATCCAGCGCTGCTCGCAGTTGCGTCCAGTCTGTGGGATAGCGGATGAAGTGATTGCGGTCGCCCAAATCGTCAAGGCTGAACGCGATGTTCACCTCCTTGAACTCGCGCCACAACTCAATGTGACGATCTTCGATCAGTAGACCGTTGCTGCTGTAGACCAGCTGGCAGTCTTTGGCCGTTCCTTGGGCGATCAGCTTCTCCAACACCTTCAAATGCAGTTTGGCAAGCATTGGCTCGCCACCATTGATGAACAGGCGCTGTGCGTCGCGAGTTTGCTCGCTGATCTTGTTCCATAGGGCTTCATCCTCGACCCAGTTCGTGTTGTAAGAGGGATCGAGCGTCGAAACATGACCCTCGTAGCTCTTGCGGAAGTCAGTCTTGATCACATGGATGAACGCCTGTTCGATCTTCTTTGAACGGGCAGGGTGGCACATGACGCAGCGCAGTTGGCAAAGGTTCCCGAGTACCAGTTCAATGTTCTGGGCTTTGGCCTCAAGGGGATTCCACACGTCGTTGTTCATCGCCATGTAGTGCGTGTTGAGCTGCTGACGCAAAGAGGGTGCGCCATGCTTCTCCTTGTCCCAGCAACGCCAGCACTCCTTGGGCTTGCCGCCGGCCAACATCTCGTTCCGCATCATGATGATCTTCGGGTGCTGCTGCATCTGTTGAAGCGTATGGGTGCGGATGTGCATGTCCGGCAGCTCGTCTGGAATCTCACAGCAGATGCCGGCATTGCCCGAGGGCTTGACTACTGCACCGAACCAAAGCTGGGCACAGAGGGTTGATTTGTTGAGGTCGTGGTGATCCATGGTCAGAGGTAGGTAAGGCTTTGTTGGATGTGGCCGTACACGAACGCGGTGGTGTACTGGTCTTCCGTGACCTTTGAAGCGCCGTTGGCGTACTGAACCCACTCGTAAGCCATGACCGGTAGGTATGCAACTCGGCCGAATCGCAGTTGGCCGAACAGCAACATGAGTTCCGCGAAGCAGATAAGGTTCGGGAACTGGTCGCTAATCTCGGTCAAGAGAGGAATCACGTTCTGGCGACGCATGATCGTCAGGTGGTGCGGCGCAATAGGGTATGGCTGGTTGCCCGTCATGCTGGTGTGAACAACTGTCCCGTTCTGGCTGGAACACCATTGAGGGAAGACCGCCGAAACGGTCGGATCGTTGTCCAGGATGTCCAGGGCTTGGTCGATCCACTGGATGTCCAGCACATGGTCGTCATCGTCTACCCATGAAACGTATGGCGAAGTACCGAGCTGGAAGCCTTGCAGACGTGCTTCTACGACACTGCCTGGGACGTACTGCGCTTCATGGAAGTTGATGCAAGGATGGGCGAGCGCTGCCTTCTGGGCATCGAAAAAGGAGCCACTGGGGCTCCTGATCATGTGGATGTCTACCGACATCGCTTCAGGGGTGGAAGCGTTGAAGCAGAATCACCATTAGTGCGCGGAATTCCTCAGCAGTGAGGTCAACGCCCTTAATGCGGTCATCGAAGTCTTGGATCAACCTCTTGACACGGCTGCGGTCTGGCTTTGGCGTGGGAGGAACTTGTGGGGTCAGCAGTTCAGCCTTGTATGCGGCCTTGGCAGCTTGCAGCTTCTCCCAAGCCGCTTCAAGTTCAATCTGAATGAGTTCCTGTTGCTCGGCTTGTCCTTTGCAGGCCGCGGTGTACTCTTCTTCCAAGCCCTCTGGCATTGGCACTGGTGCTGGGGGCTTGCCAGTGCTCTGCAACACGATGTCGGGGTTGGGATTAGCAGCTTCGACTGCGCGCCAGTAACGGTTGGACAACTTGCTGACTTCCGCGCTCACTTCCCGCTTAAGGTTCTCGACTGCTTTGTGGGCGGCGATTGCGGCCAGCAGCTCTTCTTTCTTTGATGCCATGATGTTTCCTTGATTAGATAGTTGTTTCACCGCGTGGCTTCGCGGCTCGCATCTATCTATCAAGTCGAAAATCTTGGCGTGGTGGTGGCGACTGCCAGCGACTCGAAGTTGAAGTCGAAAAATCGGTGGTGGTGGTACAAGAAACCACGGTTGCGCACGTTTTCAGTGCGTTGGCGCAAGTCAGTCTGTTACACCTTCCACTCACCAAGAAGTCAAGAGACCTATCGCACCAGTCGGATGAAAGAGTTGACTCTTGACTCGCTCTTTGTGTTGACTTCTAGGTGTCTGGTGTTACCACGCCCAGCACAGTGTGAGTACTCTACCTAGTCAACGAAGCCTTCTAGGCTCTTGTTTCTAAAGGCTTTTCTGTACGTTGAAAACCACTGTACGTCTGGTGTACAAAAGCATCGTGGTAGTAGTCGCACTATAGGCACCACCTATTGAGGCCATGTCCAACAACCAGGTGCACCAATAGTCAAGACAACTCTTTTGTAACTGTTCACAGAACACCATGTGAATAACAGGTGGTTGTGAACAACCCCATGACTTCGTCTTGTGACGCATCAGTTCAAACTCAAGTTACTCTAGGCGTCACCAGATGAAGCATGGCTTATAGGAGCGAAACTGCTCTTTATGGCAGGTCGGTCTCCATAAGTCACCTAACCATGACGCTCCAAATGACAGTTGGGGAAATGACGTCAAGAATGTCATGTCTTGACCTCAAGAAGTGCTTCAAGACTTCATGAAACAGTGATCCACAAGTAGAAAGAGCGTCAGGAATTGACGCTCTTGGATCACGTTTGAATTGACTGTGTTCCTAGTGACGAAATCATGAAGTTCGGACTGAGATCAGGAGATTCACGTTTCATCGCTGCGTAGAACTCTTCTTCCGTCCAGCCATGTTCTTCAAGCAGAGCACTTGATGAGTCTAGAACCTCCTGCTTGAACACCTTGTTGAAAACAAGTTCAATGCGTCGATACGTCCAGAGCATCAGGACTTCATCAAACGGTGTACGGGTAAGGTGACGAATCATGTCCTTCATGTCCTGCTCGGTAACTTGATTCATGGTTTTCTGGCGAGTGTTGTTATTTTGCAAATTTGCGCTCTAACGAAAGGAAAGGCATGGCTTCTTGGCTGGCGATGAGCCCTAGACTACAAATGGAGCGACCAGGGGAGTCTCAAGTACCACGTACCAGCAGTAGTTGTCGTTCCATGTCCTGAAGCCCTCCTTCCTCAACCATGCGTTGGCCCTCTTCTGTTGCCGCATGTCGGACTTCCATCCAAGGCGTTCCATAACTTCGCGAGCCGACAGTCGCAGTGGTTCATCTTTGCCACTTGGCTTCTTCACGAAGTTCTGGAACAGTTCCTCAACGGTCATTGCTCCGTCGGGATACTGTTGCCGTGCCATGTCTGTCAGCTTCATGGCTTATAGAGATTCCCGTCCGCGTCAAGGAAGGCCATTAGGTTGATTTGTTGCTGGCTGTCCAACATGACTTGGTGACTCCATGCCCTCTTCTCACCAGCTTCCTTGCGAGTCAACTCCATGCGGTAGTAACTGTCATCTGGATTCTCGTAGTAGAGGATCGCAACTACGTCGTCGTCTCGCCATTTCAGGCGTTCGATCAGTTCTTCCTGTTCGGAAATGGTCGGGGCCTTATTCATCGTTTTGCTCCGGTTTGAAGAGAACGCCATCGAGGCTCATGAACGGCAGCAACACTTTTCCCGGCACGTTCACGAATTGCAGGTAAGTACCATCAATCAACGCTTGGATTGTTGGTGCAGGAGCACGAGCCATTCGGTACCGCTTTACGAAGATGCGATCCATAGAAAACACTACGTCGTCATCACACCAGCTCAGACGGTCAATCACTGCTTCCTGGTCTTCGATAGTTGTGTTCATGTTCTGTCTCCCAGGTATTTACTTGTGAGCCCAAACAGCCGCGAACGCACGGGCGTCCACTTCGTTGGTGAAGGCCCAGGTCTCGTAGATCCAGTGGTGGCTATAGGCGGCCAACTCCATGGAGTAAAGGCTGTCATGCACGCGACTAACCATCTCTGCCTTGCCTTCTAGTTGCTGGGCTTCCATCCACTGAGTTGTCTCAGAGGTCAAGGGCGGCTCCATTTCGTCCGGGATGTCATGCCAGTCAATGGGTTGGCCATCTGGGGTGATCCAGTAGACATAGGAGCGGGCCGCAATGCGGTACTTGAAGTGTTCGTTCATTGTTCTAGTTCTCCGAATAGCAGTTCAAAGTCGAATCGTTCGTTGGCGGCTTGTTGGGCGCGGAGAAACTGGCAGGGGCTGCCATACACTCCAGTCACCGTGATCCACCAGCTCGCCTGTGTTTGTTTGCTCAGGTACGTCCACAAAGACGAGTGGTCGCACGTAGTCAGCCACTTGTGTCTCTTGGACAGTGCCCAACTGATCTGCGCCGGACTGCCAGTCAGTTGAGGCAGGTTGTTGGCTTTCGCATGTGCCAGCGCCTTCTGTTCCCTGTTCGCCTTGGTCTTCTCCCACTTGCTGGGCTGCGAACTTGTCTGCGATGCGTTGATTGAGGTCATGTTGTGCGTGGAAGTAGGAGATGAACAGGCTCTGGTTCGCGCTGCGTTGTGACGTGGGAACCATCGCGGGCATGGACAACGTGTCGCCGCCCCATGTGACGTGGGTGTAGAACTGATCGTCCTTTAGGAAGAACCAGCAGATCGTGAATTGGTCAGCGCGGTAGTTCTTCTTGATGCCATCGCGTGTCTGGATGGCACGTTCAACAACCCTGTAGCCCATGTAAACGGCGTCGTAGTCGTTCTGGAAGTCCCTGTACTGCTTCATCACCGCGTCTGCGTTCGCCTTGCCAGCGATCGTCTTGACCTTAGCGCGGAGGTTGCGGCTGCTGTTGCAGCTCAGGTTCACGAAGAAGTGGCCCTCTTCGCCCTGGGTGGTTGTGTACTGGAACTTCAGGCGGTTCTTGGTCGTGCCCTTGCCGCCTTCATTGCGAAAGTACTGGCAGTCAACATAGGCAAGCTGACTTAGGGCTGGAAGTTTTTCGATAGACATAAAGGTGAAGACCCTCAAAAGGTCGCGTCTCTTGAGGGTCTTCGGTTTTGCTGAGCAGGTATGGGGAACGCACTCAACGAAACTAACAATCAGGTCTTCAACAGCACGCGACGCCGTTCAGTTTTATTTATAAGACGGCATCGATTCCGCTGTACAACTGAGACACCAGTCTATGCACCTGGGACGCGGTGTCAAAATTCATGTTTCGGATCTACCTCCCGATAAACCGCGTAACTCATTATCTTTAATTCATCATGGCTCGTATCTAAGAAGATAATGGGTTACGCGGTAGCGTATCTGGGGTCTAACGACCAGAACAGCCATAGCGCTTCGCTGACTTCCTGCCAGGTGGTTGGCTTATTGGCTGGCCGGCGCATGCCGTGACTTCTAGGCGGCGATCAGAAGCCGTTCTTCTCGCGCTTCTTGCGTTCAAACGTCTTCATCATGGCGACTTTCTTTGCGACCTTTACACCAAGGCAGCGATTGGCGTTGGCAGAACAGCAAGGCAGGCCCTTACCTGAATAGGCAGTAGCCAAGTTGCCGCAACCAAACGCGCACAACGTGCCTTGATTTGGAACGTGGGTGTCATGCAGGTGATCGTTGAACCTGCTAGGTGACAGCTTGATGGCGCAGTGAATGCAAGTAAGTGGAGCACCGTGCTTGTATGGCCGCTTAGTCTTGGGGCTGGCGTCTTGCACCTGCTCCCTGTAGCCGTTGCGGCGGTTGATAGTCACTGAGACGGTTGGAATCTCTATGCTTGAAATCAGCAGGTCGTTCTTGCGACGGCATTCCTGGCGTTCAAGCTCCATTGCGGGAGTTGTGACACAAGAGGGGTAGACGGTCTTCTTCATGCCAATACTTATCGCCATGAAAGAAGAGCCCACGGTGCTTTTCTACCGTGGGCTCCACTAGGGACCTAAATGCGCGCCTCTCGTAAGGCAAATCTATTTAGCACCGCGGAACAATTTGACTGCGCGAAGTAGTTGTGCACGCGAATCTTCACTTGGCGCTAAATACCAAGTGAACAGCAACACTTCCCAGGGCTGTTCCGGAGGTTCTAGAAATGACAACACCCAAGATGGTTGAGAAACTGCTCATCGCCGTTCTCTCTTCAGATTTCCCAGCGCGCGCCGCATTCGACTTCATCAAGAAGCACAAACACCTGGTCGGATGGAAGCTTGCAGAAGATCAGATCATGAAGGAATGGCAGGTCGCACTCGTGTACTTGCAGCGCTTCAAATGCACTGAGTGGCCGGAGTTCAAGGCCCAGCTTGATGCGGAAGAGAACTTGATCGGTCAAATCCTCTATCGCGAAGCGCTGCGCGAAGACGGTATCAGCGTAGCGCGTGCAGAAAAGGATTGGCTTGTCCGCTTCGGCCCCAAGGCCCAACGTCCCCAAGTTGTACGCCCCAACTTTGGAGACAAGAAGCTATGAACAAGAAGCTGACACCCGCACAGGAAGTCCAATACACGGCTGACTTCCTTGCATGCCAGAACGAAGACCAGGAGATTGCGGTCTGCGTCAAGTACAGCCAGTGGAACAAGGTCTACGACATCATGGAACGTCGTGATGCTGAACAAGTCGCCCGCTACGACGGCTTCATGGAAATGAGCCTGCTGCACCGCCTTGGAGGTGCGCAATGAGCCACTTGCAACCAGAAGACCTCGACATCATCGTTCGCAAGGTCACAGCTCATACAGTGTTCTACGACCTGACCCACAGCGGTGAGTCAAAGCAATGGGACGTTCCATCTAACAGCACGTTCGACCTCAAGCAACTTCGCATTGATGTTCGCTACCACGTCAAGTCGAACGTGATCCTCACAAAGGTCAAGAAGGTCAAGAAGGTGGGCAGCAAGCACTACGCTACCGGCAAGTTCCAGATGATCGAGCGCTTCGATTGGGTATCCGCTGATCCGCTGCCCAGCTACGTGAGTGCCGTGTGCATGACCGCAAAGCAAAGCAGGGCCAAGCATGAAGCTCTGCGCTACGAACTGGTCGATGACGGCAACCTGTTCAACTGGCACCCTGATAAGTAGAGTTGGCAAGCGATCGTCAAGACCACTAGATCACCCTGCTTGGGGTGGCCATTCAAGCAAGAAGGCCGGGCGGAAGCACTGGCCTTCGTCACGGGCAAAACGAAGCCCCTAGCTTCCCAGCTAGGGGCTTGTCCACTTCCTGTGTAGGTGCCAACGGGTTCTAGATCGTCAGTCCTAGTTTTGCCTTGGAGGGCTTAACGCCGGTATTTATCAAGTGTGACCGCCTTGTTTTCCACGCGCGGCATCTCTACGTGTTTAACTCGCGCTTGGTGCATCGGGACAATGTGGCTGGCTGGAGACTTCATGTGCACGAAGAAGGTGCTGTGGTCGCGGACTTGACCGCTGACGCGCTTGCCATCTTGGGATTCCATGATGACGTGTGTAGGGCCGTTCATCGCGTGATCGCTCGATAGACGCGCAGCTTTGCGCGTACAGGCACATGGACTTCGCCCGTGGGGTCTTTGAGCTCCAAGCTGTAAACGCAGTCTAGGTGGTTGATGTGATCGTCACCCTTTGGAAACTTGATGCCGCGCGTGTCTGCTGGTGTGAGCTTCCACTGGAGCACGCCGTTGAGCGCATCGAGAACGATCAATCGCTCATTCGCGATGTCGCATTCCAATACAAGAGGGCCGTCGGCATTGTGGGCTCGCACATGCAGGCGAACATCCCATCCCACGAGGCTATGTGTGCCGTGTGGGCCGTCGCCCAAAAAGGTGAAGTTGCGCGCGAAGCTGGCGCCTTGATGGAGTTCGTCGTCGTAGTTGTTGTTCTTCATTCCTTTCCCCGATTAGGCGTAGGTTGAGTTGAGCGTGTACCAGTTGACGGCATTGACCGCGAAGAATTCG
>Ga0105240_10008491_pt1 | contig 14689 bp, 12 predicted proteins | sample KBSC54metaG_FD_80426 | JGI IMG/M metagenome (GOLD analysis project Ga0105240, IMG submission 80426) | Corn rhizosphere microbial communities from Kellogg Biological Station, Michigan, USA - KBS C5-4 metaG | ecosystem: Host-associated > Plants > Roots > Rhizosphere > Soil | place: Michigan, USA... | reverse complement strand
ATATTATCGGGGTGTCTTCTTCTCTCGCCCCGGGTAGCAGTATCGAGAAGGAAATAAAGGCTCTTGGGAGGTCTTTCTCGCCCTATCAGGCCGATCTTACGGATCGGACCTCTCTTTATGAATTTATTGGCAAGGTCAGGCAGGAAAATGACCGTATCGACATACTGATGAACAATGCCGGTATGATCCTTCGTAACCCTGCTGCACAGCATCCTGACGAATATTGGGATAAGGTGCTATCCATCAACCTGGATGCCGCATTTATACTGGCCAGGGAGTTTGGCCGTGACATGCTGACCCGCCGGAGCGGGAAGATCATCTTTACCTGTAGTCTGCTGACCTTTCAGGGAGGGATCAATGTACCCAGCTATGCGGCCAGCAAGGGGGCGCTGGGTAGTCTGGTGAAGGCGCTGGCCAATGAATGGGCTTCCCAGGGGGTCAATGTGAATGGGATTGCGCCCGGCTACATCAGTACCGACAATACGGAAGCGCTTCGCAACGACCCTGTGCGCAGCAAATCTATTCTGGACAGGATACCCGCCGGCAGATGGGGAGACCCGGAAGACTTCGCAGGGCCTGCTGTTTTTTTAGCGTCCAAGGCCGCGGATTACATACATGGCACCATTCTCACCGTCGATGGCGGGTGGATGGGCAGATAAAAAATAACGATATATGCAAATCAGGTTTGAACACAGTCCGAAAGAGGTCAGCGGCATGAACACCACGGAGCTACGGGAGGCTTTTCTGACGGATAACCTCATGCAGGACGACACGATCCAGCTACTATATACGCATTATGACCGTGTGATCATGGGAGGAGCAAAACCAGTCAGGAAGAAATTGACGTTGGGTACGCATCCGGAGCTAAAAGCAGACCATTTTCTTCAGCGCCGGGAACTGGGCATTATCAATGTGGGTGGCGCCGGAAAGGTATGGGCGGACGGACAGTCACAGGAATTGAATAAGCTTGACGCCTACTATATCGGGAAGGGAGTAAAGGAAGTGATCTTTGAAAGTGTGGAGGCTTCTGAGCCGGCGCTTTTTTATCTTTTGTCGGCCCCAGCGCATGCGGTGTATCCCCTGCAATACCTGCCGAAGGAAAAAGCATTGCCAACGGATATGGGCAGCCTGGAAACGTCCAATGCCCGGACCATCTATAAATATATACATGCGGAAGGCATTCAAAGCTGTCAGCTCGTAATGGGTCTGACCATATTGAAGACGGGCAGCGTTTGGAATACCATGCCTGCGCATTCGCATACCCGCCGGATGGAGGCTTATTTCTACTTTGATGTGCCGGCCAATCAGCGGGTATTTCATTTTATGGGGATGCCTTCGGAGACGCGGCATTTGCTTGTCGCCAACCATCAGGGCATCGTATCTCCTCCCTGGTCGATACATTCCGGCTGTGGTACGGCCAACTATTCTTTTATCTGGGGTATGGCGGGTGAGAATTATACTTATACGGATATGGATATGGTAGATATCGCGGACCTGCGATAGGTGAAGTTTTTATTCGGTATATTGAGCACCAATTATTAAGCCATATGTCTAGAGCCACGATCGGAAAATATAGATGGACCATTTGTTCCCTGTTGTTCTTTGCTACCACCATCAATTATCTGGATCGTTCGGTCATCAGCTTTCTGAAATCTACGTTTACCGATGAATTGCACTGGAACGATGCCGACTATGCGAATGTGGAGATCGCATTTAAATTTGCCTATGCCGTGGGGCTGCTGGGTGCCGGCCGGCTAATAGACAAGTTGGGTACCCGTATCGGGTATGCGCTGGCTACGGGTATCTGGAGTCTTGCTGCCATAGGTCATGCACTTGTCAATACTGTATTTGGCTTTGGTGTTGCCAGAAGTGTGTTGGGTGTTAGTGAGGCGGGCAATTTCCCTGCTGCCATCAAGACTGTAGCGGAATGGTTCCCTAAAAAAGAGCGGGCTCTGGCGACGGGGATCTTCAATTCCGGTGCGAATGTCGGAGCGATACTTGCGCCTCTGACCGTCCCCTGGATCGTCGGGCATTGGGGTTGGCATTCGGCTTTTGTCATTACGGGTTCCTTTGGATTCATCTGGCTGATCTTCTGGTTTAGGATGTACGAGGTGCCGACCCGGCATAAGAAGGTTTCCGCCGGAGAACTCAACTATATTAATAGCGATCCTTCGGAGACGGCGGTCGAAGTGGCCGCGGACAAGACCGGTGATACCGGGCAAAAGCTCTCCTGGTGGAAGTTGCTTGGATTCCGTCAGACCTGGGCCTTTTCCATCGGTAAGCTGCTGACTGATCCGATATGGTGGTTTTATTTGTTCTGGCTGCCTGATTTTTTGCAGAGCCAGTATGGGTTGAAGGGCACTGCCGTATCTCTTCCCGTAGCGCTTGTGTATACCATGTCCACGGTGGGCAGCATATGGGGCGGATGGCTGCCTATGAGCTTTATCAATAAAGGGATGCCGGTATTCAAGGCACGAAAGACGTCTATGTTTATTTATGCGTTGCTGGTGTTGCCTATCATCTTTGCGCAGATGGCGGGGAGTGTCAGTATGTGGCTGGCGGTGATCGTGATCGGGATCGCGGCGTCTGCGCACCAGGCATGGAGCGCCAATATCTTTACGACCGTATCGGATATGTTCCCCAAAAAAGCTACGGGGTCTGTGACAGGCATCGGTGGCATGGCCGGCGCGCTGGGGGGTATACTTTTGTCCGCGCTGGTACAGAAGAATCTTTTTGTTCATTACCGTTCGATCCACAAGATCGAGACCGCATATTATATCATGTTTGCTGTTTGTGGCGGCGCTTATCTGCTGGCATGGGTGATCATGCATTTGCTGGCTCCGAAGATGACGAAGGTGCAGCTGGATTAACTACGAGGGGTGGAGGATGCGCGGATGGTGAGCTCGGTGTTGAGGACCCTTGTCTCGAACTCGGTGACAGGACGCCGGCTTTCGATGATCTGTATCAGCATCTCCATTGCCACCTGTCCCATTTCAAAGGCGGGCTGACGGACGCTGGACATGGAGGGGTGGAAGACCTCGGTAAGGGGAGAGTTGGTAAAACCAATGAGCGCGATGTCATCGGGGATCTTAATATTCCTTTTGGCGAGGGTGCTGAGACAGCCGGTGGAGAGCTTGTCGCTGGCTGCTACGATGGCGTCGACCTTTTTGGGTAAGTTGAGCAGCGCGTCTATGGCCTGTTCAATCTCGCTAATGATCAGACCTCCATATTTACAATATTTTACCAGGGATTCGTCGAAGGGGACGCCGTTGTCTGCCAGGGCGGCCTTGTATCCGGCGAGCCTCTCTTTTGTAATAGACAGATGCGGAGAAATGGTGACATGCGCGATCCTTTTGAAGCCTGATCTTAAAAGATGTTCGGTGGCCTGGTAGGCGCCGTTGAAATTATTGGCGATGACCTTGTGTGTCTGCATTTCCTCCGTGATCCTGTCGAAGAAGACGATGGGAAGGCCTTTTTCGTGCAGCTTCTTCAGGTGGGAGAGGTCGGTGGTCTCGGTAGAGAGGGAAACGAGGAGACCGTCTACGGAGCGGGAGGCAAGGTATTGGGCGTTGGAGACTTCGCGCTCGTATGATTCGTGACTTTGGGAGATGATGACATAATAGCCTTTTTTGTAGGCGACGGATTCGATGCCGTTGATAGCCTGGGAGAAGAAGTTATTGGCTATTTCGCAGACGATGATGCCGATGGAGCGGCTACGTTTCTCCTTTAGGCTGAGGGCGATGGGATTGGGGCGGTAGTTGAGCTTTTCGGCGTATTCGAGGACGAGCTTTTTTGTTTCGGCGCTGATCTCATAGCTGCCTCTGAGCGCACGTGAGACGGTGGAGGTGGAGAGTCCCAGCGCTTTGGCAATGTCTTTTATGGTGATGGCTTCGAATTTCATGCGTTGGTGGGAAAGAGATTAAAATTAATGTTATTTTCGGTGAATCAACAAATTGTCTAAGATGCTGTCATATCCTGTTCGTATTGCCCTCATTGCTGCCCTGGGTGGTTTTTTGTTTGGGTTCGAGACGGTGGTTATTTCGGGTGCTGAAAAAACATTGGAAGGGCTTTGGCATTTAGATTCTTTCTGGCATGGGTTTACTGTTTCGTCCAGCCTTTTGGGCACTATTGCGGGCGCCATGTTAGCCAGCATTCCCGCTAAAAAATATGGACGTAAGAAAGTGCTGCAGACCATTGCCGTTATGTTCATCGTGGCGGCTATCGGGTGCGCTTCCGTATCGGCATGGGGTTTGTTCATTTTCTTCCGGATCATTGGGGGATTGGCGGTAGGAACCTCTTCAGTCGTAGCGCCGATGTATATATCGGAGATAGCTCCGGCCAAATTACGGGGTAGGCTGGCGGGTTCATTCCAGGTGAATATTGTGGCGGGGATCGTGATAGCTTTTATGACGAATTATCTTTTGAAGGATCTGGGGGATAATGCCTGGCGGTGGATGTTTGGAGTTATGCTGGTGCCGGCTGTCATTTTCTGGATACTGCTGCGCGCTATACCTGAAAGTCCCCGCTGGCTGATCATCAATGATCGTGCAGATCAGGCAATACCTGTGATGCAGAAGATAGGTGAGGCGGATGTGCAGGGGGCGATCGCAACAATACGTAAATCCCTGCATGAGAAGAAAGGCGCACCTGGGGAGCACCGGGAGCCACTGTTCCAGAAAAGGTATCTCAAGCCTATCGTTTATGCGATGTTGTTGGCCATGTTCAATCAGCTGTCGGGTATCAATGCCATCCTTTATTATGCGCCGAGGATCTTTGAGATGGCGGGATTTGACAAGAACGATTCGTTCCGGCAGTCTGTTTATGTGGGGGCCGCGAACCTCTTTTTTACGCTGTTGGCCATGACCGTGATAGATAAGTTTGGAAGGAAGAAGCTGTTGATCATCGGGTCGGTGGGGATGACAGTGTTCCTTGGCCTGACGGCATATGTTTTTAAGCAGGGAGCGGGTGGAAGCAATGTGCTGTACTATCTGATCGGGTTTATTGCCTTCTTTGCTTTTTCTCAGGGGGCGGTCATCTGGGTATTCATCTCGGAGATATTCCCCAATTCTGTTCGCAGTCAGGGAGGATCGCTGGGAGGGTCGACGCACTGGGTGATGGCGGCTATTATTTCCTGGACCTTTCCCATTATCGTAGAAGGGAGCAAGCATGGGGGGTATTATTCGTTTGTCTTTTATAGTGTGATGATGCTGGTGCAGTTGATCTTTGTATGGAGGGCATTACCGGAGACAAAGGGTAGGACGCTGGAGGATATACAGAAGGAACTGGGGATAAATTAATTTAAACTGTCATTATATGAAGAAATGGTATGTTACACTGATGTTGGCGCTGGCAGCGGGTGCTGTCGTGGCGCAGAATCGGAAGCCGGTGGAGCAGGGTAAGGAAGAGAAAGAGGTGAGTGCGGCTGTGGAGGCGTTGCGTAAGGCGATGGTCGATCCGAACATGGAGGCGCTGGAGAAGATCACGTTACCGGAGCTGAGCTATGGGCATTCGAGTGGGGTGGTGCAGAACCAGACGGAGTTTATCGAGGCGCTGACGAGCGGGAAGTCTGATTTTGTGAGTATTGATCTATCGGAGCAGAGTATAACGATCGTGAATAATACGGCGGTGGTGAGGCATTTTTTGTCTGCTGTGACGAATGATGGGGGCAAGCCGGGGCAGACGAAATTGTCGATACTGCTGGTGTGGCAGAAGCAGAAGGGGGATTGGAGGTTGTTGGCGAGGCAGGCTGTGAAGGTGCAGCAGGCGCTTTAAGGGGCTGCCCGGTCCGTGGGGAGTATGCCATGTCGCCGGGGTCGGGGGAAGCCGTTAAAGAAGCTTTGCCAACTCATCCGGGTCGGGGAGAATGGTTTTTATCTCTTTGGGAATGTCCCTCGAGGTGCGATACTTTGCGACGCCCATGGCTTTGTCGATGGTGCTGACGGAAAATTCTACAACAGTATCGTTCTTTTCCTTACAGAGGATGATCCCGATGGAGGGGTTTTCGTCCTTCAGTTTTACTTTTTCATCCAGGACATTTAAATAGAAGTTTAACTGACCGGCATACTCGGGTTTGAATTTTCCTCGTTTGAGCTCAAAAACGACCAGGCAGCGGAGAGCGCGGTTGAAAAAGAGGAGGTCGATGAAGAATTCTTCGCCGGCCAGTTCGAGACGATATTGGTTGGCGATGAAGGAGAAGCCGTGGCCCAGGGTCATGATGAAATGTTTGATATCGCTGACTACTTTTTCTTCCAGCACACGTTCGTCTTCTATTGCTCCGGGGGTCATAAAGTCCATCAGGTATTCGTCCTGGAATATCTTTAACGCGGAGGGTTTTATTTCCTTGGGTAGGGTTTTGTCGAAGTTGTTTGGGAGTTTGCCCTGGTTGGAGAACAGATCGGAAAGGATGTGATGTTCCAGGATGGATACGGACCAGAAGCGGGTGGAAGCTTCTGTGATATAGAATAGTCTTTCTTCTATGGACTTGCATTTGTTGAGAATGAGGATATGGTGAGTGAAGCTGATGTTTAAGAAGTGGTCGGGGAGTTGCAGTGGTTCGGGGGTGGTCTCTTTACGATGTTTTCGTAATTGGCCAGTCAGTGACTGTCCAAATGTAAGTGATTGATATTCATTGTAAAACTGCTTCATGTTCTTTAGGTTAGTTGGAGAAAACCCTCTCAACCCTGGTAGTTGCTTTTGAAGGTCATCCGAGATTTGTGTCAGGATTTTTACACCCCATTTTTCGGCGGCTATCTTTCCTGCGAGCATTTTGCCTACTCTGAAATACAACAGTAATTGCTCTTTATTGGCGAGCCGGGCGGCGGCGTAGCGGCTTTGAATGATGTTCTGTTTCAGGTCGGTGAGGGGGCTGAATGTAATAAATTTCCCAACTTTTTTAGCGGTGCCGGGTGTTTCATGACAGTGCATGACGGCCCGATGGTGATTCGGTTTTACATTTACAAAATCATCGACCCAGGTGGGTCATTGCGCCATACTGAAAAAAAATTGTTCGCCTTATGCAAGTAATCTTTGGTATCATTTTTCACTTTATCGGTGGGTTCGCGTCTGGTAGTTTTTACATTCCATACAAGAAGGTCAGGGATTGGGCATGGGAGAGTTTTTGGATCGTCGGAGGGTTGTTCTCATGGCTGATCGTTCCGCCGTTGGCGGCTTGGCTGACGGTACCTCATTTTTCGGAGATCATCTCGGCGACATCGAACGCCACACTGGGATGGACATTTTTCTGGGGGATATTATGGGGGATAGGGGGGCTGATGTATGGATTGGGGATGCGCTACCTGGGTATGTCGTTGGGCAACTCGGTATTATTGGGTTTTACGTCGGCATTCGGTGCGCTGGTGCCTTCTATTTATTACAATTTCAAACCAACACCCGGTAAGACCACGTTTACGGAACTGCTCACTACTCCATGGGGACGTATCGTGCTGGGTGGCGTGATCCTTTGTCTGGTAGGCATCTATATCTGTGGAAGGGCGGGCGTATTGAAGGAAAGAGAGCTGCCGGAAGAGAAGAAGAAGGAGAGCATCAAGGAATTCAATCTTGTAAAGGGTCTTGTCGTCTGTACGATATCGGGGATACTCAGCGCGTGCTTCAACTATGGCATCGAAGCGGGAGGTCCAATGGCGGAGATGGCCAATAATTTCTGGCAGACGGCGCATCCGGGAGCAACGACAAAATTCCTGTATCAGAACAATGTGACCTATATCGTGCTGTTGTGGGGTGGCCTGACTACGAACTTTGTCTGGTGTATGATCCTGAATGCGAAGAATAAAACCTTTGGGGACTACACGAACAAGAAAGCGCCGCTGGCCAACAACTATTTCTTCTCGGCGCTGGCGGGTACGATATGGTTCCTACAATTCTTCTTTTATGGGATGGGAGAGAGCAGGCTGGGCAATGGGGCCAGCTCCTGGATATTGCATATGGCATTTATCATACTGGTGGCGAACCTTTGGGGGATAGCCTTAAAGGAATGGAAGGGTGTGAGCGCCCGAACGCGCATCACCATAACGTCTGGGATCATAGCCATACTCCTTTCCGTGATACTGGTAGGGTATGGGAATTCATTAAAATAAATTACAAATAGGTATGTCTGTTACAGCAAAGCAATTCAAGCATGTGAGTTACTTATGGGATGAGAAAGCGGCGGCTGCCCTGGCGGGAGATGAAGTGGCGTTGTTGATATACCGCAGCAACCTGCTGGGCGCAGATCTTCGTCTGACGAACTATGGGGGAGGGAATACATCCTGTAAGGCGATGGCCAAGGACCCGCTGACGGGCAAGGCGACGGAGGTGATGTGGGTGAAGGGATCCGGCGGCGACCTGGGAACACTGAAGCGCAGTGGACTGGCTGCCCTGTATGTCGACCGGCTGCTGAGCCTTAAGAATGTATACCGCGGGTTGGAATTCGAAGATGAAATGGTAGAACTGTTCAATCATTGTATCTATGACCTGAGCTCAAAAGCGCCATCGATAGATACTCCTCTTCACGGGTTCCTTCCTTTTGCGCATATCGATCACCTGCATCCCGATGCGGCTATCGCCATCGCCGCGGCCAAGGATGGCAAGAAGATCACCCAGGAGCTGTTTGGCGGGAAGATAGGGTGGGTGGAATGGCAGCGTCCCGGATTCGACCTGGGACTGAAGCTAAAGAAATGCCTGGATGAAAACCCCGGTATACGTGGGATCATGCTGGGCTCGCACGGACTTTTCACCTGGGGCGATACGGCATTCGAGAGCTATATCAACACCCTGGAAGTAATAGAGACCTGTGCTCAATACCTGGAGGATCATATTGGAAAGGAGGGACCGGTATTCGGCGGAGCGAGGCTAAAGTCTGCTCCCAAGGAAGAACGTCTTACCAAGGCGGCGGAACTGGCTCCTGTGCTGAGGGGTTTTTGCTCTTCCTATATCAAGATGGTGGGACATTTTACGGATGACGACCGGGTGCTGGAATACATCAACTCCAATGACCTGGCGCGGCTGGCTCCCATGGGTACGAGCTGCCCTGACCACTTCCTTCGTACCAAGATCAGCCCACTGGTGCTGGATCTCAGCATCACGGAAGATCTCTCAGATGTAAAGAAGATCAAGGAAAAGCTGACCCCTCAGTTCGAGGAATACCGGAAGATGTATGCCGGCTACTATGAAACCTGCAAGCACTCCAACAGTCCAGCCATGCGGGACCCGAATCCGGTGGTCATCCTGTACCCGGGTATAGGGATGTTCACTTTTTCCAAGGACAAGCAGACGGCCCGGGTGGCGGCGGAATTCTACATCAATGCCATCAATGTGATGAAAGGCGCAGAAGCCGTATCTTCCTATACTTCTCTGCCACGGCAGGAGGCATTCAACATCGAATACTGGCTGCTGGAAGAAGCCAAGCTGCAACGTATGCCCAAGCCCAAGGCTTTGTCGGGAAGGATCGCTCTGGTGACGGGCAGCGCCGGCGGCATCGGAAAGGCCATCGCCAAGAAATTTGCGGATGAGGGCGCCTGTGTGGTGATCAACGACAACGATGCACAACGACTGGATACTGCCAGACAGGAATTCCAGAAACAATATGGCCGGGATGTTTTTGTAGCCGAGGTCCTGGATGTGACAGATACCGGAACCATCCATCTGGCTTACAAGGCTGCGGCCCTTGGATTCGGAGGCGTGGATATCGTGGTGAACTGTGCCGGATTGTCCATCTCGAAGCCGCTGGAAGAGCATACGGAAAAAGACTGGGACCTGCTGTATGATGTACTGGTGAAAGGCCAGTTCCTGGTGACACAAGCGGGTGTAGCGATCATGCGCAAACAGGCTATTGGAGGGGATGTGATCAATATCGTCAGCAAGAATGCCCTGGTATCGGGTCCGAACAATGCGGGTTATGGTTCCGCCAAGGCTGCGCAGCTGCATCTCAGCCGACTGAATGCGGCGGAGCTTGGGGGGGATAAGATCCGTGTCAACACCGTGAACCCGGATGCTGTCATCTCGGATAGTAAGATATGGGCGGGCGCCTGGGCTGAAGGGCGTGCCAAGGCTTATGGTGTCAAGGTAGAGGAATTACCCGCCTACTATGCCAAAAGGACCCTGCTCAATGAGATCATTTTACCGGAAGATATTGCGAACGCCTGCTTTGCCTTCACGGGGGGATTGTTGAGTAAGTCTACCGGGAACGTACTGAACGTAGATGGAGGCGTCGCCATGGCGTTCGTACGGTGAGAGTAGCATTTAAAATGAAACTTTTTCCGGGTTATGAGGCCGAGTATAAAAGACGTCATGCGGCACTCTGGCCCGAGCTGGCGGCCCTGCTGAAATCGGCGGGCGTCAGGGACTACTCCATATTCCTGGATGAGGAGACGTTGTTGCTGTTCGCGTACCTGCAGGTGGATGATCCGGCCGCGTTGGACCAACTGAAGACGCAGGACGTTATGTGGAAATGGTGGGATCATATGAAGGATATCATGGAGGTGCATCCTGATACTTCACCCGTGACCACATCCCTGAAAGAAGTATTTTACATGCCTTAAATAACCGGCCACCGAAGGGGAGGGGGGACCCGACCCGAGGGGCGGTAAAAACTTGACCATATGCAAATAGAGAAATATAAGATAAGCGAGCATAACCAGTCCCTGCAGAAAGAGCATCAGCGGAAGTTCGAATTCATCGCAGGGGGAATCAAGGATGTGGAAAATATCCTGCAGAAGCTGATCGACTTTCAGATAGCCATTCCCAGCTGGGCGTTGGGCACCGGGGGGACACGATTTGGAAGATTTTCCGGTGGTGGAGAGCCGCGCAGCCTGGAAGAAAAAATGGAAGACATCGGACTGCTTCATGCCCTGAATCGCAGCAGCGGCGCCATATCGTTGCATATACCCTGGGATATTCCCAAGGATGCCGCTGCCATCAAAGCCCTGGCTGCGCAGCATGGTCTGCGGTTTGACGCTATGAACTCGAATACATTCCAGGATCAGCCGGGACAAAAACACAGCTATAAGTTCGGATCGCTGCAGCATGTACGTAAGGAAGTCCGCAAACAGGCCGTCGACCACAACATAGAGGTGATCAAATACGGTGTGGAACTGGGTTCCAACTCATTGACGGTGTGGTTGTCGGACGGGTCCTGCTTCCCGGGGCAGCTGAATTTCCGTAAGGCTTTCCAAAACACCCTGGAGGGATTACAGGAGATATATGCCACGCTGCCCGCGGACTGGAAGATGTTTGTGGAATACAAGGCCTTCGAGCCCAATTTTTACTCCACCACCGTCGGTGATTGGGGGCAATCCCTGCTGTACGCGTCCAAACTGGGCCCCAAGGCTTATACATTGGTGGACCTGGGGCATCATCTTCCCAATGCGAATATTGAACAGATCGTTGCCCTGCTGCTGATGGAAGGGAAACTGGGGGGATTTCATTTCAACGACTCCAAATACGGGGATGACGACCTCACCGTTGGCAGTATCAAACCCTATCAGCTTTTTCTCATCTTTTCCGAGCTGGTGGAAGGGATGGATGCAAGGGGAATGGATCATACAAAGGACCTGGGTTGGATGATCGATGCCAGCCACAATGTAAAAGACCCGCTGGAAGATCTGTTGCAATCTGTGGAAGCGATCATGCTGACTTACGCACAGGCCCTGATCGTCGACAGAAAAAAATTGACGGATGCGCAGCAATCCAACGATACGGTGGCTGCCCAGGAAGTATTGCAAAACAGTTTCCGCACGGACCTGCGACCACTGATAGCCGAAGCGCGTCTGCGTGCCGGGGGAGCGTTGGACCCACTGGCTTTATACCGCAGCGAAAAGATCCGCGAACATTTGATCAAAGAACGTGGCGCCAAAACAGTGGCGACGGGGCTTTAAACTACGTGCTATGCCTGCCCAATCCGTGATAATCCTGTTCGATGTCGGAAAGACCAATAAGAAGGTCTTCTTGTTGGACGAACAATACAAGATAGCCTGGGAACAGTCCCAGTCCCTGCCGGAGACCACCGACGAGGAAGGCGAACCCTGTGAGGATGTAGAAAAGCTCACCAACTGGGTCCAGCGGACCTACACACACGTACTTACCTTACGGGACTTTACCATCAAGGCCGTCAACTTCTCGGCTTATGGCGCCAGCTTTGTACATATCGGCAAGAACGGAAAGCCGGTGGCGCCCCTGTACAATTATCTCAAGCCCTATCCGGACGAGCTGAAGAAACGATTCTATGATACATATGGCGGAGAGGTGACCTTCAGCATGCTGACCGCCAGCCCTGTGCTGGGGAGTCTGAACTCAGGGATGCAGCTCTACCGGATAAAAGAAGAAAGACCGGAACTCTTTTTGCAGATACAATGCAGTCTGCATCTCCCCCAATACCTGAGCTTCCTGCTCACCGGACAGAAATATTCGGATATTACCAGCATCGGGTGTCATACCAATCTTTGGAATTTCTCCCAGGACCATTATCACGAATGGGTGTATCGGGAGGGGATAATTGATAAGCTGGCGCCTATACGAGGGGAGGAGGAGGTGATGTCTGTGGCAAATTCCGTGCGAAAGGGCTCACCGGGCCCGGCGTCCATGGTATCCGGCATCGGACTGCATGACAGCTCGGCTGCTATGATCCCTTACCTGGAGAGCTTCCAGGAGCCTTTCGTGCTTATTTCCACCGGTACCTGGTGTATCAGCATGAACCCCTTCAACCATGTGCCGCTGACCGTGGCGGAGCTGCAAAAAGACTGTCTCTGTTATATCAGCTACCAGGGGCGGCCTGTGAAGGCGTCCCGCCTTTTTGCGGGGTATGAGCATGAGCAGGGAGTGAAGAAGCTGGCGGCCCGATACCATAAGGACCCTCAATATGCCAGCACGGTGGCTTATGACCCGGACATCGTGTCATTGGTACACGGAGGGAAGGATGAGAACTTTGAACAGGCCTATCACCGCCTGATCATGGACATAATGACACGGCAGGCAGCGTCTACGCAGCTGGTGCTGAACGGGACGGATGTCAAAAGGATCTTTGTGGACGGAGGGTTTGCGCGCAACCAGGTCTATATGCATCTGCTGGCCGCCGCCTTCCCGCATATCGAAGTATTTGCCGCCAGCATACCTCAGGCCACGGCTATCGGGGCCGCTCTGGCCATACATTCCCACTGGAACGGTCGACAAAAGCCCGGAGATATCATCGATTTGAAATTTTATAAGTAGATTACGGCCCGTATGAGAGTCGGATTATTTATTCCCTGCTACGTTGACCAGTTCTATCCGCAGGTAGGTATCGCCACCCTTCATTTATTGGAAAAATATGGATGCGAGGTTGTCTATCCTCCCAATCAGACCTGTTGTGGTCAGCCTATGGCCAATTCCGGGTTCGAGCATCTTACACAAGGATGTAATGACCTGTTCATAAAGAATTTTAGTGAATTCGATTATATTGTCTGCCCGTCGGGGAGCTGTACTTTACATATAAAGGAGCACTTACATGGCGATCATAAAGGACCAGGCGATGGGGCGGAGGGGGTGAGGAAAAAGATATATGAGCTGGTGGAGTTTCTGACGGATGTGCTGAAAGTGGAAAATATAGATGCCAGCTTCCCTCACAGAGTTGGGGTGCATCAAAGCTGTCATGGCCAGCGGGGACTGAAGCTGTCGCAGATGACGGAGCTGATGGCTCCCCCTTTCTCCAAGCCGGAGAAGCTGTTGAAGATGGTAAAGGGTATTCAGCTGATCGACCTGGGTCGTAAGGATGAATGTTGTGGGTTCGGGGGAACGTTCTGTGTGGCGGAGGAGGCTGTGTCGGTGAAGATGGGCAAGGACAGGGTGGCTGATCATCTGCAGCATGGGGCGGAATATATTACGGGGGCAGATATGAGCTGTCTCATGCATTTGGAAGGGATACTACGCAGGCAGAAGAGTTCTGTGCAGGTAAAGCATATTGCGGAAATATTAGATAGCAAAGAATGAAAGATCACGCACATTTAGCGACTGAGTTCAATAAGGATGAGCCAAGAGTGGACTGGCATGATAAGACCTTGTGGTTTATCCGGGAGAAACGGGACAGAGCAGCGGGCAAGGTGCCTGAATGGGAATGGCTGCGGGACACAGCTTCGGCCATAAAGGAGAATGTGCTATCTCATCTCAGCGAGTACCTTATGCAATTTGAGGATCAGGCCAGTCGAAATGGGGTGGTAGTGCATTGGGCGGCCGATGCGAAAGAGCATAATGATATTGTTTATGGATTGCTGAAAAAGCATGGCGTGGACAAGATGGTGAAGAGCAAGTCCATGTTGACGGAAGAATGTCATCTGAATGAATTCTTAGGAGAACAGGGGATCGAGGTAGTAGACACCGATCTGGGCGAGCGTGTCGTGCAGCTGGCGGGTGAGCCTCCCAGTCATATCGTTCTGCCCTGTATCCATAAGAAGAAAGAGGAGATAGGGGAGATCTTTCACGAGCACCTGGGCACTCCCGCGGGTAATGCCGATCCTCAATTCCTCACGCATGCGGCGCGGCTGCATCTCCGGGAGAAATTCATCACGCGGCGGGTGGCGCTCACCGGTGTCAATTTTGCCGTGGCGGAGACAGGCGAGTTTGTCGTATGCACCAACGAGGGGAATGCGGATATGGGAGCGCATCTGGCGGACGTGCATATAGCCTGTATGGGGATCGAGAAGCTGATACCCCTGCGACAGCATCT
>Ga0105240_10008489_pt1 | contig 14689 bp, 12 predicted proteins | sample KBSC54metaG_FD_80426 | JGI IMG/M metagenome (GOLD analysis project Ga0105240, IMG submission 80426) | Corn rhizosphere microbial communities from Kellogg Biological Station, Michigan, USA - KBS C5-4 metaG | ecosystem: Host-associated > Plants > Roots > Rhizosphere > Soil | place: Michigan, USA... | reverse complement strand
TGCCGATGACGCCCGGTTCGAGGTCAGCGGACCGGGCTGGAATCTGCAGGGTCGCGACAAGATCGTCGATACCGTGCGGTCGCGGATGCAGGAATCCGTCACCGTCCATCACGGCCACTGTCCTGAGATCAACGTCACCTCCCCCACGACGGCCGAAGGTATCTGGGCCATGGAGGACGTTGTGCGGTGGAACAAAGATTCGGACTCCGCCAAGGCGGCGCTGCACGGCTACGGTCATTACCACGAAACCTATCGGAAGATTGATGGCGCCTGGCGGATCCAGAGCATGAAGCTGACCCGGCTGCGGGTGGATTTCACCGAGTGGGACGACGCGCGGTGAGCGGACCTGCAGGAGAGAAGGTGCGCTTCGATGGCCGGGTCGCTATCGTGACCGGTGCAGGCAGTGGCCTTGGCCGTGACTATGCGCTCAACCTGGCGGCTCGCGGAGCCAGGGTGGTGGTCAATGACCTCTGCGTTGACACGCGAGGCGCACCGCTCGCGGCCGGCACTGAGAGTTCGGCGCAAGCCGTCGTCCGCGAGATCGTTTCAGATGGCGGCAAAGCGATCGCCTGCCATGAGAGTTGCGCCACCCGCGAGGGCGGGGCAGCTATCGTGAGGTCGGCGATCGAGGCGTTCGGCCGCGTCGATATCCTGATCCACAACGCCGGCTTCTTGCGCAACGCCGCCTTTGAAGCGCTTACCGACGAGCAGATCGGCGCGATCCTGGACGTCCACCTCATGGCCGGCTTCTACGTCGGCCAGCCTGCTTTCGCCGCCATGAAGCGACAGGGCTACGGGCGCATCCTGTTGACCAGTTCGGCCTCGGGCGCGTTTGGCACCCCATGGCAGGCCAACTATGCCGCCGCCAAGATGGGGCTGGTCGGCCTGGTCAACGTGATAGCACTCGAAGGGGCCAAGCACGGCATCACTGCCAACGGCCTGCTCCCGGCCGGCTCCGGTCGCCTCGGCCGGCCGACTGACGTGGACGTGGACTGGCCACCCGAATTCAGGGAGCACCTGAACCCGGAGATGGCCGTGATCCGGCCCGCGATGCGCAATGACTTCGTCACTCCCATGGTGCTTTGGTTGGTCAGTGAAGCGTGCAGGACCACCCACTCGCTCTACAGCGCCACGGCCGGCCGTTTCGCCCGGGTATTCATTGGCGCAACGCAGGGATGGATGAGCGACTATGACGAGCCCCCCTCGCCCGAGGACATCGGCCGGCGCATGGCGGAGATCGAAGACACCAGCCATTTCGACATTCCCGGGAGCATGTTCAGGGAATTCGACCCGATCGTATCGACCCGAAAGGCGAAGCTTTCGCGAGGGGGGTAAGCGCTGCGTGGCAGAGATAAATCGCGATCTCAGCGGCATCCTCGGCGCTCGTTAAAATTTGAAACAATATTGAACCCCTCCGGTCGAAGAATGCTCAGTTCCATCCTGTAGATTGCCTACTGCGCGCAATCCTCGCTGGTGCGGCGCTTTAGGGTGGGGCAAAAAAATGACTGAAACAACACTGCTTGCTGAACTCAATGAGGCCGTGCTGCGCGGTACGCCGGAAAGCCGCCTGCGCGCGCTCTGGCATACGACAGACCTGTTGATCACCGGCCGCTACAGCGAGGGCGACATCTGGACGTTCGGTGAAGTCATCGGCCGGCTGGCGGATGAGATCGAAACCGCGGCGCGCAGCCAGCTTGCGGAAAAGCTCGCCCGCTTCGATCAGGCGCCGGGCAACATCATCCGAAAGCTTGCCTTCGATCGTGCCATCGAGGTCGCCCGTCCCGTTCTCGAAGAATCCAAACAACTCGATACCGAAACGCTGGTCGCCGCCGCCCGCTCTACCAGCCAGGCGCATATGCTGGCGATTTCCAGACGCCGCTCCATTGACGAGCGCGTGACCGATGAACTGGTCACACGGGGCAATCGCGAAGTCGTGCAGTCACTCGCCGCCAACAGCGGCGCGCGCCTCTCGGATTTCGGCTTCCTGCATCTGATCAAGCGCTCCGATGGCGACAACATTCTCGCCGAACAACTGGGCCTGCGAAGAGACATTTCGCGTCATCTGTTCCAGCAGTTGGTGGCCAAGGCCTCCGATGAAGTGAAAAAGCGCCTCGCCAAAGGCAACCCGGCGATGTTCAACGAGATCCAGACATCGGTGACGGAGGTGGCCGGCGCGCTGAATGCCAAGCTCGGACCGGTATCGCGCGGCTACTTCGTCGCCAAGCGCCTGGTCACCGCCCAGCACCAGAATGGCAATTTGAACGAATCCAGCATCTCCGGCTATGCGCGATCGCATAAATTCGACGAAGTCACGATCGGGATGTCGCTGTTGTGCGGGATGCCGCCCGATGTGATCGAGCGGGCGCTGATGGACAGCAACGGAGAAATGGTGCTGGTTCTCGCCAAGGCACTGGACTTCTCGTGGGACACCACGATGTCGCTGTTGTTTCTCGGAGCCAAGGATCACCGCATTTCGGCGCGCGACCTCAAGGTCAGGGAAGAGCAATATGAACGCCTCGCGGTCGATGCCTCACGGAGCGTCCTGGAGTTGTACCAGACTCGCAAGAGCGGGGATGTCCCGGTCGAGCTGCCTCGCCTGAGAGCCGCCATGCATTGAGCCTGAATGACCGGTTGAGGAAATCAAGCCGCCATGAATGCGATCCCGTTCAGAACAAAACCGGAAAAGAGCCGCCCCGCCCAGCCTGGCGTGCCGCCGGCCGATCGGCCCGTCGACATGGCCTGGATCGTGCTCGAAGCGGCCAATGATCTCGGCGATCACGCCACCATCGAGATTTGCTGTCGTGTGATCGACGCCTGGCTGAACGGCCGGGAGGCGTCCACCTCGGACCTCCACGCCGTCGTCAACTATTTCAGATAGTTGGCGGCCGGGCAGCGAACCTTCCTGTGGCCGGCCTTCTGTAGGGTACCCGTGGCTTATGCGGCCGGCCCTAACCCGATTGCGCAACCCGCGGGCCCTCCCTATCTCAGGCTCCCATCCTCTTCGCTGGCGCAGCCTACGGCGCCGGCCTCCCTCGCGCGCGCAGGCCATGTCCTCCATCATTTCCGTTGTCCATCTCTCGAAAAGCTACGCGTCCGGCTTCACGGCGCTCTCGGACATCAACCTCGAGATCGAGAGAGGCGAGATCTTCGCGCTGCTCGGCCCGAACGGCGCGGGCAAAACCACACTGATCAGCGCCATCTGCGGCATCGTCAATCCGACCTCCGGCAGCATCACCGTCGCCGGTCACGATATTGCCAGGGATTATCGCGGCGCGCGCTCGATGATCGGACTGGTGCCGCAAGAGCTGCATACCGACGCCTTCGAAACGGTGTGGGCGACCGTCAGTTTCAGCCGGGGCCTGTTCGGGCGGCCAAAAAATCCCGCCCTCATCGAAAAGATCCTGAAGGATCTCTCGCTGTGGGACAAGAAGGACGCCAAGATCATCACGCTGTCAGGCGGCATGAAACGGCGCGTGATGATTGCCAAGGCATTGTCGCACGAGCCGCAGATCCTGTTTCTCGACGAGCCGACGGCCGGCGTCGATGTCGAATTGCGCAAGGGCATGTGGGAAGTGGTGCGCGAACTCAAGGAGTCCGGCGTCACCATCATATTGACCACGCACTACATCGAAGAGGCAGAGGAGATGGCCGACCGGATCGGCGTGATCAACAAGGGCAAGCTGATCCTTGTCGAAGAGAAGAGCCGATTGATCCGCAAGCTCGGCCGCAAGCAGATCACCCTGCATCTGCAACAGGCCATCAGCGCCGTTCCGGATGGACTCGCCGCTTACGGCCTTGAACTCGGCCGCGACGGCCGGGACGTCATCTACACCTATGACACCAAGAGTGAACGCACCGGCATCACCAGCCTGCTCAACGATCTCAGGAACGCCGGCATTCGTATCTCCGACCTCGAAACCCGCCAGAGTTCGCTTGAGGATATTTTCGTCAGCCTGGTGCGGTAAAATCCAATTATCTTCCGCAGCCAAGTGAACCACACGCATTGGTCCCTCTGAGCCGAGCCGACCGAGACCCATGTTGAGGCTTGCCCATGAACTACCGAGCCGTTCTTGCGATCTACCGGTTTGAAATGGAGCGCACCGGGCGCACCCTGCTGCAAAGCATTGTCTCGCCCGTGGTTTCCACCTCGCTTTATTTCGTAGTGTTCGGCGCCGCCATCGGTTCGCGCATCAAGGAGGTGGACGGGATCGGCTATGGCACCTTCATCGTGCCCGGGCTCATCATGCTTTCGGTTCTGACCCAGAGCATCGCCAACGCCTCCTTTGGCATTTACTTCCCGAAATTCGTCGGCACCATTTACGAGATTCTTTCGGCGCCTATCTCCTTTGTCGAGATACTGCTCGGCTATGTCGGGGCGGCCGCGACCAAATCCGTGATTCTCGGCCTGATCATCCTGGCGACCGCGGCCCTGTTCGTGCCGCTGAATATCCAGCATCCGTTCTGGATGTTTGGCTTTCTGGTGCTCACGGCCGTCACTTTCAGCCTGTTCGGCTTCATCATTGGGATTTGGGCTGACGGATTTGAAAAGCTGCAGACCATACCGATGCTGGTGGTCACGCCGCTGACCTTCCTCGGCGGCAGTTTTTATTCGGTCAGCATGTTGCCGCCGGGATGGCGCGCGGTGACCCTGCTCAATCCCGTGGTCTATCTGATCTCCGGTTTTCGCTGGAGCTTTTACGAAATTGCCGATGTCGATGTCGGTCTCAGCGTCGGCATGACACTTGTATTTCTGGTGATCTGCCTGATCGTGGTGGCCTGGATCTTCCGCACCGGCTACCGGCTGCGGAGCTGACGCGAAGACAGCGCCAGCCCGCGGCGGGTGAAATCAATTCAGCGTTAACTGTATTGGCCATTGGGACCATGGAACCGATCGCGTCCTTCGGGCATATTAGGAGGGGGACGAGAAGCGTTGGCACTGCAGCAAGGCCCGGAGGCCAAAGATAAAATGCGTCCCCTGTTAATGCGTCCCCTGCTGATGATGACCACCCTCGTGGCGCTGTGCGCCGCAAGTGCCGCCCAAGCCAAGATCGACATCACCATCGACAAGAACAACCAGGAGATGACGGTCGCCATCAACGGCGCCGAGCGTTACCACTGGCCGGTGTCCTCGGGCATTCCTTCCCGCGAAACCCCCAACGGCACCTTCCGCGCGTTCCGGATGGAGGAAGACCATTACTCCAAGGAATTCGACGATGCGCCGATGCCGCATTCGATTTTCTTCACCAAGATCGGACACGCGATCCACGGGACGGATTTTGAGAGCCGGCTCGGCACACCGGCTTCCCATGGCTGCGTGCGGCTGTCGCGTGAAAACGCCGCCACGCTCTATGCCCTGGTCGAAAAGGATGGCGTGCTGAATACCACGGTGACCCTGACCGGTTCGTCGCAGGTGGCGCTGGCCCGCAATCCGCGCGGCCGGAGCAACACGGCCGTGGCCCGGCGCGATCCCGCCGATATCAACACCCCCCGATATGATGCTGCCGGCGCCCCGATCATGCTGACCCCGCAGCCACGGCAATATCAGCCGCAGGTCCAGGCGGCCGACGATGGCTACATCTACCCGGCCGATGGCAGCTCTAGCCAGGCGCGCTATCCCGCCCCGCGCGGCACGCGTCCTGTCTATTCCCAGCCCTACCAGACCTATGACAATTCAGGGTACGGCGCGGATGGTACGCAGCAGGGCTACCCGCAGCCACGCCGCTATTACGGCCCGCGCGGACTGTTTTGAGCCACGCGAATTCACCGCCAATCCAGGCGCCCCGCCCGGCAGGACATACGCGTGGCTGAGCCTTGGGCTGCAGAGCCTTGGGCTGCAGAGCCTTGGGCTGCAGAGCCTTGGGCTACAGCTGCAGGGCCTTGGGCTGCAGGGCTAACGACTGGGTGACGTCAGCGCTCGCCGTCGCGCAGTCTTCGCCACAACGCGCCGAGGACATTGGAGTAATCGTCGGTCCACACGCGCTCGTCGTCCTCGGCTTCGGTCAATTCCCACTCATCGGAGGAAGCCAGGCGGCCGACATCAGCCGCCTGCCGCGCCGAAACCACGACGTTGGTTGCGAAAATATATTCATTGTCGCGACCGGAATCCTCGCTATAGACCCAGCTCTTCATGTCATTGGCCTCGGCGATACCGACCACGACGCTCGCCAATTCCAGGTGCCGATTGGAGACGTGCATTACCACCGCGCCTTCGGGCGCGAGCTTATCCTTGTAGATCTTCATCGCCTCTTCCGTCGCCAGATGGATCGGAATGGCATCGGAAGAATAGGCATCGACGATGATCAGGTCGTAAATGCCGTCCGGCTCGCGCGCGAAGGTCAGCCGGGCATCGCCGATCACGGGTTTGAGATCAGGTGCGCAGCTCTGCAAATAGGTGAAATATTTCGGGTCGCGCGCGGTATCGACCATGGTCTGGTCGATCTCGAAGAATTTCCAGTTCTCGCCCGGCTCGGATGCGCAGGCGAGCGTCCCGGCGCCGAGCCCGATCACGGCCACCCTGAGCGGAGCGCCCTTGCGGGCGCGAACCGCCGCGATGGCCTGCCCGATGCCGCCGTCGCGGTGATAATAGGTGATCGGTTCGGGCCGTCCGGTGACCGGCGTGCCGTCGTCATTCTCAAATTTCTCGGCGCCGTGGATCGTGGTGCCGTGCATCAGCACATGATAGTGACCGCTCGGCGTGACAACGATCTTGTGAACGCCGAAAAAGCTGCGAACGGTCTCGACCCGCCCGTCATCGGCCGGATAAAGCCGGATCACCAGCGCCGCGAGCGCGACCGTTGCAGCCATTTTCCAGCGGCCCGCCTTGGCTACCGCCAGCACGATCGCAACCACCGCAATCCCGCCGGCGATCGCGACGCGATTTTCCTCCAGCCAGGCAAACCATCGGCCGTTATCAGAGGACGAAACAATTAGAATCAACGCAGCCGCGATCAAGAGCACCCAATACCAGCGGCTCCAGCGCGGCGCGTTTTCACCGGGCCGCGCCAGCACCGCCAGCACCACGAGGATCGGGTATTCGGCGACCCAGGAGAAGGTGTAGGGCGCGACCAGCCCTGCGAACAGACCGCCGAGCATGCCGCCGAACGAAAGCGCGACATAAAAGCCGGTGAGATATCGCGGCGGCGGGCGGGTGCGCGCCAATTCGCCATGGCAGGCCATGGCAATGACGAAAAAGCAGAGGAGATGACCGCCAAGCGTCAGCAGAAGATTCTGCTCGCCGCCGATCGCCAGCAGCAGGACGACACCTGCGATCGCCAGCGGCTGAAGCAGCAAGATCCAGGCATGCGGCAGCAGCGGCCTTGAGTGGAATACCAGTACCCAGGTCAGAAGATAGAGCGAGAGCGGCACCACCCACAGCAGCGGAGCGGCGGCAACGTCAGTCGAGATATGGGCGGTGACCGCGATCAACAGGCCCGAGGGCACGGCGGCCAGAAAGATCCAGCGACCGCGAAGCCACCATGAGGGCGCCGGCGCCGGCGCGTCAGTGGGGGAAGCTTCGCTGTCAATCATCACATGCGCCGGCGAGCGCAACAGCAGGAGGCCGCAGCCGGCAATCAGCACGATCAATAGCGCAAAGCCTGCGGTCCACAACAGGTTCTGGGTGTGAAGCGTAAACACCGGCTCAAGCAGCACCGGATAGGACAACAACGCCAGGAAGCTGCCGATATTCGAGGAGGCGTAAAGAAAATAAGGATCACGTCCATCGGGATGGCCGGTGCGCACGAACCAGGCCTGCAGCAGCGGATTATTCGCTGCGAGCGCAAAGAACGGCAGCCCGATCGATACCGCAAACAACCCCAGCAGCCAGAACGCATAACCGCTCTTCGGCGGCTCGCCGAACCCGCTTGCGATGGCCAATGGCAGGGTCAGCAGTGCCACCACCAGCAAGACCAGATGGACCACCACCGGAATCGCGCGGTGACGAATCTGCATCAGGCCATGCGCGTAGGCATAGCCGGCCAACAGCAGCGACTGGAAAAACACCATCGCCACCGACCACACCGCCGGAGAACCGCCGAGCCGCGGCAGCACCATCTTGGTGAACAATGGCTGCACCGAGAACAACAGCAACGCGGAAAGGAAGATGCTGAGCGTATAGACGGAGAGCAAGAGCCGGTGACGGCGCGTCGAATCCGTAGATTCCGATGAGGTCATGAGGGCTCCGGGCGAATCCGGCGGGCGCCGGAGAGCGCGCAATGGAGCACATGGCGGCTGAACCGGCAATAAACGGTCGCCGGTCTTGCAGGCAGCCGTATCGCATGTCTAACGTCGGCTCATGATCGAAAATTCGGCAGCCTCGTCCCGACGATGAAATTTTCATGACCGAAACCGACGTCCTGATCATCGGCGCCGGACATAACGGCCTGACCACGGCGGCCTATCTGGCCGAAGCCGGGCTGCGGGTGCGCGTGGTCGAGCGGCGCACCGTGGTCGGCGGCGCGGCGGTGACCGAGGAGTTCCATCCCGGTTTCCGCAATTCGGTGGCCGCCTACACGGTGAGCCTGCTGCATCCGCGCGTGATCGCCGATCTGGAGCTTGCCAGTCACGGCCTGGAGATCGTCGAGCGTCGGGCGCAGAATTTCCTTCCGGCTCCCGACGGCCGTTATCTGCTCACGGGTGAAGGACGGCTTCGGCAGTCGCACGCGCGGCTCAGCGAGCGCGATGCGACCCGATGGGCTTCCTTTGCCGGCGAACTCGAAGCGATCGCAGACATCCTGCGGCACATGGTATTGCGCGCGCCGCCCAATGTGGTCGAGGGACTCGGCCTGCGGACCCTTCAGGAGGGTTTCAACGCGCTTTCGACCGCCAATCTGTTGCGTCAACTCACGATCGAGCAGCAGCGCAGCCTGCTCGATCTGTTCACGCGCTCGGCCGGCGAGATGCTGGACGAGACATTCGACAACGATCTTCTGAAGGCGCTGTTCGGCTTCGATGCGATCGTCGGTAATTATGCCAGTCCCTATGCCGCCGGTTCGGCCTATGTGATGCTGCATCATGCCTTCGGCGAAGTGAATGGCCGGAAGGGCCTGTGGGGACATGCCATCGGCGGCATGGGCGCGATCACCCAGGCGATGGCAAGTGCGGCGCGCGCGCAGGGTGCGGAGATTTCGACCGGTGCCGGCGTCCGCGAGGTGATCGTCGAGCGCGACCGCGCGGTGGGCGCCGTGCTCGATAGCGGCGAGACGGTGCGCGCCAGATACATTGCCTCCAGCGTCAACCCCAAACTGCTCTATACGCGGCTGTTGCCGCAGGAGGCACTGCCCGCTGCTTTCCTGGCGCGCATCCGCAACTGGCAGAACGGCTCCGGCACTTTCCGCATGAACGTCGCGCTGAGTGAGCTGCCTTCATTCACCGCGCTGCCCGGTAATGGCGATCATCTCACCGCCGGCATTATCCTCGCCCCCAGTCTTGCCTATATGGATCGCGCTTTCCGCGACGCCCGCGACCACGGCTGGAGCCTGAAACCGGTGATCGAGGTCCTGATCCCCTCCACGCTCGACGACAGCCTCGCCCCGCCCGGCCAGCATGTCGCGAGCATGTTCTGCCAGCACGTTGCGCCGGAATTGCCGGAGGGACGATCCTGGGACGATCATCGCGAGGAGGTCGCCGACCTAATGATCGCGACCGTGGATAGCTACGCGCCGGGTTTTGCGCATAGTGTGATCGGACGCCAGATCCTCTCCCCGCTCGACCTCGAACGACAATTCGGGCTGCTTGACGGCGACATCTTTCACGGCAAACTGTCGCTCAATCAATTGTTCTCGGCGCGGCCGATGCTCGGGCACGCCGATTATCGCGGACCCCTGAGGGGGCTTTATCACTGCGGCTCTGGCGCCCATCCCGGCGGCGGTGTCACGGGGGCTCCCGGCCATAACGCCGCGCGCGCCATCCTGGCCGATCACCGCGCGCTGTTCGGCCGGTAGCCCCGCACGGGCAAAGCCGCCGGCGCCCGACCATATGGCGCGACACCATATGGCGCGAGATCATGGACCGCGATAGGATCAAACCCCAGAACAAAAAAACCCGGGGAACGCGCCATGGTTCGCACCGCGTCGGTAATCCTGACCACGCTGAACATGTTGCTCCTCGCCGCCACGCCACTCTGGGCGCTCGACAAGGAAACGGCGGTTGAGAATTGCCGCAACTCCAGCGGCAGGCCGGCTTTCATGGCGTGCATGCAGGGCGGCGGCAACCGCGAATCCTGTATGGCCAAGTCCCGCGCCATCGTGCAGTCCTGCGCCCGCAGCGCGATGATGGCCGCCCGCCCCAAGACGGAGTTGTTCTCCGCCGAAAAGCTCGCCTCGCCACCGGGCGGCAATGCGAAACCGACATCGGAAGATCTGGCGAAGGACGCCGCCGCGAGCCTGGTGGCGCCGCCGCGGACGATTTCCGACATCACCGCCATCCTCGATCAGCAGAAGCCGGATCCGGCGGAGATCGCGAAGCTTACCGCCGCGGCCGATGCGCCGGTGCCGGACGGCATGAAGAAAGCGGAACTCGCCGACTTCTACTACAGGCGCGCTCAGGCGCGTACCCTGCTTGGACGTTCCGATGCGCTCGCGGATGCCGAGCTTGCGGTCCAGAATGCACCGGAGACGGACTACAACAATATCGGCGCGCGCTATGAACAGGTGCTGGTGCGGCGACTGCGCGATGCCGGCGAGCACAAGCGCGCCGATGCGATCCAGAGCCGGCAGATGGCCCGGTTCAGCCGAGACGGAAGCGGCGGCAAGGGCAAGCTGTTCGGGCTGAATTATGCGTTCTTGCTCGGCGCACTGCGGGCCGGCGATGCCAATCAGGCGGAGACGTATGCCGGACGCAACCGAAGCCTGCTCGCCGAGGCGCAGCGCTGGCCGAATTTCCCGGTTTACGGCATGTCGTGGCAGGCCCTCGTCGAGGACGGCAATGCGCGGATCGAGGAGGCGCGCGGCCGCTTCGCCCAGGCCGAAGCCGCCTATCACAAGGCCTCGATCCTCTATCTCGAGCAGATCAAACATTATGCGCAATGGGCGAGCCGCCCGGCCGAAGGCGAGGCCGAGCGTTCCGCCGATTGGGCGCTGGCCTATGAGGGCCGCAGCAAGGTCAAGCAGGGACGGGTCGGTGAAGGCGAAGCCGATGTGCGCCGCGCCCTGCTCGATCGCCTGAGCAAGTCCGGAAAGTTTCACGCCGATACCGCCGGCGTACTCTCGGTACTGGTGTATGTCCTGCAGGAACAGGGCCGCTACAAGGACGCCGAACAGCTGCAACGCGAGGTAATCAGCATCTATAGCGGCCTTGGCTACGGCAACGATTCACGCCCGATGGTGAATGCCCAGCTGTTCCTGGCGCAGGTGCTCAACCTCGAAGGTCAATACAAGGCGGCTTCCGCGCTGTATGACCAGATCGACACATGGACCGCCAATTGGGACCCTGCGAGCCGCGAGGCCATCAGCGGCGGGCTTGCGCGGATCACCGTGATGCTTTCGCTGGGTGACAGCGCGAACGCGCTCGAGATCGCGCAGCGTACCTATGAGCGCGAACGCCAGCGTTCCGGCGACAAGAGCTTCAACACGGCATTGGCGCGCGGCTTCCACGGCGTTGCGCTGGGCCGCCGCAACCAGGTCCCCGAAGCCCTGCAAGCCTATCGGGAAGCGCTCCCTATCCTGCTGACCGCATCAAGTGGCGATGATGACAGCGATAGCGGCGCCACCGCCGCCGCCCGCGAGGGGCGCATTCGGTTTGTCCTAGAAGGTTATCTGCGCCTGCTCAGCCGCAATCCCGGGATAGTACCGGCAGCGACGCTCGACGAGACCTTCGGCTATGCCGACCTGATGCGCGGCCAGTCCGTGCAGCGCGCACTGCAGGCTTCCTCGGCGCGCTCGGCGGCCAAGGATCCGGTGCTGGCCGAGTTGGTGCGAAATTCGCAGGACGCGGCGAAGAAGATAGGCGCGGCGGTTGGCGCCCTGAACAATCTTCTGGCGCAGCCGGCCTCCGAACGCGATCCCAAGGCAGTGGCCGATACCCAGGCCGAGATCCAGCGGCTGCAGGCCGCGCGCAACCAGGCCCAGAAGGACATCGCGCGGAAATTCCCGGACTACAGCAACCTCGTCAATCCACCGCCGCCGGGCGCGGCCGACGTGCAGAAGCTGCTCGCCGACGATGAGGCCGTGCTGTCATTCTATTTCGGCCGCTTCGACAGTTTCGTCTGGGTGCTTCGCAAGGATGGCCCGGCGCAGTTCGTGCGGATCGACAAGAAGCTTGGCGACCTCAACGCCGAGGTCAACAAGCTGCGCGAGGCGCTGGAGCCGAACGCGGCGATGATCTCCGACATTCCGGCCTTCGACCTCAAGCTCGCCCATCAGCTCTATTCGATGCTGCTCAAGCCCACCGAGGCGCGGTGGAAGCCGGCGAAAAACCTGATCGTGGTCACCAATGGTGCGCTGGGCCTACTGCCGCTGTCGCTGTTGCCGACCGAGCCCGCCACCATCGAGGCCAATGACGATCCGCTGTTTGCCAGCTATCGCAAGGTGCCGTGGCTGGCACGCACCCATGCGGTGACGCTGGTGCCCTCGATCTCGGCGCTCGTCACCCTCCGCAAACTGCCGCCCGGCAATCCGCAGCGTTCGCCCTTGATCGGCTTCGGCGATCCGCTGTTCAGCGCCGAGGAGGCGAAAGAGGCGAGCGCGGAGGCGGCGAAGGAAGTGCCGACGGCCCAGGACGACAAGCCGGTTCAAGTCGCTGCTGCCAATGTCACCCGTGGTCGGCCGCTGAAAATGCGCAGCGCACCGAAGCTCGACGGCGTCGACAGCGTTCAGCTTGCCCAGCTTCCGCGCCTGCCCGATACCGCCACCGAGCTGAAATCGATTGCGGTCGCCTTGCAGGCCGACCCGGCCAGGGTGCTGAACCTCGGCAAGGACGCCAACGAAAAGAACGTCAAGACGACAGACCTCTCCAGGTTCCGCATCATCGCCTTCGCCACGCACGGGCTCGTGCCCGGCGAACTCGATGGCCTGACGCAGCCAGCGCTGGCGCTCACCGCGCCGGCGGTTGCCGACAGCGACGGCGACGGCCTGCTCACCATGGAAGAAATTCTCTCGCTGAAGCTCGACGCCGACTGGGTGGTGCTGTCCGCCTGCAACACCGCTGCCGGCACCGCGGCTGGGGCGGAAGCGGCTTCCGGTCTTGGCCGGGCCTTCTTCTATGCCGGCACCCGCGCGCTGCTCCTGACCAACTGGTCGGTGCATTCGGAATCGGCGCGGGCGTTAATCACCGATCTGTTCCGCCGCCAGGCGGAAGATCCCAAGCTGCCGCGTGGGGAAGCGTTGCGCCAGGCGATGTTGGCCCTGATGGATGGTCCCGGCTATATTGGCGCTGACGGCAAGACTGAATTTACCTATGCTCATCCCCTGTTCTGGGCGCCCTATTCCGTGGTCGGGGATGGCGGAGTACGATAAAAAAACGTGAAAACCTTTGAGCTGGGGGAGACGAAACATGCTTCTACGACGCGCGCTGGCTTCGGCAACCATGTTGGGTGCGCTGGCTTTATTGCCGGGAGGGGCGCCCTCCGTCCACGCGGCTGAACTCCCGCTGATCACCCAGGATGAAGCCAAGCTGCCGCCGGCCAAGGGCGCGGTGCCGACCGTCTCGCGCGGCATTACCCGCGGACCCAAGGTAGTGTTTGTCGACAAGACCGAGCCGGTTCATTCGCCGATGCATTTCCAGGTGACGTTCGAGTCCTTCGGCGGCGCCAAGATCGATCCGGATTCGGTCAAGGTCACCTATCTGAAGACGCCGAATGTCGACCTGACCCCGCGCATCAAACCCTATGTGCAGACCGCCGGTATCGACATCCCAGATGCCACCCTGCCGGCCGGCGACCATCTGGTGCGGGTCGACGTGAAGGATTCCGACGGCCGGGCCGGCACCGGCGTCTTCGTGCTGAAAGTCGCACCCTGATCATGGCTCTGACCTGCCTCTTCTGCGCGGCGGACAACCCGGCTGGCGTTTTGGTCTGTGGCAATTGCTCGCGCGATATCGCCGTACCCGGGCCACTGATTGAAGAGCGCGACGAACTGCTGCGCCGGCGCGATGCCATGAAAGAACAATTGGCTGACGCCAAGCGGGAGCTTGAGAACCTTAGACGCCGCCGGCAACATCGGGCCTCCTGATGGAGTGCCCGTTCTGCGCCGAGAAAATCAAGGACGAGGCGATCGCCTGCAAGCATTGCTCACGCGATCTGCGGGTGGTCCGTCCCGTACTTCTGGAAATCGAAGAGCTCGCCGTCGAACTCGAGACGCTGCGCCACGAGCTTGACTCGGTCACCCAGAAGATCAAATGGCACCGCCAGCCGCAACGCGCCGGGCTGATCTATTTCCTCGCTTATATCTTGGCGCCGGCCGTGCTGCTGGTCGCTGCGCATGTCGTCGTCACCATCGTCCTCGACATCAACCCGATTTATCTGCGGCTCGCCTCATTGGTCATTCCGCTGCCGTTCGGGCTGGCCCTCTATGCGCTGCAGAAGGTCAGGATCAGGGAAGCGCTGTTGACCGGCGCGTGCCTTGCCGTGATCGCGATCTCAGCCATGCTGACGGTAACCGGCATCCACGACAATGTGCCGATCCTGCCCGGGCCCTGGGTGGAATGGCGCGAGGTGATCGAATATGCCGCCAGCATCACGCTCGCCTTCGATACC
>Ga0105240_10008483_pt1 | contig 14696 bp, 14 predicted proteins | sample KBSC54metaG_FD_80426 | JGI IMG/M metagenome (GOLD analysis project Ga0105240, IMG submission 80426) | Corn rhizosphere microbial communities from Kellogg Biological Station, Michigan, USA - KBS C5-4 metaG | ecosystem: Host-associated > Plants > Roots > Rhizosphere > Soil | place: Michigan, USA... | reverse complement strand
AATCGAGGGCGGCGCAGTCCTCGAACGCCGCGTTCATTCCCTGGCCGTGAAACGGGACGATGGCATGCGCTGCATCCCCCAGCAGGAGGATCCGGCCGCCGAGATGCCAGGGGTCGAGGTGCACCGTGCCGAGTTGGCCCTGGGGGTTGGCGAGAAAGTCTCGCGTGAGCTCGGGAATGAGGGGCACAGTGTCCGGGAACTCGCGGCGGAAGAAGTTTTCTATGGCCCGGGCGCTGTCAAGCGAGGCGAAGCTGTCTTCGCCGGTACGAGCGAGGAAGAGCGTTGCCGTAAAGCTGCCATCGGTGTTGGGCAGGGCGATGAGCATGAAGCCGCGGCGTGGCCAGATGTGCAAGGAGTTCCCGTCCAACACGTGTTGGCCCGCCCGCGATGGGATGGTCAGCTCCTTGTAGTCGTGGTCGAGCCATTCCTCACGGAACGTCAGCTGGCCTGCGGTAACGAGGCTGGTGCGGACCGCCGAACCTGCGCCATCGGTGGCGATCGTTGGTGTGAGCGGCAGCTCATGCTCCACGCCGTTGTCGCCGTAGCTGTTGCGTCGGAAGCGTAGAACATTTCGCTCGGGTACCGCGGCGATGCACGTTTCCTCAAACCGCAGCGATACAGTTGGGTAACGCGCGGCTTCTTCGATGAGCACGCGGTTGAGCGCTGCCCGTCCCACGGAGTAGATGACCTCGTCTTCCTTCTGCCCGTAAGGTTGCAGAGTGGTGCCGCCGGACAAGTCGTGCACCATGCGGCCGCGCATGGGGATGAGCAGAGGCTGCACGCGCTGCATGACTCCCGCTCGCTGGAGGGCGTGGATGCCGCGGGCGGCGAGCGCGAGATTGATGGATCGACCGCCTTCCGCCCGGGCATGGCGTGGATCCGGACGGCGATCATACAGCGCGATGTTGAAACCGCGGCGCGCGAGGAGGGCCGCGAGCAGGGCGCCCGCCAATCCGGCGCCTACGATCTGGACGGGCTGCGGTTGATCGGCGGGTTTCACTGCGTGGCTCGCAACACTTCACCGAGTTGCTCGCTGAAGCGGAATACTTCTTCGAAGGTGTTGTAGAGAGGCACCGGTGCGACTCGGATGACATTCGGATCGCGCCAGTCGCAGATGACGCCGCGCGCGAGCAAGCTCTCGAAAACCTGGCGGCCGCGCGTGGCAGAAGCGCCGGTGATGCGAATGGAGATCTGCGCCCCGCGCGCGTCGACTGCACGCGGTGTGATGAGACGAGCATCCGGTCCCAGACGGTCGATGAGAAATTCCAGGAAGCCGGTGAGCTCGAGCGACTTGGCGCGCAAGCGCTCGATCCGCGCCTCCTGGAAGATCTGGAGGGAGGCGACGAGCGGCGCAGTCGCCAGGATCGGCGGGTTGCTGATCTGCCAGGCGGCGGCGCCCGCGGCTGGCCGGAAGAGCGGCTCCATGCGGAACCGGGTCGCCGTTTCGTTGCCCCACCAACCTTGCAGGTGCGGGTGGGTGAAATGGCGCTCGTGAACGAAGCAACCCCCAGTGGCTCCGGGCCCGGCGTTCAAGTATTTGTAACTGCACCAGACGGCAAAATCCGCGTCGGAGTCGTGGAGGGCGAGCGGTGTGTTGCCGATGGAGTGTGCGAGGTCGAAGCCCACCACGCAGCCGGCTTTGCGGGCAGCGCGGGCAATGCGGGGGAGGTCGAATGCCTGACCGGTGCGGAACTGCACCCCGGGCCATAACAACAACGCAATTTCCTCGCCGTGCTGGGCCAGGCAGGATTCGATGGCGTCTTCCGGGACGCAGTCGGTGCCCGGCGCTGGTGCGAGCTCGATCAGATGTTTTTCCGGATCGAGGCCGTGCCACTGTAATTGGGATGTCGCCGCATGCCGGTCGGAGGAGAACGCGCCCATTTCAATGAGGATCCGGGTCCTGCGCCCGGTTGGGCGGAAGAAACCCGCGAGCATGAGGTGCAAGTTCACGGTCAGCGAGTTCATCGCGATAACTTCGCCGGGGCGGGCCCCCGTCAGATGTGTCAGGCCCGCGGTCAGGTTCTCATGGTACGGAATCCACGGCCGGCGTGCGTGCTCGTGACCGAGAACGGCCAAGCGCGCCCAGTCATCGAGCTCTTCGGTGACGAGCGTGCGGGCTGCCAGCGGCATGAGGCCCAGAGAATGGCCACACAGAAACAGTGTTGGATTGCCGCGATCGTCATGGGGAAGGGCGAACCGCCGGCGAAAGTCCCGCAACGGGTCGGCTTCGTCGCGGCGCCGGGCGTGCTCGAGAGTGGGTTCGTAAGTCATGACAGTCTTGTGATCACGGCAGGAGCGAATAGAGCAGGGGACGGCTGGGTACAGCGTCGCCGCCGAGTGCAGGCACCTGCAGCTCCAGGAGATAGGCCCCGTCCAGGAGACTGTCGGGAATGTACGCGAGCTCCGTGATGGTCGAGCGAGCGCGAGCGGCTTCTGCAAGGGTGGTCGAGCCGGGCGGTAGACCAAAAAACAGGCGGTGCGCCGTCAGGCGCCCTTCATCGTGCGTTCGATCGATCGATGGCAGGTCAACGACCAGGTGCTCGATATGGCGCTCGACCAGCAGGGCCGCGGCTTCACCTGACAGGTAAGGTGGCGTGCTTCCGCTGTAGTCCCGACGCTGTTTGTCGGGTTGGTTCGGCAGAGTGCGTATCACTAACGCGCGGGACTCGAACGGCGCCTGCGGCCAATGCTGCTCGAGGGCATGGCGGGTCACGAGGCGATCGCCAGGCTGCGGAGGAGGTTGAGTTGATTCGTGCGGGGTCTGGGCGGCGTCTATCGGCTCGACGCTTACCAGGAGCGCCGGAATCAGTCCCACAGGGGTGACCCGGTGCGCATCAACGGGCTCGCGAGTCAGGTGGCCGACGCACTCGGTGTGTGTGCCGTTGCAATGAGGAATCAGCGATAGCACCTGACAATTGCAACTCGCCCCCGTCACCACGGAGCCGGAGAATCCCGGGACCGAGAAGGGCCGCGAGCTCGCCGCAGGGGCGCCGAAATGCCGCGGTTGCGGGCCTGCAAAATCCAAGGCGGCCGCCAGGCTGACCGGGTTGGTCAGCTCGACACGGACCTCGCGATTTCCTACCTCGATCCGAGCTTTCAACCTTTCCGCTCCATCACGGTCCCACATCGCTTGCATGTGCGCCGCTCCAGGCTCGAATAGAAACGCTCGAACAACGGCGGAAACTGTGTCTCGATATCCGTGAGCTCGAAGAACTCTTCGTACAGGAGATTACCGCAGTTCTCACAGTACCACTGGAAGCCGTCGCGCTCGCCGGGGCGGCGTTGCCGCTCGATCACCAGACCGACGGTATTGGCAAAGCGCTGCGGAGAGTGTGGGACATGGGCAGGCAGGAGTAACAGCTCGCCGGCGCGGATCGGCACGTCCACCGGCTTTCCGTCCTGTATGGTCTTGAGGACCATGTCTCCTTCGAGCTGATAAAAGAACTCCTGGCCGGGGTCGACGTGGTAGTCCTTGCGAGCGTTCGGGCCGCCAACCACCATGATCACAAAGTCACCGTCGCGAAACACCCGCTTGTTGCCTACCGGAGGCTTCAACAGGTGGCGATTTTCGTCGATCCAGCGCTTGAAATTGAGAGATTGCAACGGTTCCATATGATGTTTCCCCGCCCAGCCTGTCTAGGCTGGGGTTATTACGCTATGTTACGCGGGCTTCCCAGGAGTACGGTAATGCTCGAGAAACGCATCTTGGTACTGCCCGCGATGGTCGCGGCGCTGGCCACCCTGTCGCTGTCCGGCTGCAGTCACCTTCCAAGCATGCATTGGCCCTGGCATCGCAAACCCGCGCCGCCGCCGCCTGAGGTTCATGAGCTGGTCGAGACGAGCGAAGGTGGGACGGCTGCTTCTGGAGCGACCCTCTCGTTCCCACAATACTGGCTGCGAAATACGCTGGTCGTGGATCTGCAGGGTGCGAGCGGCTCTGGAAGTGTGGTGCTGACGCCGCGTGAGGGCACGACGTGGCCTGTGCGTATTGCCTTCAAAGTCACCCCCGGCGCGATCGGCCAGCTCGAGATTCGTGCTGATCAACGTACGGTTATGCCGATCAGCTCGAGTGGGACGAAGCCGATCTACCTGGAGCTGTCGCCGGGAGTCTACGAGGCGAAAACGCCCCATATCACCGCTTCGTGGGCACCCAATCCAACGCCGACGACTTAGACGCTGCGCTGATCCGAGTCAGGTCCCTAATCCGAGTCGGGCAATTGGTAGCCGGTGCACGGGAGTGACACCGGCGGGCGGTCACTATCGAGATCCAGGGCGGTGAGCGCGCCACCCCAGACGCACCCTGAGTCGAGTCCAACCACCTCGCGTCGTACCAGGAGCCCGAGCGCGGACCAGTGACCGAAGATGATGCGCGCATCCTTGCTGCGGCGAGTTTCAATATCGAACCAGGGGCGCAGCGTCGCATGGTCGCGGGCGGGCTTGCCTTTCATCTTGAGTTCGACCTCACCATCAGGCGTGCAGACCCGTAGTCGGGTGAGCACGTTGATCGCGAAACGCAGCCGCTCCATTCCAGCGAGCATCTCGCTCCAGCGTCTCGGCTCGTCGCCGTACATGTTTTCAAATAGCGCGCGCGGGTCGGTGCGCAGTGCGGATTCAACCTCGCGTGCCAACGCAAGCGCCGTTGCAACAGTCCATTGTGGAACCAGGCCGGCGTGCACCAGCAGATCGCCGTGCTCCTGATGCGCCAGTGGCCGGGCAATCAACCACCCCAGCAAGTCGTCGCGGTCGGGCGCGGCGAAGATGTCATCCAGGGTGTCGGATTTACGTTTGCGGTGGCTGCCGCAGGCCACGGCCAGCAGGTGCAGATCGTGATTTCCCAACACGGTCACCGCGTTCTCGCCCAGGTCGCGTACGAATCGCAGCACCTCGAGCGATTGCGGACCGCGGTTGACCAGATCGCCAACGAACCAGACCTGGTCGCGGTCGGCGGAGAAGCTCAGCTGCCGGAGCAGGGCGCGCAATTCGGTATAACAACCTTGCACGTCGCCGATGGCATAACGGCTCACTGCAGGATTCCGGGCATGGCCAACCGAAAGGGGCGGATCGGCGCGTCGAAGCGCTGCCCTTCATCATCGATCATCTCGTAGCTGCCTTGCATTGCCCCTACCGGGGTCTCCAGCACGGCTCCGCTGGAGTAGCGGAAGCCTTGCCCGGGCTTCAAATGCGGCTGCTCTCCCACTACACCGTCGCCCCGCACTTCCTGCACCTTTCCATTCGCGTCAGTGATGATCCAGTGACGGGTCAACAGCCGGGCGGGCATTGCACCTTCGTTGCGGATGGTGATCGTGTACGAGAACACATATCGACGCTCACTCGGATCGGACTGCTCATCGACGTAGCTCGTCTCGACTTCGACGCTGATCTTGTTCGTGGGAGAAGACATTGTCCGATTCTACCCAACGTGGTTGGCTGCGCGTCCCACGCGGACGGCGAGTACGTCGCAGGGGGCCGCATGCAGGACCGTATCCTCCGTGAAATTTACCAGGATCGACAGCCCGTGACGCTCGCGGCTACCCAGTACGATGAGATCCACCTGCCGCTCCCGTGCTACGCGCACGATCTCGGACTTTACATTGCCCGCCTCGACGCGGGCGCCGGAGCTTGGCAGACCCAGATCGGCGGCTAATGTCGCCAGGCGCTGACGGGCACGTGCGAGCAGTTCGTCCTCGATCTGCACCGAGGGCATCAGCGTTTCGCCCATGGGCTCCACGGGTACGAATTCGACAACGTGCAGCAACTCCATCTCGGCGCCCAGTGCGCTGGCCAAGGCCTGTGCGCGGCGCCCGATCACCAGGCTGTCTTCCGTCAAATCGACGACCACCAGGATGCGACGATATACCGCCATTTCGTAGTCCCCGCGGCTAACACCCGGTAGAGACTAACTCAATAATGGGCGCCGTTACGAGGGCGGGGCACTGTCGAGGGTTTTGGCTAGATCGTTGAATGCTTCAGGGGCCAATGTCTCGGGCCGGGCACCGGGGTTCAGGGCACAGCGCTCGATCTGTTCCAGGCTGAGCAGGCTCCGCAGGGCGTTGCGGAGGGTTTTGCGGCGATGGGAGAAAGCGGCGGCAACCACTTTTCCAAAGTGCGGGCTGACCGCGAATGCCGGCTCTGTTCTTACGGTCAGACGTGCGACCGCGGACCACACACGCGGTGGCGGGCTGAATGCACCGGGGCCGACATCGAACAGATGCTCGACGGTCACCCAGGGGGCCAGCATGACGGTCAGACGACCGTAATCGTCCCCGTCAGGCTCCGCGGCCATCCGGGCGATCACCTCCCTTTGCAGCATTATGTGGAGGTCCTCGATTGCCGTGGCGTGATCGAGGAGGTGAAACAGGAGTGGCGTGGAAATGTTGTAGGGGAGGTTCCCTACGATTCGTAAGCGCCCGCCGCGTTCCGCCGCGAGGCGCGTGAAGTCGAAGTCGAGCGCGTCGGCTTCATGTAGTACGAAACGAGGATAGTCGGCCGCGAATTCGGTTCGCAGGAGCGCGGCCAGATCGCGATCGATCTCGATTGCATCCAGCGCACCGTTCCCGGCGTCGAGCAGGAGGCGCGTGAGGGCACCGCGTCCCGGCCCGATCTCTACGAGGTGATCCGCCGCGCGCGGGCCGATTGCAGCGACGATCCGCTCGAGTACCGTTGGGTCATGGAGGAAGTGTTGGCCGAAGCGCTTGCGGCGAAATGGGGTCATCGCCCGGAGAGCTCGATGGCCAACTCTATCGCCGCCGCCAGACTGCTCGAGTCCGCGCGCCCGGTGCCGGCGAGGTCGAGCGCTGTGCCGTGATCGACCGAGGTGCGCAGTATCGGTAAGCCGAGTGTGATGTTGACGGCAGTGTCGAACCCTGCATGTTTGATGACCGGCAAACCTTGATCATGATACATGGCGAGCACCGCATCGAAATTGGCGAGGATGCGGGGCACGAAGGCCGTATCGGCCGGCAGGGGACCGCTGACCCGCAGGCCGGCTTTCGACAGGCGCTCGATTGCCGGGGTGATGACGCGGATCTCCTCATCACCCAGATGTCCGCTCTCGCCGGCGTGGGGATTGAGACCGCAAACGGCGATGCGTGGCGCGGCGATGCGCCACCACTTCGTCAGATCGTGATGGAGGATGGTGACCACCTGGCACAACGACTCGATCGTGATCGCGGCGCTGACCTCTTTCAGAGGCAGATGGGTCGTCGCGAGCGCTACGCGCATCGCTTTCGAAGCCAACATCATGACCGGGAGCGGCGCGTGGGTGCGCGCGGCCAGATATTCGGTGTGGCCCGTGAAGGGGACGCCGGCGTCGTTGATGACGCCCTTGTGGACCGGCGCGGTGACGATCGCCGCGAATTCTCCAGCCGCGGCGCCGTCAGTCGCACGGTCGAGTAGATCGAGTACATAGCGGGCGTTTGCCGTGTCCAAGCGGCCTGGAGTGCTGCGTGCGGCGAGCGGATGGTGCTCGACGGTGAGAGAGCCCGGTTCGTGACGGCCGGGGTCACCGTCGTACTCGCGCAGCTCTACGGCCAGTCCGAGAAGCCGCGTCCGCTCCTCGAGCAGGTCACGATCCGCGAGACAAACCAGCTCGCACGGCAGCTCGCGGCGGGCCATGGCGAGGCACAATTCCGGACCTATGCCGGCCGGCTCACCGGAGGTCAGCGCAATGCGAGGTTGGCCCATGGGGTCTCTGACCGAGCGGTAAGCGAGGGAATCCCCAGTGGGGACCGGGCAGCGGGGAACTCAGAGCTTGTATTCCACGTAGGCTTCGTCACGCAGCCGGCGCATCCAGAGCTCCGTTTCCTCATCGGCCTTGCTGGCCCGGATGGCTTCGATGGCCTGGCGGCGGCGCAGCTCGTCCGTATTGTCAAACTCGCGGCGACCCAGGATCTGCGCGATGTGCCAGCCGTACTGGGTGTGGAACGGCTCGCTGATCTCGCCGTCCTTGAGTCCCGAGATGGCAGCCTCGAACTCGGGAACGAAGGTGCCGGGGCCGCTCCAGCCGAGGTCGCCTCCTTGGGCGCCCGAGCCGGGATCCTCGGAGGTCGTCTGGGCCAGACCGGCGAAATCCTCGCCCTTGAGGATGCGCTCGCGGATGTCGGAGAGCTTCTGGCGCACGGTGGCATCATCCGCCAGCTCGGTGGTCTTCATCAGGATATGGCGGACATGGACCTGTTTCTCGATGGCCTTGTGCTCGGCGCCGCGGACCTCGTTCAGGCGGATGATGTGAAAGCCGGTCGGCGTACGCAGCGGGTCGCTGACTTCACCGGCCTTGAGTTTCGCAATCACGTCGGTGAGGAAGGTCGGCAGCTCGCCGCCCTTGCGCCAACCCAGGGCACCGCCTTCCAGTGCGGTCTGACTCTTGGAATAGGCCAGCGCGAGCTTGGCAAAGTCCTCGCCTCCCTTGGCCCGGGTGGACACGTCCTGGGCACGCTTCGCGGCCTCCTCGAGCTGCGCCGGAGTCGCTTCTTGCGGAACGGGGATCAGGATGTGGGAGATGTTGTATTCCTTGTCCGCTGAAGGGGTCTTCGCCTGCTTCTCGAGGTACTGATCAATTTCTCGCGGCGTAATGCTGATTCGCTGCAGGACGTCGCGTTGGCGTAACAGCCCCAGCGTGAGCTCCTTACGCATCTCCTCACGATAGGCGGCGTAGTCGATTCCCTGCGTCTGCAGGGCTTCGGGGAGCTGCGAGAGAGGAATGTTATTGCGCTGCGCGACGTCCGTCAGAGCAGCGTTCAAGGTCTCGTCGGGGACCTTCAGGCCTGCCTTGGCGGCGCGCTGAGCCTCGACTTCCTGCAGAACGAGGCGCTCGAGGACATCCTGGCGCAGCACGTTCTGGGGCGGCAGCTCGAGTTTCTGCGCGCGCAGCCGCTCGCTCACAATTGCAATCTGATCGTCGAGCTCACTATTGAGCACCACACCGTCGTTGACCACCGCGGCGACCCGATCCAGGAGCTCGCCCTTGGTGGCCAGCTCGCGGGTCTGGGCGCCGGCCACTCCATGAACGAGGGCGGCAGCACACCCGCAGGCGATGGCGACGACAAACAAGGACTGAATACGGCGCATGGACATGCTTTCCTTCAAGGGCCTTTGAACGGTTTTTGCGAGTTCACTTCCGAGGGCGTATAGCCGCGGATCTCGTCTATGAGGAAGGTATCCGACGCTGATCCGACACTTGCGAGCCCCGTGAGTTCCAACTGTAGCCAGGCCGCGGTGTCCTGGGGGCCCGATTCTGTGCTTTGCGGCGTCAGGGGGCGCCTGCTGACGTAGCGGCGTGCCCCAAAGCGAACCCGCCAACAGCACGAACCGTACTCGAAGCCGGCAAAACTCTCTAGCGGTTGCTTATCTTGCAGGGAGTAGACCTCGCGCGCAAACGCCCGCCAACGGTTCGCGATGGGCCAAGCCGCGGAGAGCTCCAGCTGCTCGAAGCCGCAAATGCCCGCTGCGGAAAACTGCGCCGCTGTCACCGCCAGATTGGAGCTGCCGTTGGCGTCGATGGGGTTGCACTGGCTTGCCGGATGAATCGTGCCGCGCTCGAAGCGGTAGGCGAGGTTGATGACTTTGTCGACCGCGGGCTTGTACTGGATATTGACGTCGGCGCGCTCGAACCGAGAGGCTTGCGGGTTCCACTGCAAGCCCATGTTGGAATTCCAGTCCTGGAAAGCGTTGATGGCAAACTGGGTGACGAAGTCGGAGCGCGACCCCACCTGCGGCGGTTCGTACGGCAGCACCACTTTCGGAGTCTCGAAATAGTAGATCTGCCCAAAGGTCACGGCAATGAATTGCCTGCCGTTGCGGCCGTCCAGGAAGCGGCTCGTCAGGCCCATGGCGAGCTGGTCGGCGTCGCTGACCCGGTCGGCGCCGACGTAGCGATTGGTACGAAACAGCTCGACCGGGACCAGATCCGGCAGGGCCGTGTCGAACACCGGCAAGTCGTTCTGGTTCCGGTAGGGCACGTATAAGTACAACAGCCGTGGCTCGAGAGTCAGCTTGCGCTTGGCGGCCGGGCCGAGGTCGCGCTCGAACTGCAGGCCGGTATCGACACTCGCGATGGGCAAAGTCCGCGTGGGCGACTTGTCTTCCCCGGGTTGAGTGTTATTCAGCTGGTACTGCGTGGCGCGGTAGGCTACCGCAGGCCGAAAGAAATAACCCGGATCGCTGAGATTCAGCGACACGGCGGGCATGACATCGACCCGCCAGCCCGTCACGCACGGCGAGTAGAAGGCACCGCTGGGCGCGCAGTTGGTATAACGGCTGATGTCGCGATCGAAGTTGACAACCTCGGAATCGAAGCCGTAGCGCAGGAGGTCGCCGGGCCCCCAGCCGTAATCGGCACTCGCTGTCAGGCTCGGCACGCGGGCGTAGGGACGGTTTACGTGGGCCAGCGTGTTGTCGATGGTTTGAAACTGCTGCGCTTCGCCGTCGATGCGCCAGTTCGCGTCGCGATACGAGAGGGTTGCCCGTCGCTCGACGAACGCTGTGCTGGTGCCCTCGGGGCCCTGGGAGAAATCCTGGAAGTACTGGGTATCGCTGACGTTTTCGGCGTCGACCACCAGGCGCAGGTGGTCGACCAGGTCCGAGGTGTTGCGCAGTCTGATATCGCTACGGCTGCCGTGGAATACAGTGTCGTTCGGCAGGTAGTGCCACGACATCTCGCCGTGCGAGCCGGGCTCGAGATAGCGGAAGTCGCCGCCCAGATCGATACCTCGCCGGCTGTAATAAATCGGCTCGCCCGTGAAATCCATGTTCGGCGCGATGTTCCAGTAGTAGGGAACAGCGAGCACGATACCGCCTCGGGAAGAGTAGCCGGGCGTCGGATAAAGAAAGCCACTCTTGCGCTCATCGCCGAGGGGAAACGAGACCCAGGGCAAGTAGAGAATCGGCACGCCTTTGAAGTCGATTTTCGCGCCGCGCGCGACGCCTTCCTTCGCGCGTGTATCGAGTTTGATGTCATGCGCATCCAGCGACCACGAGTCGTCGTTCGGCGGGCACGTCGTGTACTTCACACCTTTGAGGTTGAGGATGCCCTCGGGGGTGAGATTCAGGGTGTGCGCGGAGCCGCGCGCCGAGCGCTGCAGCATCTGAAATTGCGCATCCCTGAAGTCGGCGCCCCCGGACGGTGAGTAGTCGCCGCCTGCTCCGAGGATGTGCACGAGGGGGTCCGTGTAGTCGACGCCGCCCTGGCCGCGGACATTCTTCTTGGTGTCGATCTGGACCTGGTCGGCTTTGATTTCCCGCTCGCCTTGGCGAATCACCACGTGACCGGTGAAGGTGGCCGCGTCGGTGTTGACGTCATAGTCGCTATGGTCGGCGTCGATACTGATGAGGTCGCCGGCCGCGAGGCTTTTCTCGCCCGGCGGCTTTTGCGTGGCTGCTGCTGGCTGCTGCTGTGCTGGCAACACGGCAGCCGTCTGTGACGGACAGCTAGGATCCGCAGCTCGTGCCAAGGGGGTGAGAGCGCCACACGATAATATCGCGAGCCAAATGGGGTTCGGACGCAGCATGAGGAGCAGCATTATAATGGCGTGTCCTAATGCCGAGGGCGCAAAAAGCTCAACGCCCATGTCGGAGATCGACGCGCGACTTGCGCTTATACACGAATGGTTGTCGCGCGATCTGGGTTTACGCCTCGACCGCGTCGAACCCGCCTCTGCGGACGCCAGTTTCCGGCGCTACTTTCGGGCTTTCAGCAAGGACGGCACCTTCGTCGTCATGGACGCGCCTCCGGGCAAGGAGGACGTTCGGCCGTATCTGAAGGTCACGCGACTCCTGGAGTCGCTGGGGGCGCACGTTCCGCATGTGCACCGGTCGGATATCGAGCGGGGTCTGCTGCTTCTGGAAGATCTGGGTGGGACACATTACTTGTCCCGCCTCAATGCCGGAGACGACCCGGACCGGCTGTACGGCGACGCTTTGCGTGTTCTGGCGGAAATTCAGGTGCGAGGGGGAAGTGCAGCGGCGGAGCTCGCCCCGTACGACCGCGAGGCGCTCGCGCGCGAGATGGCTTTGCTGCCGGAGTGGTTTCTAGGGCGGCACCTGGCGCTCGAGCTGTCGAGCGACGAAAGGCGAGTCATCGCCGATGCGTTCGAATTCCTGATCGCCGCGGCGCTCGCTCAGCCGGCCGTGTTTGTCCATCGCGACTTCCATTCGCGCAATCTCATGGTCCTGGCGGAGCGCAATCCCGGCATCATCGATTTCCAGGATGCGTTGCGCGGGCCTGTTGGATACGACCTCGTGTCCTTGTTGAAAGATTGTTACATTTCGTGGCCGCGGGAGCAGGTCGTGGCCTGGGTCGGCCAGTATCGGGGGCTGCTGCGCTCTCTGGGCGAAGCGGGGGTCCGCTTGGGCGGCGCCGATGACCGCGAGTTTCTGCGGTGGTTCGATCTCATCGGGGCGCAGCGGCACATCAAGGTGCTGGGGATTTTCGCGCGGCTTTGGTATCGCGACGGGAAATCAGGGTATCTGAAGGATTTGCCGTTGACGCTGGAGTATGTGCGTACGACTTGCAGCTGGTACCCGGAGTTGGCGGCACTGGGCCGGTTCCTGGAGGAGCGCGTGGTTCCCGTGTTGCCGCGGGCGAACGCGCAGGTGTTGGAGGCTGTGCGGAAGTGAGGCCGCGTTTTACGCGGGCGATACGCGGACCTCGGCGAAGGGCGATGTGAGGTGACTCGGTGAGGGCGATGGTCATGGCCGCCGGACGCGGGGAGCGGATGCGGCCGATTACGGATACTTTGCCGAAGCCGCTGGTGCCGGTGGCGGGGAAGCCGCTCATCGGATATCACCTCGAGCGGTTGGCGCGTGCCGGCATCAAAGAGGTCGTGATCAATCTGTCGTGGTTGGGCGAGCGCATCAAGGCTGCGTTAGGCGACGGCCGCGATTACGGTCTTTCCATCGCTTATAGCGAAGAAGGGCCGGTGCCGCTCGAGACCGGCGGCGGAATTTTCAGAGCACTGCCTTTGTTGGGGGCGGGGTCTTTCCTCGTGGTCAATGGTGATACCTGGAGCGATATCGATTACGGCCACCTCGCATTGGAGGATGGTGCTGACGGACGTATCGTTCTCGTGCGGAATCCGACGCATAACACGCGTGGCGATTTTGGCCTCGAGGGGGATGTCGTTGTTGACCGTGAGATGGATCGGCTCACCTATTCGGGTGTCGGGGTCTATCGGCCCGAGTTTTTTGCCGGGTGCTCTCCCGGTAAGTTTCCGATGCTGCCGCTCATGAAGCGGGCTATTGCCGCGCGAGTGCTGCGTGGGGAGCTGCATCGGGGTGAGTGGTGTGATGTTGGTACGCCTGAGCGTCTCGCGTCGCTCGACGCTGAAGTTCGCGCGCGCCACGGCGCGCAATAACATCGAATAACTGCGCGAAAGCCCGTAATTTGTTGAGTTTCCGGAATGCGTGCCGCTTGTCAGGTGCGTTTCGGGTGGCGTATCGTGATCTCATCGGTGGCGGTGGGGTGTTGGAACATGGAAGAGAGGCTTTCGAGGCTCGAGGTCGATATGTCTGGCGTCAAGGCTGACGTCGCGGTGCTCAAGGTTGACGTGGCGGTGCTCAAGGTTGACGTCGCGGTGCTCAAGAGTGACGTCGCGGTGCTCAAACATGACGTGCATGAGCTACGGGGGCATCAGGAGAGGGATTTCCGCGTCCTTTTCGGAGCGCTGATCGTGGCCACGGTGGCTTTGGCGGGGTTGATGGCCAAGGGATTCCATTGGGTTTGAGGGTGGCTGGGGGCAGATTTGGGTCTGGGGGTTTTGGCCTTACAATGGGGCTATGTCGAACCTCAAAGATATTCCCGTAATCGCGGAAGCGGCGCGGGTGCGAAGTGGCGAGAAATATGTTACGCCACAAGGGTTTACGGCCATCCGGGACGGGATCAAGGCGCAGGGGGGCACTGTGCTCCCGGGATCTCATTCGGGCAAGCCGGGGTGGTTGCGGGCGAAAGCGCCGACCGGCACGGGGTTCCAGGGCGTCAAGGCCATCGTAAAGGAGCACCGCCTCGCTACGGTGTGCGAAGAGGCTAAGTGCCCGAATATCGGTGAATGCTGGAATGCGGGCACCGCGACTATCATGCTGATGGGCGCGGTGTGCACCCGCGCCTGTCGCTTCTGCTCGGTCGATACCGGGAATCCGCATGGCTGGTTGGATGCGGATGAGCCCGAGAATGCGGCGCGTACCGTTGAGTTGATGAAGCTCAAATATGTCGTGCTGACCTCCGTCAACCGTGATGACCTGACGGATGGCGGTGCCGCGCATTACGCGGCATGCATACGCGCTATCAAGCAGCGCAATCCTCAAACAGCGGTCGAGGCACTCACTCCCGATTTCCAGGGCGTGCTGAAGGATGTGGAGGTTGTTGTGGACTCGGGGCTCGAGGTGTTTGCGCAGAACCTCGAGACTGTACGCCGCCTCACGCACCCGGTACGGGATCCGCGCGCGGGTTATGAGCAAACGTTGAGCGTGCTCGGGCACGCAAAACGACACAGGCCCGGGGTGCTGACGAAGAGTAGTCTGATGTTGGGTTTGGGTGAGGCCGAGCAAGAGGTGGACGAGGCGCTCGATGACCTGCGTGCGGCTGGTGTCGACATCGTTACGCTGGGGCAGTATCTGCGCCCGACGCTGAATCATCTGCCGATACAGAGGTTTGTTACACCAGCGGAGTTCGATGCGTTCCGGGAGCGGGCGCTGGCGAAAGGGTT
>Ga0105240_10008482_pt1 | contig 14697 bp, 17 predicted proteins | sample KBSC54metaG_FD_80426 | JGI IMG/M metagenome (GOLD analysis project Ga0105240, IMG submission 80426) | Corn rhizosphere microbial communities from Kellogg Biological Station, Michigan, USA - KBS C5-4 metaG | ecosystem: Host-associated > Plants > Roots > Rhizosphere > Soil | place: Michigan, USA... | reverse complement strand
CATTTAGCTCCCCGCCAAAGATGTAGTGGAGTTGGTGCCAGAGCGCTCCTTTGACATGGGCCCCCATCCCTTTAAGATTTAGTAGCATCCCGTCGGAAACCCATCTTTACATCTGGATGTAATCGGATTGATTTGGACTTCACTTACTACATAAAACTTGGGAATCGGCTTCCAGTAAGACGTGCTTCCCTCCAAGAGATTTGTTAGCGGTAGTATCGAAAATTCGCCTGTCGGCGCACAGCGAGCGACTTTATTTTCTGAAATCTTGACGAAGATTGTTATTGGGAAGCAAAGGAAGCAACGTCCCCGCATCCCCCACGCAATGCTTAGATGTCTGCCAATATTGGATGCGTTTCCAGGAATTCTAATTTCAATCCCATTGGAGAAAATTTAATATAGAGCTAGAATAGTGACGGTGGAAATTTTTTGACCATGAAGCCAAAGATCGAAAAGTGGGTTCTTTCGCCACATGCAGTTTCCAGAATGGTTGAGCGAAAAATAACCACAGCAGAAATTGAAGAAACGATCAGAAAGCCCGATTGGGCGTTGCAACAAGGCCCCAAATGGATTCTTGCAAAACATTTTCCAGAACGAAGTGATAATTTACTGGCGGCGGTTGTTCTACAGAAAGAGGAGGCAAATTTATGGATCGTTCTCACCCTCATGGTTCACTTCGAAGTAAGAAAAAACTGAACGAATATCCTGAAGTTTTTATTGACAAGGATGCCGATTTTGCCTCCATTAAAATCGCTCCGGGAATCGAAAGCCATTCCTACATTAAGGATGGAATTGTCGTCTGCGAAGATCAAAAGGGTCATATTCTGGAAATACAACTTCTGAACCTTAAAACTCTGTTGTCCTCAAAAAAACAGTTGGCGGCTTAATATCTAACGATGGAACCTGTACTTTTAACGACTTAACAGTTATTGCTAGGATAGCCACTCGGAATAGTTCCAACCTTTCCGCCCAGTTAGCTCAGTTGGTAGAGCGTTCCCTTGACATGGAACTTCCAATAATTAGATTAACTCCGCTTCTTCGATGAGTTTTTATATGTCGATATTTCCTGCAATTTGAAGACCCACAATAGACTGCCAAAAGGCCCCAGCCTTTCGTACAAGCCTTTAGGTCTACCTTTTAGTCGCTCTTCGATCTAAAATTAATTTGTCTTAAAAGCGCAGCCGCATGCGTGTTCAGACATTTATGTCACAAATTCCCTTTCGCATCGCTTCCCTTCTCTTAATTCCATGTCTTATTGGAGACCCGGCGCTTTCGCTGACTCTTAAACCGGCGTCAGATCCATTTTATGTATCTGAGTTAGGCTATTTTAAACAACAAGTAATAGTGCCGCGCATGGCAAATTTTTGGAGTCATCCGAATCTGTTCATGAATGCCAACGAAGTTAGACTTTTTAAATCCGAAGAAGCGATCTATCTAATCGGTCATAGGCATATTCATCCGTTTGATAGGGGCATGATCGAGAGTTTCCTTTTTGGAATTTTTGAGAACCCATCCCCTGCGAGTTTGGCTCGAGAGGCCAGGCTGATTAAATGGCTAACTAGCGATCGACATCAATCACTACTCCTATCGATGAAGCGTGACATCGCACTTCTCAAACATACCTTTCAAGAGCATGGCGAAAGGCCTTTGGCTATCGGATTAGAAATAAGCGATCAGGATATCCAACAGATACTTGGATTTTCTGAAGACTACTTAGCTATTGTTAATGCGGTTGCTGAAAAGCTGTCGTCAATGGGAATTTCTGACTCTATCGGAAAAGCCTCCGAGCTGTATTTCGAAATTATTGGCCCCGTCATCTATTTTGTTCGTCACGAGCCGGAGTTTAAGAAAAAGAGAATTCAAATCATAGGATTGGGCGATCCACTCCTTCGCGATGAAATATCAAAAACGATAGCCAACCTTGAAGACAAACTGCGCGAAAACCGCTTTGCTCTCAACACGATATGGAAAAGATATCGCCTTGAATCGGCTGAAAATGAACGACGAATGATCCGACGAATTAATGAGTTTGAAGGAGCATTAGTCGTCTTAGTCGGGGAACGTCATATACCGACGTTCCGAATTGGGGTGCGGCGGCCCTTTAAGGAAATAACTAGATTTGCTGCATAATATCCAGCACGCCTTTTTGAGAGCATTTGATAACATAATGCGTTGACCGATTTTTCCGGTAGCTTATGCCCAGTTAGCTCAGTTGGTAGAGCGTTCCCTTGACATGGGAGAGGTCACAGGTTCGAGTCCTGTACTGGGCACCATTTTAAGTTGGTCCATACTGGAGACATAGGTAACACTTGATACCGGAGACATGGGTTACACTATTTTCGGAGCAAAGGGTTGCTTTGTTCATTAAAGTAGCCCAGATCATACGGCATAAAATTCCCGTCGATAGCCCTTTCCCCAAAACAATATTTATGCGACTCTTACCGCTCGATATGGGCAACAACACTATTTAAAGAATGTCTTTATTTAAAGAGGCGTGTCTCGGCTATGACTATCTCGCTCTTCACTTTTGAAGGGAAAGAATAGTCGGGAAGCTCGATGGTCGAGGGAGTCGCATCAGTTAGATCCAAGGTAAGAGCCGTAGGGAGTTTTTCTTGCTGTGCCCATGTTAGATTGATCCACCGTTGACGATCGCGCATTTCCGCCGGTACTGCAAACACCATAGAGTCTGATATTCCGGAAAAAATCGAAATGTGCAGGTTGTTGAATTCTGGGATTTCGTGCGCGGGCTGCTCAAGGGGTGCTTCTGTTTTCGGTGAAAACGCCAAAGCCAAACGATCATCCGGTGCACGCATCGCCGTTCGCTCTCCCGCGCAACCACTCAATCCCAAAATCATTGCAACACCGTAAAGCGCTTTCGTCATGATTCGCTCCTTTATGTTACATGCCTATTGATTTCACACCCAACTTAGTATAGCATTTTATTAGATATTAATTAAAATTTAATTAGATGCGAGGAGAATTGTGATCGACTTAACCCAAGACATTCATTCTTTAACGGATTTCAAACGTAAAACGATTTTGTTCATGAAGCGACTCAAGACGCAGCAGCGTGCGCTGGTGTTGACGGTGAATGGCAAAGCAGCCATCGTGGTACAGGATCCCAAGTCCTATCAAAAGCTGTTACAGGCTGCAGATGCCGTGAGCAAAAAACAAGGTCACTGATCAAAAGAGCTGACTATCAAAAAAAGCATTTAACACGGATTGGGATGGAGCAAAAATAGTGCCGTGTGGGCGGGAATGGTGACAAGCATTACCGGCTTCTTTTTTTCAAGGAGTCCCCCCTAGCATTCACGGAGCGAGCAATGGAGCGAAAAGTTTCCACGGCCATGGGACATTCGTCCCTTGAACAGGTTGCATTTAGTTTCATTGTCAATTGCTAAAACAAATAGTAAAGTACGCCTGTTTATGAATGGATCAGCTCTTAAATTGGGGCTTCAACGATCAGTTTATTTCGGGTTATTACTGGGCGGATTTGTGGCACCGACAACGGTCTTTGCCAATGATCTAACGACCTTGAGTCTCGAAGAATTGTCCAACCTCGAAGTCACTTCTGTTTCTAAAAAACCTGAAAAAAGTTTTCAAGCCGCGGCGGCCATTTATGTCATTACACAAGAAGATATTCGCCGCTCGGGCGTCACGAGTATTGCCGAGGCCCTACGGTTGGCTCCCGGTGTAGAAGTGGCGCGCATTAATGCCAATGAATGGGCCATCGGCGTGCGGGGCTTTAACAGCCGTGCGTCGCGTTCGGTTCTCGTCTTGATCGACGGTCGCGCCGTTTATGATCCCTTGTTTCGCGGAACTTATTGGGAACTGCAAAATTATGTGCTGGGCGATATTGACCGGATCGAAGTGATTCGCGGATCCGGTGGAACGCTTTGGGGTGCTAATGCCGTGAATGGGGTGATTAACATTATTACCAAAAGCGCTAAAGAAACCCAAGGTGGACGGATCAGCACCGGCGCGGGTTCTGAAGAAAAAGCATTTGGCAGCGCGCGTTACGGTGGCAAATCCAAAGACGGAGCTTTTAATTATCGTGTGTACGGAAAATATTTTGATGAAGACGCAAGTTTTCATACCAATGGCAATAACTTTGATGCGTGGCATTTTGGGCAATCGGGATTTCGTACCGATTGGGACGCTTCAAAAGCAGATCTGGTTACGGTTCAAGGCGACATGTTTCGCGGTCGTGCCGGCCAAAGCGCCGTCTCCGATGCTTTCTCCAATCTTTTTGGCAGTAATATTTTAGGCCGCTGGACAAAATCATTCAGTGAAGTGTCTGGTTTTACGCTTCAAACGTATTACAACCGAATAGACCGGCGCGACCCCAATTTTATCGAGAGTTATGATACCGGAGATATTGACTTTCAATATCATCTAGGCTTACCTGGACGGCAAAATATGACTTGGGGAGTCGAATATCGTGTTACGGCGGATAAAACGGATGGTGTAGGCGTCCGTGATTTTGATCCGGCCGAACGAACGACGCCGGACTATAGCGGTTTTATCCAAGACGTGATTGCTCTTATTCCCCAAAAATTAGCCCTAACCTTGGGCGCCAAGATTGAAAACAATTACTACAGCGGATGGGAGCTTCAACCTAATGCGCGGCTTTTAATCACCCCTTCCGATGAGCAGACGATTTGGGCGGCGGTTTCACGCGCCGTACGCACGCCGTCGCGCTTGGAACGAGACGTCACTGTTAACGGCGCTCTGCGTGGGAACGGATTTGATTCAGAGAAAGTAATCGATTACGAAATCGGCTACCGTGTAAAACCAGCCCATTGGCTATCGATGGACCTTGCGGCGTTTTATAACGACTATAACGACCTCCTCAGTGCGGAGCCCGGAAAACCCATCATTTTGAGCAATGGGCTTAAAGGATATACGGAAGGATTAGAATTTTCTTCTGAACTTCAAGCGTTAACGTGGTGGCGGTTTCGTGGATCTTACTCCTTATTGGATATGAATTTAAGGACAAAAAGCGGTAGTCTGGATACCACCTCAGAAAGTGCGACGGAAGGCGCTAGTCCCCGTCATCAAGTGTCTCTGCATTCGCTTATGGATTTACCGCATCATTTGGAATTAGATCCTGTCTTGCGTTACGTCAGCGCATTGCCAGCGGCGGCACAAAATACTCCTGCCTATATGGAGTTGGATTTGCGTTTAGGTTGGCATCCGATGTCACATCTTGAACTATCGCTCGAAGGTCAAAACTTGTTGCATGGGCATCACCCGGAATTTACGACGCTTACCGAGCTGCAACGTGGTGTCTATGGCCGTGTGACATGGGAATGGGGCCAATGAAAAAAACTCTGATTCTATTTCTTTTCTTTTTTATCAGTAACTTGGTTTTTGCCGAGGCGCCTGCTTCATCAGAATATGAGATCAAGGGCGCATTCCTTTATAACTTCGCCAAATTTGTGGAGTGGCCCCCTAACGCCTTTGAAAAGAACGCCGATAGCTTTGTCATCGGTATATTAGGGCATGACCCATTCGGCAGTACTTTGGATGAAATTTTAGATGGAAAAACAATTCAAGATAAAAAATTAGTGCTGAGACGGCTAAACCATATTGAAGAGGCGGCGGCATGTAATGTGCTTTTCATCAGCGCTTCTAAACAGAGCGAGTTGCCCATCATCTTGGCCTCCCTTAATCAATATCCTGTATTGACCGTTAGTGATATGCCGGGATTTATTGAACATGGGGGCGTGGTCGGTTTGAGTGTCGAAAATAAAAAAGTTCGTTTCGGCATTAATGTTAAAGCCGCCGATAGTACAGGCCTCAAGGTCAGTTCGCAGCTTTTAAAACTAGCTAAAACCATTATCAGTAAACGCCACGTCGATCTTTCTACTTACGTATGGTTGCCTTTCGAAATTATTCCATCCAAAAGAAGTTAATGGCGATGAGCCTTTGGGCTTCAGGAGGCGCACTCCTGTTAGCCGCCGCCGCCTTTATGACCTATAACGTGTTGACCTATCGCTCGTCGCTCGTCGAATCGCTTTCCACCTTAGGCGAAATTATCAGTCTTAATGCATCTGCTTCGATCGTTTTCAATGATAGTACCTCGGCGGCGAAAACCTTGGCCGCGTTAAAAGCTCGGCCTAGCATTGTCATGGCTGTGATTTATACGCCGGAAGGAAAACCCTTTGCGATATGGCAGCGGAATACGCAAGATCCTCTCTCTTTGCCGGCGTGGTCTTCAGGACATCAAGAAAAATATCAATTTAATCGCGGGTCTTTAAGCTTGTTTCACCCCATTATGTTAGATAACTCTCTGATCGGAAAAGTGTATATCGAATCGGATTTAAGCGAGCTCGCGGCACAGCGAAAGCGTTATGCGGGAATTGCGTCCGGCGTGTTACTCATTTCGCTGCTTGTGGCCGGTTCAATCGCTTTTCAAGTCGGTCAAAAAATTTCTGCGCCGATTTTGCAGCTGGTTGATATCGCTCAAGCGGTGTCGGAAAAAAAAGATTATGCGGTGCGCGCATTAGGGGGCGGTCCCGATGAGGTGGGACAATTGGTTCGCACGTTTAATGACATGCTGACCAAAATTCAGCAAGATGGAGCCGAATTAAGACAAGCGCATGACGAACTAGAGCAACGCGTTCAAGAGCGAACAGCACAACTAAGCGCGGCCAATAAAGAATTAGAGGCCTTTAGCTATTCCGTTTCACATGATTTACGCGCGCCCGTCCGACATATCAGCGGGTTTGCGGATTTGCTTTTAAAAAATACGACGGTGAAAAGCGATTCCTCCGCCAGCCGCTACTTAAAACTGCTTACCGCTTCCGCCAAAAAAATGGGATCGCTTATCGATGATCTCTTAAGCTTTTCACGCATGGGACGCACGGAACTGTTAAACACAACGCTTAATTTGCAAGAGATTGTCCAGGATGTGATCAATGATTTAAAAAGCCAAACCGAAGGTCGTGGGGTGGAATGGAAAATCGGAGCATTGCCGGTTGTGCATGGTGATCCGGCGATGATCCGACTGGTGTTCACAAATTTACTTTCAAATGCGCTAAAGTACTCGCGGTTGAAAGATAAGGCCATCATTGAAATTGGCGCTAAAGATCAGGCTATTTTTGTGCGTGATAATGGGGCGGGTTTTGATATGAAGTACGCCGATAAATTATTCGGAGTATTCCAACGTTTGCATAGCTCCGATGAATTTGAAGGCACAGGGATTGGGTTGGCTACCGTGCGGAGAATTATCCAAAGGCATGGCGGGCGCACATGGGCTGAAGGCGTCTTAAATCAAGGCGCAGTTTTCTATTTCACGCTTCCATAATTAAAGGAGACGACAATGAGTGAATTGAAACGCATTCTTTTGGCCGAAGATAATGCCAATGATGTGGAATTAACTTTGGCAGCGCTCGAGGAAAATCATTTAGACCGGGAGATCGTTGTTGTCCGCGATGTCGAAGAAGCGCTGCATTATTTGAAACGCACAGGCCCCTATGAAAATCGCCCGGAAGGCAATCCGGCGGTCGTTCTTTTGGACCTCAAAATGCCTAAGGTCGATGGTCTGGAAGTGTTGGCCGGTATTCGCGCCGATGAACAATTAAAGAGCATCCCCGTGGTTATGTTAACCTCTTCGCGCGAAGAAAAGGACTTGGTGAAAAGCTACAAACTTTCCGTCAATGCCTATATCGTTAAGCCCGTGAATTTCGCTGAATTTGAACATGCTGTTAAAAATCTGGGTGTATTTTGGGCCATGCTGAATGAACCGCCACCAGGGAGTGTAAAGAAAAAGACATGACTCCCCCTCTCCGTATCCTTCATTTAGAAGATGACGTCAATGACGCGGAACTCATTGCCATCGAATTGGCTTCGCAAAAACAAACGTGGCCGCACGAGCTTTTGCAGGTTTCTTCGCAAGGCCAATTTTCGCAAGCCTTAGAGGCAGGTCAGTTTGATGTGATCCTGACGGATAACGCGGGGCCGTCCTTTAATGGTCGTGATTCCTTGATCTTGGCCCAAACGAAATGTCCACAAGCCGTCTTTCTGTGCGTTTCTGGCGCGCTCGAAAGAAATCCTGCCGCGTCCTTAGCGGGTGTTGACGGTTTTGTATTGAAGGACAGACTGCAGGAACTTGTTCCTGCCATTCAACGCGCCCTCCAACAAAAACGAAATCGTAAATCGTCGCTTTAACGAGCCTCGCGGCGGGCCTGCTTAATTTTTTGGTTGGCTTTTAATTTCTCTTCAGCCGAATGCTGGATGGCAAGCGCCTCGGCTTCTTCACCTAATTTTAGGTAATGAGCATAGCGATCGGCTTTCAATTGACCGTCTGCAATAGCGGCCTGAACAGCGCAGCCCGCATCGGTTCTGTGTTTGCAGTTTCCGAAACGGCAGGCGCTAATGAGCGTTGTAATATCGGCAAAGGTGTTATCCACGCCTGTTGATTCCCACGTTTGAAGCTCGCGCATTCCTGGTGTATCAATGAGAAGCCCGCCACCGGGCAGCCTGAGCATCCGTCGCGATGTTGTGGTATGCCGTCCGCGGTCATCCGTTTCGCGGACGGGTTGTACGGATTGTTGCTCGAAGCCGATCAGCCGGTTGATCAGCGTGGATTTGCCTACACCCGAAGATCCGATTAAGGCAATGGTTTGTCCGGATTTTAAGAAGGGAGCTAAGGTTTCCAAGCCGATTCCTGAAATAACACTAATAGATAAAACAGGGACATGAGCAGACATGGCTTGGATATCGCGCTCAGCGGTGACAGAATCAGGCCGCAAGTCCGCTTTAGTTAACAAAATAGCAGCCGAAGCACCGCTTTCCGCCACAAGTGCCAAATACCGTTCCAAGCGTCTGATATTAAAATCTTGATTAAGAGAAGTCACGATAAAAACTGTATCGAGATTGGCAGCAATGATTTGTTCGCTGGTTTCTTCGCCGGAACTTTTACGTGATAATTTACTCCGGCGTGGAAGAATCGAAAGAATCGTCGCGCTTTTTTCTGTGGCACGAACTTTAATGGCGACCCAATCGCCAACGGCGGGAAAATCGACACGACTTTTGGCTTGGTGTCGTAAGCGTCCTGAAATAGTAGCGGAAAGTTCTCCTTCTTCGCTTTGCACGAGGTAGGCGCCGCGTAATTCTTCCACCACGCGCGCCGGGCTTAATCGGGTGTTTTTGATGGCAGCAAATGCAGATTGAAACGGTTCTCCCCAGCCCCAGCGCTGCAACTCACCGCCAGAGGCCAATGTTACCAACGGTATCCCGGTCCAACGGAGAATACATCCGAATCTGGTTGATAGCGGCTCACGACACGGTGCCAATTGGCACGCGCAAGCCAATGCGGGCCGAACCGCCAGGAGGTCGAAACTGTAACGATCGCGCCGACAATGTTAGAAAAGGTATTCTCCGCCGCTTCCGAAGGCCGTTCACTATCGATAAAAAAATTAGGCCCCAGACCAAGTCCCAGCGTCAATCGTTGATCAAGATAGGCATCGGTTAGCCATAGTTGCGTGGCAAGCTCTGTTCTGCTGCTAGATTTGAAGCCGTCCTCATTCATCAAGGTTACAGACCAATCGCCATGCGTAGCAAAGCCTTGTCGATACTCGATTTCGGTCGCCGCTCCCTTGGAATCTTGAAATGTGTTTTGAACCGAATCCCCCCCGGCCAGCATCACTTCATGTGCTGTGGTTTGCGCAGAGGCGTCCGGCGCAGGTCCTTTTTTCTCCTCTTCATCTGTTTTCCATAAACGATAACCAACACCAAAAACCAATGTCTGTGTATCGATATCCCTGGCCGCTACGATGCGATTGTAATTCATACGAAAAAATAAACGTTTGGGTGCATAGTAGGTGGCAGCGGCGCTATAAATCTGGGCAAAGCCACGTAAATCCCGCGAGTCTATGCCATTATCCGCAAGCGTAGTGTCAAAGTAACGATAGGCCCCTCCACCAAATGAAATCCATAGGCGATGCGTATCAAACAAAGGAAAGCGCAGCCACAGTTGGCCTGCAGCTCCATCACGTTTATGATTCAAAATATGACCCTCATTAATGTAGGCCGTTGACCAAGCAAAATAGCGATAGAAAGTGTGACGATAATCAATTTGCCAACTGAAGGTGGTGTCTTGTCCATCGGTCGTAGACATCTGACCATACAGAAACGATAGTTCTTGATTCCAACCCGGCTGGGCGCCTAAGACGCAAAAGGCGGCGACTATCATCCATTGAATAGCCCAGCCACTTTTAATCATTTTCATGCCCAAAGTTTACTGTTTTTTTGCGGCTACTTTGGGGGTTTCGGTTTTTCTTGCGGAACGAATTGCGCGCAATCGCAGAGACTGCAACTTCTGCTTATCGGACGATGGCTGCGTTGAAAATGCGTGCAGACGCATACCGTCATCGACGAACTGGTTAACCATCCGATATCTCGGTCATAACTAGCCATAGGCACATCCTTTAAAAGCTATTTAGAATTTTCGCCACGCGCTGTAAGCAAATGCAATTGGTCTTCTAACTCTGCGATGCGCTGAGTTAATGCTAACAAGTGCCATCCCATAAACACTTCTACATGAAAAGTATGACAAATCCGCTGAAGGCGACGCAGCTGTAATAGAGAGCCATTGGTTAGGTCGATTTGGCCTTCTTCTGTCTCTTGAATTTCCACAATAGACGCTTCCAAACAATCCACAAAAAAACCAGAATCGACCTCTAGCCGCCGGCATAATTTCTGAATATCCTCTGGAGCGTATTTAGCCATGAGATTCTTCTTTGAGCTTTTTATATAAAGCTTCGGCTTCCGGCGATATGTGCTCAGGGATATCAACGAGAAGACGAATATAAAGCGTGCCGCGATCATTGGGTTTCCCCAGTCCTTTTCCCGTCAGGCGCAATTGATTCCCATTGTGTGTCCCCTTAGGAATTCGCACGCGCACCGGCCCATCTAAGGTGGAAACCGTTATTTCAGAGCCCAATACCGCCTGCCATGGCTCGATGTTAATATCGGTGCGCAAATCGCGTCCTATGACGGTGTAGCGGGGATCGGCAATTAAATGGATCGTCAGAAAAAGATCTCCGCGCGCGCGTTGACCTTCGCTGCCTTGGCCTTTTAAGCGGATGCGCCCCCCTTCCAAAAGGCCCGGCGGAATCTTGGTCGTCACATCACGTGGTTTGCGAATTTCCCCAATGCCCCCGCATACGGGACAAAGAGCGTTAGCCGTCCTTCCTGTGCCATGACAGTTTTGACATAAGCCGGTCGTCATAAGGCGTAAGAGCTTTTCTACGCCTTTGACCGATTCCTCCAGAGTCAATTCCAAAACGGCCTCGATATCCAATTCCGCCGCGTCAAACTCATGAAACGGTTGACCACCACCTTGGCTTTGTTGGAAATAATCGCGAAAAAAATCGCTAAAACCACTGGTCTCTTGCCCGGAGAAGGCGCCGGAAAAGTCACGTGGTCCGCGCGCTTCCCGTTGCGGCGGTGGAGGTGGTGGGCCCTCTTTCCAATGTTCGCCAAATTGGTCATATTTCGCACGGTTTTCAGGAGAACTTAAAACTGAATAGGCTTCATTTGCTTCCTGCATGCGGCGGGTATGCCGCTCTTTTTCTTTTTCCGGATGCAGGTCGGGATGGTGTTCACGGGCTAATTTTCGATAAGCGAGTTTAATTTCCTCTAAACTAGCCGTCCGAGGAACACCCAACAAGTCGTAATAATCAATAAATTTTGCCGCCATGCACAGACTCCTTACTTAAATGATCATAACTTTTAGCGGCACGCAGCGGTACTTTGGCTTGATATCATAGGACGCTTAATTCTGGGAGTCTTAGGGAGACCTTTATGAACGTTGTGGCTGGTATTGATTTGGGTGGAACCGCAATTAATTACACCTTCGTTACAGAGGAAGGGCAGCCGCTCATCGACGGACTCTGTGAACATCCCGCACGCGCCAAAGAAGGTCCTGATGTCTGTATGGCGCAGATTGTCGATGGTTTAGCGATGGCGCTTCAGAAAGCCAATATCGCCTTAAAAGATGTAATAGCCATCGGTCTAGATACGCCGGGACCGGCTAGCAATGAGGGGGTTTTGAGCGCCCGCGGGTCAACTAATTTTATCCATGCGGCTTGGGCGAGCTATGACATCCGTGCCGGACTGGAAAAACGCGCCGGTAAGCCAGTGGTTTACGTCAATGATGCCAACGCTGCCGCCCTTTGGGGGCATACGGCTATTTTTGGAACCGACTTGACCAAAACTTCTGTTTCCGCCATTATCGGCACGGGCCTTGGCGGCGGCATTATTATTGGAGATCGAATTGTCACTGGTCGTCATGGCTTTGGCGGAGAATTGGGCCATGTTTTACTGCCTTATCAAAGTATTCGCGGTATCGAAGGGCTTAAACCGGATTGCAATTGCGGTCGCATCGGCGATTTAGAATCGTTATGTTCATTGACATCCATTGCAAAAACACTTTTACCTTTTTTCCTGCCGCGTTTTCCCGGTCATGAACTTGGAACCATGAATGATCTTCCTAAGGCGGCGAAACTGGTTCGCGGAATGGCTGAACGGGGCGACCCGCTAAGCCGGGAAATCTTCCGCGTTCAGGCGCATGCGTTGGGTCTTTTCTTTGATGAAATGATTAATTGTTTTGATCCTGACGCTTTAATTGTTGGTGGTGGCGCGTTAGAAACAGATGCTGCTTTCCAACGCTGGTTCATTCAAGAGATTCGTGTCGCGATGCCCGCACCACGTATAGAGCAAGCAAACATTCCTATCCATGTCATGCCTAATGGGGACACCGCCGGCGCTCGCGGTGCGGCGATGCAGGCATTAGCGTTTATTCGTCATGCGGCTGTGTCAGCTAATAAGTAAGCGAACCTCAAAGCGAGAAGTGGATTTTTGGGGGCGCCATTTAAGGGATAGTTTTGCGGCGACGCTTTTCTAGTTCGAGTTGGATTTGGTGAACTTTTTCTTGGTCTAAATCATAGGAGCTAACGGCGAGAATGGCTAAGCCGTACATAAAAATCGGAAGACCGATTTCAAAAATACGCATCAGCAATAACGCTTTCGGTGTTTGATGCGTTCCTAGCTGTTGTAAAAAGCCGGTAATGTTTAAAAGATGGCCGGAGATGGCTAAGGCCACGGCGGTACCCAGCTTTACCATCCACCAATAAATAGCGCCAAACATGCCTTCCCGACGGCTTCCATTCTCTAATTCATCTTGATCGCAGACATCAGCAATCATTGCACTGACGGTAGTAAAAAGCCCACCAAGCCCAAAAGCAATGAGCGGCGCCGGAAGAAAAATAAGTTTGGGAAATTGCGGTTGATAGCAAAACCATTTAAGCATGTAACCTAAAATCGCAATAGCAGTAGAAATGATGAAGGCCTGTTTTTTTCCGTATTTTAAGGCTAGCCATGTCACCACGGAGATCGATAAAAACGTACAGATGGATAACACCGTGCCAAAAAGACCGACATATTCGGCACCCACATGCTGATCGCCCCTGAAGACGTAAAAAATAATTACATAAGATCCTAACCCTGCAATGATTGTAAAGCCGTTAAATACAAAAAACGTCGCGGCGGCTAACTTCATGAAACGGCCATTACGCAATGTTATGAGGGATCCTTGAAAAAACCCTACCACATGATCCCTTAGACCTTGGAAAAAGGTTTTTGGATTTTTCTTATTTTTTTCTCGGTGAGCCAACACCACTTCATAAAAAGGTTCATGACAAAAGATTCCAGGTAAAACGCCAATAATGACTACCGTGATCCCAACAAGAATCGCCAACGTGCGTGCGCCTTCTACGGGCGTAGGAAAAAGACTTTTATTTTCCATGAAGGCATAAAACCAGGAAAGAACCAACCAGGGAATCTGACCAATGAGGTTACTATAGCCTTGGACGCTAATGCGTTCATGATAATCGGTCGTCATCTCATAGCCCAAGGCGATAAATGGCGCCGCATACAAGGTGAAGGCGATGTAGAAGAGATTCGTGCCAATGAGAAAAAACCAAAAATAAAAACGCGGACTATGTCCGGCATGAATTTGCCACATTAAAGCGAAAACAAGGCCGCTTAAAATGGCACCGGCTACAACATATGGGCGGCGACGTCCCCAACGCGACTCGGTATGGTCTGATACATAGCCCATTATGGGATCCATAAAGGCGTCGGTGAGGCGTGAACAGGCCTGAATCAATCCCACAGACGCCGGATTCATTCCTAAACCTAAATTTAAAACAATAGCCATACAGCCAAAAGCGCCGCTAAGTAAATTATTTGTTAAGGCTCCAAGGCCGTAAATAACTTTTTGCGAAACCGGAACATGTGGAGAGGCGGAATTCAAGAGACTTATAAATTAATGCGGAGTGGCAAGAATGGATTTCGTATGGTGCGAAGATCCTGTGAACGTTTGCGGATGAGTCACCGGAAGATCCATGGGTTTTGAGGCCACCGTGCTTGTGGGAACGGGATCGGTGTCACAGGCGGTGAGACAAAAAGCCATTCCCAAAATAACGGCGCCTAAAAGCAAATGTCGCATGGCGCTATTATAACAGCGTTTAATTTATGCCGCTACATCCTGTCCGATGGTGTTTTTAAGCGGAAGGCTAAAACGAATACACGTTCCTTTTCCAATTCCACTTGAAGAGGCATGAATTTTTCCCCCATGCGCCTGCACGATCTCGCGACAGATCGTCAGACCCAGGCCTAGTCCTTGTG
>Ga0105240_10008481_pt1 | contig 14697 bp, 10 predicted proteins | sample KBSC54metaG_FD_80426 | JGI IMG/M metagenome (GOLD analysis project Ga0105240, IMG submission 80426) | Corn rhizosphere microbial communities from Kellogg Biological Station, Michigan, USA - KBS C5-4 metaG | ecosystem: Host-associated > Plants > Roots > Rhizosphere > Soil | place: Michigan, USA... | reverse complement strand
GCCATCGCGATCGCCTCGCCCGCCACGCGCGTGGTGGTGAAGAAACCGGTGGCCATGCCGGCGCGTTCTTTCGGCACCACGCTGACCGCGAGGTCGTCCATCAGGCCCCAGGGCAGGCCGGAACCGGTGCCGATCAGCAGCAGCGGCCACAGCAGCGCATCCCAACCCGCTCCAGGGGCGGCCGCCGTACGCAGCCAGAGCAATCCGGCGGCAGCGAGGCCCAGGCCGAGCGCCGACAGCAGTCCCGCCGACAACCAGCGCGTCAGCAGCGCGCCGACGAATGGCACCACCAGCATCGGCACCGACAGCGGGATCATCAGCAAACCCGCCGTCAACTCGCTACGCCCTTCCACGCCGACGAAACGCAGCGGCAGGAAGATCAGCAGCACCACGTAGCACAGCGCGGTGGCCAGCGGCAGCGCCTGCGCGCCGAGGAAGCGCGGGTTGCGGAACAGCGACAGGTCCAGCATCGGCCGCCGCACGCGACGCTCGACGTAGACGAACAAGGCCAGCATGGCGGCCGCCGCTCCGACCAGCAGCAGGGGCAGGTGCCCGTTCGCATGGCGTGGCGCCTCGATGATGCCGAAGGTGAGCAGCACCAGCGCGGCGGTGAAGCTCAGGCTGCCTGGAAGGTCCAGGCCCTGCGCGTGGGGATCGCGCGTCTCGCGCATGCGCGGCACGCCGACCAGCAGCACCAGCGTGCCGATCGCCGCGGTGGACAGAAACACCGCGCGCCAACCCAGCCAGTCGATCAGCCAGGCCGAAAGCAACGGGCCGAACGCCAGCCCCAGGCCGAAGGTGGTGCCGAGCAGGCTGTAGGCGCGCGTGCGCGCATGTCCTTCGAATTCCTGCGCCAGCGATGCGGCGCCGGCGGACATGGTGAGCGCCGCGGCGATGCCTTGCGCGGCGCGGCCGAGATCCAGCCACCACAGGTTGCGCGCCAGTGCGAGCAGCACCGACAGGACCGTGAACAGGCCGATGCCGAGCGTAAAGATGCGCTTGCGTCCGTACTGATCGGCCAGTGCACCCGCCGCCATCACGCTGCCGCCGAAGGCGAGGATGAAGGCGTTCACCGCCCACGACAGCAGGCGCGGATCGCTGCCCAGCGCCTGGCCGATTGCCGGCAAGGCGATGGCCGGGCCGGTGAAGCTCAGCGGCATGCCCAGGCCGGCAAGGCACACCGCCGCAAGGACGAGCAAGCGATCGCGCAGCGTATGCGGCTTGGCGGAAGTGGCGCCGTCAGGCATTGGCGCCACCGTCGATGGTGAATGCCGCGCCGTTGGCAAAGCGACCTTCCTCGCTGGCCAGCCAGGCCACCATGCCGGCGATGTTGGATACATCGCCGTAGCGCTTGATCGCCATGCGCCCGCGCTGCTCTTCGGCGTGCGCGCCATCGGCCGGGTTCATGTCGGTGTCGGTCGAGCCGGGCTGCACCACGTTCACGGTGATGCCGCGCGGACCGAGGTCGCGCGCCAGGCCGCGGGTGAAGGCCGACAGCGCCGACTTGCTCATCGAGTACAGCGTCATGCCCGCCGACGGCACGCGGTCGGCGAGGCAGCTGCCGATGCTGACGATGCGGCCGCCGTCGCCCATATGCCGCACCGCGGCCTGCGAGGCGACGAACACGGCGCGCACGTTGACCGCCATGGTGCGCTCGAAATCTTCCAGCGTGGTGTCCTCGAACGCGCCGCCGAGGAAGATGCCGGCATTGTTGACCAGGATGTCCAGCCGCCCGGACTCCGCGGCGACGCGGTCGACCGCCGCCTGCAGCGCCGCCGTGTCGGCGGCATCCGCCTGGTAGGCACGCGCCTTGCCGCCGGCTGCTTCGATCTCCTGCACCAGGGCCTGCGCCTTGTCCGGGGAGCTGACGTAGGTGAAGGCCACGGTCGCCCCATCCCGTGCCAGCCGACGCACGATCGCCGCGCCGATCCCGCGCGAACCGCCGGTCACCAGTGCCACCTTGCCGTCGAGACTGCTCATGCTCGTGCTGCCTTTTATGTAGTGGTCGATACATAAATGGAAGCAGGCCTTGACTGCGGCTGTCAAGGACTTTATGTATTGCTCATTACAGAAAGGTGCGTCGATGACCATCGTGGCCAAAGAGCGGGGACGCCCGCGCAAATTCGACCGGGACCAGGTCCTGCGCCAGGCGATGGAGGTCTTCCTCGATCGCGGCTATGACGGTGCCTCCATCGGCGACCTCACCACCGCCATGGGTATCAATGCGCCCAGCCTCTATGCGGCGTTCGGCTGCAAGGAAGCGCTGTTCCGCGAAGCGCTGGACCTGTACGTGAACGCGGCCGGCCCCCGCACCCGCGACGAACTGCACAAACGCGACGTCACCGCGCGCGGCGCCATCGAAGCCATGCTGCGCGAAGCCGCACGCCGCTTCGGCAATGGCCGCGGCTGCCTGGTGGTGCTCGGAGCGACGCATCGCACTGCCGACAACGAGGCGGTCTTCCACGACCTGGCCGAACGCAGGAACGAAACGCAGGCATTGATCCGCCGCCGCCTGAAGCAGGGTGTCAGCGAGGGGGACGTGCCGGCGACGACGGACATCGCCACGGTGGCCGCGTTCTACGCCACCGTACTCAATGGCCTCTCGCTGCAGGCCCGCGACGGCGCATCGCGCAAGCAGCTGATGGGCGTGGTGGATTGCGCGATGAAGGCGTGGGATGGCCTGGTCGGGCCGGTAACCCGACCGGCGTAGGTTGGGGTGAGCCGCAGGCGAACCCCAACATCGACACCTTGATATGCACCGCATTGTTGGGGTTTGCCTGCGGCTCACCCCAACCTACGCCGGTGCTTTGAGATCATTTCACCGCCAGCGCCAGCACGATCCCTATCCACAACAACATCCCCAGCCACTTGTTGTTGTGGAACGCCCAGAAACACGCCGCCCGCTCGCGCGTGCGAATCCGCCACAACTGCCAACCGAACAGACCGGCGGCGCCCACCAGGCTCACCCAATACGGCCAACCCAGCATCGCCCGCTGGCCGACAAACAGCATCGCCAGCAGGAAAGTGGCGCTCAGGATCCCCAGGATCGGCAGATCCGCATCGCCGAACAGAATCGCCGTCGACCTGGCGCCGGCCTTCAGGTCGTCATCGCGATCCACCATCGCATACTGCGTGTCATACACCACCGACCACAGGATATTGGCGATGAACACCAGCCACCCCAGCGGCGGCACGGTATTGCTCACCGCCGCGAACGCCATCGGGATCGACCAGCCGAACGCTGCCCCCAGCACCACCTGCGGCATATAGGTATAGCGCTTGGTGAACGGATACAGCGCCGCCAGCGCGGCGCCGGCGAACGACAGCTTGATGGTCAGCGCATTGGTGAACAGCACCAGCAGGAAGGAGAACGCCAGCAGCGCGCCGAATACGATCAGCGCCTCGCGCGGCGTCACCCGGCCGGCGGCGATCGGGCGGCCAGCGGTGCGTTCCACCTGCGGGTCCAGCTTGCGGTCGGCGTAGTCGTTGATGGCGCAGCCGGCTGCGCGCATGGCGAACACGCCCAGGGTGAAGATCACCAGCGCCTTCACCGGCGGAAAATCGCCGGCCGCCAGCCACAGCGCCCACCAGGTCGGCCACAGCAGCAGCAGTGCGCCGATCGGGCGATCCATGCGGGTCAGCACCAGGTAGTCGCGGGCCTTTTCCCGGTAGCGCGGCGGCAGGCGTTGCAGCAGCACGTCCAGCACGCGGGTCGCGCGGGTGGAGCTGTCGGCCGGACGGGCCGGGGTGGCGGCGGCGGGGCGCGGACGCGCCGAGCCGGAGGAGGGAACGCGCCGCTGGCGCTTGCGGGAAGTCGGAGCCATGCGGCGAAGTTTAGCGTGGCCGCTCGGTCGGGTTGGCGTGACGGATGCCGTGAAACGCGGTTGTCATCGACTTGGCCCAACCGCGCGCATACTCTCAGGCGTCGCCCGAGGAGCCGCCATGCCCAAGGCCATCAGCCATATCGCATTGATCGTGCACGACCCGGACCAGACTGCACGCCTGCTTTCCGCGGTCTTCCCCGACGCCCGCATCCTGGTCAGCGAGCCCGACGACAGCCATCACCAGGAAGCCCACGTCGAGTTGGCCGGCGTCCGCTTCGTGCTGGTGAAGGGCATGGGGCCGGCCACCCGCCACGGCGACCACATCGCTCTGGCGGTCGACGCCGCGGAGCTGCGCGCCTGTGCCGAGCGGCTGGGCGTGCTGAAGATCGAGTACCAGGTGGCGCGCGGCGACAGCGCGCTGTACTTCAGCGACTACGACAACCACGTGTTCGAGCTGGATGCCACGTAGGTTGGGGTAAGCCGCAGGCGAACCCCAACGGTGCGGTGCGTTTGGATGTTGCGATGTTGGGGTTCGCCTGCGGCTCACCCCAACCTGCGCCACGGTCGCGTCAGAACTTGAAGTCCAGCCGCGCGTAGTAATACCCGCCGTTCACGCCGAACGGCAGCGTCTCCCAGCCGTAGACGAAGCCCAGCTGCGGGAACGGTGCGCCGCGCACCGGATCCCATTTGTCCGGATAGGTGTCGAACACGTTGTCCGCACCCACCGTCAACTTCAGGTTGCGCGAGAAGCGGTAGCCCAGCGCCAGGTCGGCCAGCCACTTGCCGCCCCAGGTCTGCACCACGCCGGGAGTGAAGCCCTGGCCGCTGACCGGGCCGAAGTAGTTGCCGCGCAGCGTGAAGTCCCATGGGCCGGTGTGATAAACGCCCTGCAGGATATGGTGCACGCGCGGCTGGCCCTGCTCGATCAGGGTCACCTGGGTATCGTCGAACAGCTTGTCCGGCGGCAGGATCGCGGACTGCGACTTGCGCTTGGTGACCTCGGTCTTGTTGTAGTTGAGCAGGGCGGTGAGGTCGAGCGTGGAGTTGTCGTCGAAACGGAAGCCCTTCTCCGCCACCACGTCGATGCCCTTGGTGCGCGTGTCGATCGCATTGGTGAAGAACAGCACCTGGCCCACGCCGAACGGCGCCAGGATGCCGCGGATCGGGCAGTTGGCATTGTTCGCCGCACAGGGGTTGCCGTCGGTGCCCACGCTCTCCGGCACGATATTGCTGGAGAAGATGATGCGGTTCTTGATGTCGATGCGGAATACGTCGACGGTCAGCGTGAAGTCGTTGCCGGGCTTGTACACGATGCCCGCCGTGCCGCTGTGCGAGGTCTCCTGCTTCAGCGGCTGGATGCCGAAGGCGCGGGTGACGGCGCTGTTCTGCCGCGCGGTCAGCGTGTCGGTCAGCGTGCCGCTGGGATCGAGGTTGGTCGAGCGCTGGCTGTAGAACAACTGCTGCACGCCGGGCGCGCGGAAGCCGGTGGCGAGCGTGCCGCGCACGGCGAAGCTGTCGTTGGCGTCGAAGCGCAGCGAGACCTTGCCGGTGGTGGTGCCGCCGAAGTCGGAGTAGTGCTCGTGCCGCACGGCCGCGCCGAGCAGCAGGCGCTGCGTCACCTGCGATTCGGCGTCGACATAGAAGGCGATGTTGTGCCGCCCCAGGTTCACCGCCTCCGTCGGCGAGAAACCGGGAAAGCCCTGCATGCCCGGCTGCGCGATATCGCCGGTCTGGCCGTAGATCGGAATGCCGCGATTGTCGGTGCGGCCATAGGTGTAGGAGACCGGATCGCCCGGCAGGATCTGGTAGCTGTCGCGCCGCCATTCGAAGCCCAGCGCCAGGTTCAGCGCATCGTTGCCCAGGCCCCAGTCGATCGGACCGCGCACATCGGCATTGAAGGTGGTCTCGTTGAGCCGCAGCGTGCCGGTATTGGCCGAGGTCGGCGAAGCGCCGTAGATGCCGGCGGCCGGGTTGGCCGGATCGCGCGGCTCGTACCACCAGCTCACGTTCGCCGAGTTGCGTTCGTCGAAGCCGAACTGGCTGCGGCCATGGATCAGCGAGATGTCGTAGTCCCACTTGTCGCCCAGCGGACCGCGATAGCCCACGGCGAGCGAAGCATCCTTCACGTTGGTGGCGATATTCGGCAGGAAGCCGTTCGGATACAGCGAAGGAATGGTGCGGTTGTCGCCGGCCGGCCGGAAGAAACCGTACGAGTCGCCCTTGCGCTGCGAGATGCCGCCGAACCAGTACAGTTCGCCGCGCGCGATCGGCAGGCCGCCATTGAGCCAGAAGTAGGCGTCCTTGGTGTCGGCGTCGCCGAGCTTCTGCGTGACGCGCGGGGGACTTACGCGCAGCGAATCGGGGCCGGCGCGATTGGTCGGGTCGCGGTGGCGGTATTCGGCGGTGAGATTGAGATAGCCGTCCTGGCCCAGGCGCAGGCCCGTATTGATGCCGCCCTGGCGGGTAAAGCCGTCGCCCTTGTAAGTCTGCCCTGCCGTAACCGAGCCGGTGGTCTCGCCGACCTGCTTCTTCAGCACGATATTGATCACGCCGGAAATCGCATCCGAGCCGTACTGCGCCGCGGCGCCGTCGCGCAGCACTTCGATGCGTTCGATCGCGGAGATCGGAATGGCATTGATGTCGGTGCCGGCCGAACCGCGGCCGATGGTCTGCTGCACATTGACCAGCGCCTGCTGGTGGCGGCGCTTGCCGTTGACCAGCACCAGCACCTGGTCGGGACCGAGGCCGCGCAGCGTCGCAGGACGGATGGTATCGGTGCCGTCGCTGACGAAGGTGCGCGAGAAGTTGAAGCTTGGCTCCAGCATCTGCAGGGCCTGGCCTACTTCGACGACGCCGGCGTTCTCCAGTTGCTCGCGGCCGATCACATCGACCGGCGCCGGCGTTTCCGCCGCGGTGCGGTCCTTGGCGCGCGAGCCTACGACTTGCACGCCTTCGAGCGTCTTGGCTTTCTGCTGATCGGCCGATGCGCTGTCCTGCGCATTGGCGGCCAGCGCCATCGACAATCCAAAAATGGCCGTGCCGCAATGGCGCGCACTGACCCAGACGCGTCCTTGCGGACGCGACACATAACGACGTGACATCGATTTCTCCCGTTGCAGTCGTGCGAGACGACGACTCGGCAGCACGCACGAACCTGCGACTGCCGCCTCCCGGGTCGAACGTGCGCCGTGAAAAAAATCATGTCAAGCGCAGACACGCGAAAAGCGCGAACGACATCATCAAATGTGTAGACGATGAAGCGTATGCGATACATCGCTTCACACAGTCACCACGTATTGCGTTGGCGCTTACGTATTTCGTGCACGCCTTGTGATCGCTTCGCGCAAGCTTCGCGTAGGTTGGGGTGAGCCCAGCGAACCCCAACGGGCATTGCATTACGAACGCCACGTTGGGGTTCGCCTTTGGCTCACCCCAACCTACGCGGTACGCGATGCATCAAGGGCGATAGGCGATGCCGATCAGGTAGTAGCGACCCACGACGTCATCGAACATCGGGTTGTACGCGATACCCGGCGAGCCGTAGTAGATCGGCTGGTGATCGAGCGCGTTATGCACGTTGAGGGTCAGCGACCAGTGCGCAATACCGTTGAAGGCGGCGTGCAGGTCGAGCAGTGCGAACGCCGGAGTCTCGCATTTGTTCAGGGCCTGCATGTCATCCGGACAGCCCAGCGGACTGCCGGCATACGGCTCGTAGCGATAGTGGCCGGTGACGCGCAGGTTGGCGCCGACGCTCCACGCGCGATAGGTCCAGTCCAGGCTGGCCAGCGCGCTGACGCGCGGCTGCGAGGCATAGCCGGCATAGCGCATGACCGGATCGCCGGCGATCATCTGCCGGTTCAGACGGTCCAGGTAATCGACGCCCAGATGGAAGTCGTAGCGGCCCAGGTGAGCCGTCCGGTGCTGATAGCGCACGTCCAGGTCGATGGTGCGCGCATCGGTATGGCCAAGGTTGACCAGCTGCTGATTGAGCGCATACAGCACGCCGCGGCGCGTGCGCTGGAACAACTGCGGGTAGCTTTCCGGATGCAGCAGGGCATAGCTCAGCGGCAGCTGCACGATCTCGTGGTCGCGCCGGATGCGATAGAAATCCAGCGCCACGCCGAAGGCGCTGGTCGGGGCCCACACCACGCCCAGGGTGTAGCTGCGCGAGGTTTCCGGACGCAACTGCGGATTGCTCACCGAGTTGGCCTGCAGCTGGCAGAACGAGGTGTCCACGGTCGCCGGCGTGGCATTGACGCAAGGCAGCGCGGTATTGGACACCTGGGTGATGAAGCGGGTCGCCGCAAGCGTCGGCGGCCGGCTCAGCTGCAGCAAGGTCGGCGCGCGGTAGCCCTTGGCCCAGGTGCCGCGCAGGCTGAGGTCGTCGCGCACGTCCCACTTCAGGCCCAGCTTGGGCGAGACGGCGGCGCCGTAGGGCTGCGAGCGATCCAGCCGCCATGCCAGGTTGGCTTGCAGGCGCGAGGTGAGCGGCGCGTTGAACTCGGTATAGGCGGCGAGGCTGCGGCGGTTCTCGCTGCGCTCATAGGGCGCGTCGTACTGCTCGATCAGGTTCTGCAGCAGCAGCGGATCGGGGCGGTCGTCGAGGCGGTCGCGCCAGGTCTCCGCTCCGATCGCCATCGACAGCGGACCATGCGGCAACTGCGCCAGCGGCCCGGACAACTGCACGCTGAGGCTGGTCTTGGAGGCGCTGGCATGGCGCATCAGCACCGGCGAGATCGCCTGCAGCACCTCGTCGTCGTTGGGCGCATCCAGGCGGAAGCTGCCCGAGCGCAGCGCCTTGCCGAAGTTGTCCACGCGCAGCAGCCCGCGCAGTTCGTCGACGCTGCGGTTGCGCTGGTCGTTGGCGTGCGCGTCCCAATCCCATTCGCCCCAGCGGCCCTTGGCGCCGAGCGTGACGAAACGGTTGGTCGATACGGCGAGGTCGCGCACCGGGCCGAGGTCGTCGAAGCTGTGGTCGTAGATCGCCTCGTCTTCGCCGCTGCGATTATCCGGATGGCTCGCCGGCAGCATGAAGCTGTCGCGGAACGGCGCCATCTGCTGGCGCTGGTCGAGCTTGGTCCAGCGCAGGTCGGCATAGACCTGCAGCGCATCGAAGCGCCGGTCCAGGTGCGCGAACAGGGAGCGGCTGAGCAAGCCGGTCTGCAGGCTGGTGAGCTGCGCATCGTCGTCGATGCACACGCCGCTGGCATTGCGCTGTCGCGCCGAGCAGCCACCGGCCAGGTAGCGCAGGTTGGCGCCATCCAGCACGAAGGCGTCGACGCTGGATGCGCCGTCGCCGGTATCGGCGCCGCCGCGTTGCCGGCTCCAGTCGCGTGCGCCGCCGAGCAGCGGCTGGCGTTCCAGGTAGTCCACGCTGAGCAGCGCATTGAGCTCGTGGCCGAGCGTGCCGCCGAAGCTGGCGGTGACGCGGCGCTGGCGCGCATCGCCGCGGTCGGAGGCGCCGTAGCTGCTGGCCAGGCCCAGTCCCGGTGCGTCCTTGCGCATGATCACGTTGATCACGCCGGCCATCGCGTCGGAGCCGTAGATGGCCGACGCGCCGTCGCGCAGGATTTCCACGCGCTCGACCAGGGCCAGCGGAATGCTGTTGAGATCGTTGACCGTGTTGAAGTTGTTCTGGCTCAGGCCATAGCCGGCCATGCGCTGGCCGTCGACCAGGAACAGCGTGGCGGACGAGCCCAGGCCGCGCAGGTCCACCGAGGCGGCGCCGGTGGCGGTGGCCAGTCCGTTGTTCTGATACAGCTCGCCTTCGGTCATGGCCACCGGCGCATTGCTGACCCGGATGCCCGGTTGCGCGCGCAGCAGGTCGAACAGGGTCTGGTAGCCGCTGCGCTCGATCTGCTCGCGGTCGATCACGGTCAGCGGCGAGGCGGTTTCCACGTCGGTGCGGCGGATATGCGTGCCGGTGACTTCCACCGGCGCCAGCCGCAGTGCCGGCGTCGGCCGTTCGATCGGCGGCAGTTCGTCTTTCTGCACGGCGGTGGGCGGCATGCTCTTCAGCACATAGGTATGCGCATCGACTGCCACCGCGCGCAGGCCGCTGCCGATCAGCAGATGCTGCAGCGCCAGGTCGGCGGAGAAGTGCCCGCTGAGCCTGGCGTTGCGCCGTCCGGCGGCGATCTCCGGCGCATACAGCAGCTGGGTTCCGCTCTGCGCGGCGAAGGCGCGCAGGCCATCGTCCAGCAGGCCGGCGGCGATGCGGTAGTCGCGTTCTTCCGCGGCCAGGCACGCGCGGACCGGCAACAGCAGCAGCAACAGGGCCGCGGCCAACGCCGGAAACACGCTGCCTGCGCGCATACGGGCTAGATGCGCCGGGGCTGCTGCAGCACGGGATGCGGCGGGCGACTCAGTGGCGCGCGCCCCCGGCGTTGCTGGCTTGGCCGGGATAGAGGGTCAGCTCGTGGTTCCCCGTCGCCACGGCATGCAGGCCCCAGCCGGCATCCAGCGCCTTGACCAGGGCCTGCTGGTCGCCGGCGTGGAAACTGCCGCTGACGCGCAGGTCGGCCAAGCGCTGGTCGCCGAGCAGCAGCTTGATGTCGGAATAGCGGTTCATCTCCGCCAGCAGCGAATCCAGCCGGCGCTGGCGGAACACCAGTTCGCCCTGGCGCCAGGCCAGTGCGGCCTGGGTGTCCAGCGGAGCGATCACGCCGCTGTCGCCGTCCGCGGCGATGCGGATCTGCTGCGCGGGCAACAGCGCCTGCGTCTGCGTGTTTCCGTCCTCGCCGTGGGTGACCACCACCGCGCCATCGAGCAGGCCCACCACCACGGTGTCGCGTTCCTTGCTGACCTGGAACACCGTGCCGGTGTCGCGGATCACGCTGCCGCCGGCATGCACCTCGAACGGCGCGGCAGCGTGCGCCACCGAGAACTCGGCGCGCCCGCGCTCGAGCATGACCAGGCGACGCGTGCTGTCGTAGCGCGTGGTCACCGTCGAGTCGGCGTCGAGGATCATCACGGTGCCGTCCTCCAGCGTCAGCCGGCGCGGCAGCTCGGTCGCGCTCGCGTAGCTGTGCAGCGAGGCGGGTGCCTGGGCCGGCGTTTCGCGCAGCAGGCGGAAGACGCCCGCTGCCAACAGCAGCGAAGCGGCCGCGGCGATCGGCAGTCCTCGCGTCAGCAGGCGGCGCCGGTCGCGCCGTGCCGCGCTGTGCCGGCGTGCGGCCAGGCCGGCCGCGCGCAGCAGCGGATCGCCGGCGAGCAGGGCGACCTTCGCATGCAGCTGTTCGACCTGGGCGTAGGCCTGCGCATGCGCCGGGTGCTGCGCGCGCCAGCGTTCGAAGGCCGCGCGTTCCCCGGGGCCGCAGTCCGGCGCCTGCAGGCGCGCCAGCCAGGCCTCGGCACTGGTGGGGAGCGGGCGGGACGAGATGGCGTCTTCGGCGTTCATCGTGCCTCTCCCTGGTCGCACAGTTTCTTGCGCAGCAGCGCGAGAGCCCGGCTGATGTTCTTCTCCACGGCCTTGACCGAGATGCCGCAGTGTCTGGCTATTTCCGGGTAACTCATGCCTTCGATACGGTTGAGCAGATAGATCTCGCGGCAGCGCGCGGGAAGTCCGAGCAGGGCCTGCTGCAGGCGCGCGAGCTCCTGCTGGTTGGCGATGCGCTGGTCGTGGTCCTGGTCATTGGAAACCAGGCCGTGCGCGTGCTCGTCCAGGCTGATGTGGTCGTGCTGGTAATGCGACTGCGCGCGGCGGGCGCGGTCGTTGAGTGCGTTGATGGCGATGCGGTAGAGCAGCGAACTCCAGGATTCGGGCGCGTGCTCGCGGTAGCGGATCAGGCGGACCAGGCTTTCCTGGGCGATGTCCTGCGCATCTTCCTCGGAAGACACCCGGCGTCGCAGGAAAGCCAACAGGGCATGGCGCTGGTCGCGCACGAAACTTTCGAAACGCGGTGCATTGCCCGCATAGCTCCCCGGCTGTTCGCCGTCGGCCGAACTTCCACCCATACCCTGATTCCGTACGCGGAAACCCCTTAGGGCCAGAGTATCGCAATTGTTCAAGGCTACCTCGCGCTGAGACGGCGACGGCTGGAGGTAATCCCTCCCTCGTGCCCAAGCACGAGGGAGGGGGGTAGCCCCTGTTTCCAGGGTTGGACTCGTCTCAGGGGAGGGACGAGGCCACGCAATCCGCGGTCCGTGCGGCTTGCGCTCTCTTCCGGGAGCACCGGAAGAGAACTGGTGCCGGACCGCCCGGGCAGGGGGGCGGACACGGCAAACGCTCGCCGGGGCGGGGCGGCAGGCCGCCTTTCCCGGGTATCTGAAGGGATAAACGCAGGGAGGGGTGTACCCCCCTACCTCTGGGGCTACTCAGTTCCCAGGGATGAACCCTTCTCCCTCCGGCGACCCGAAGGTAGTTCCCGTGGGAGAGCACGCGGGGAGCGCACATGGATGTGCGCGGCAATGAGGAGCGAGGAAAGTGGCGGCACCCTCACACCAACCCCTCTCCCGAGGGGAGAGGGGCTTCAGGGCGAGGCTTCGCGCAGGAGCAGGCGGTAGGCGGGGTTGCCGCTTTCGTCGCGGCAGGGGTAGCCCAGCTGGGCCAGGAACTGCTCGAACATCGCGCGCTCGCCGGCCGGCACCTGGATGCCGACCAGGATGCGGCCGTAGTCCGCGCCATGGTTGCGGTAATGGAACAGGCTGATGTTCCAGTCCGGGTGCATATGGCCGAGGAAGCGCGTCAGCGCGCCGGGGCGCTCGGGAAACTCGAAGCGGTACAGCAGCTCGTCGTGGGCCAGCGGGGAGCGGCCGCCGATCATGTGGCGCAGGTGCAGCTTGGCCAGCTCGTCGTCGGTGAGATCCAGCACGCCGAAGCCTTCCGCGGCGAAAGCGGCGGTCAGCGCCTCGCGCTCGTCGCGCTGGCGGATCTGGATGCCGACGAAGATATGCGCGCTGGCCGCATCGCCGATGCGGTAGTTGAATTCGGTGATCGAGCGCTGGCCCAGCGTCGCGCAGAAGCGGCGGAAGCTGCCGCGTTCTTCCGGGATGGTGACAGCGAACACCGCCTCGCGCTGCTCGCCCACTTCGGCGCGCTCGGCCACGAAGCGCAGGCGGTCGAAGTTGAGGTTGGCGCCGGAGACGATGGCGACCAGGGTGGCGTCGTCGAGCTGGTGCGTGGCCGCGTACTGCTTGAGCCCCGCCAGGGCCAGCGCGCCGGAGGGCTCCGGCACGCTGCGGGTTTCCTGGAAGACGTCGCGGATCGCCGCACAGATGGCGTCGGTATCGACGCGCAGCATGGCGTCGACATGGCGCTGGCACAGCGCGAAGGTTTCCGCGCCCACGCGCTTGACCGCGGTGCCGTCGGCGAACAGGCCCACCTCGTCCAGCGTCACGCGTTCGCCTTGCTCCAGCGACTGCGCCATCGCGTCGGAGTCGACGGTCTGCACGCCGATCACCTTCACCTCGGGGCGCAAGGCCTTGATATAGGCCGCCACGCCGGCGAGCAGTCCGCCGCCACCCACCGGCACGAACACCGCATGCAGCGGGCCCGGATGCTGGCGCAGGATTTCCATGCCCACGGTGGCCTGGCCGGCGATCACGGCGGGGTCGTCGAAGGGATGCACGAAGGTGTAGCCGTGCTGTTGTTCGAGCCGCGCGGCCTCGGCCTGCGCGTCGCTGTACGAATCGCCGGCCAGCACCACCTCGACCCAGGCGCCGCCGAGGCGGCGCACCGCATCGATCTTTACCTGCGGCGCAGTCACCGGCATCACGATCACCGCCCGCAGGCCCAGCTTGGCCGCGGCCAGCGCCACGCCTTGCGCGTGATTGCCGGCCGAAGCGGCGATCACGCCGCGCGCGCGCTGCGCCGCGTCGAGCCCGACCATCTTGTTATAGGCGCCGCGCAGCTTGAAGGAGAACACCGGCTGCTGGTCTTCGCGCTTGAGCAGCACGCGCTGGCCGAGCCGTGCCGACAGCAGCGGCGCCGATTCCAGTGCGCTCTCCCGCGCCACCTCGTAGACCCGCGCCGCCAGCGTGCGGCGCAGCAGGTTGTGGTCCGCTTCTTCCGTCGGCGGCCGGTGCGCGGCCACCGCGTTCACTGCAGCGCTTCCGCGGCGGGATGGCTGACCTCGATCACGTCCACCAGCTTGCGCGTCTGCTTGATCAGCTGGTCCACCGCCTCGTCGGCGCCGTGCATCACCAGGGTCAGTTGCGAGACGGCCGGGTCTTGCGTGGCGGCCACGGTGAGCGAGTCGATATTGAAACCGCGCGCGGAAAACAACCCGGCCACGCGCACCAGGGCGCCGGCTTCGTTCTGCAGCAGGATGGAAAGCGTGTGTTTCATGAGTCTCTCGATCAGAACATGTCGCTGGCGGCGCCGTCGGCCTGCACGGCCTGGCGCGAGGCGATGTGATCGCCGGTAATCATCTGCGCGTAGGTGGCGCCGGGGCCGACCATCGGATACACGCCGGCATCCGGGTCGATCATCACCTCCAGGAAGGCCGGGCCCGGGTGGGCGAGGAAGTCGGCGATGGTGGCCGCCAGTTCTTCCCTGCGCTCCAGGCGGCGTGCCCACTCGAAACCGTCGGCCTGCGCGGCCTTGATGAAGTCCTTGCGGTGCAAGCTCTTGTCGGAGGAAGCGAAGCGGCCGCGGAAGAACAGCTTCTGCCACTGCCGCACCATGCCGTCGCCGATGTTGTTGAGCACGACGACCTTGACCGGCAGGCCGTAGGTGGTGACGGTTTCCAGCTCGCCCAGGTTCATGCGGATGCTGGCGTCGCCGTCGATATCGATCACCACCGCGCCAGGCCGCGCGAACTGCGCGCCGATCGCCGCGGGCAGGCCGAAGCCCATGGTGCCCATCGAGCCGGAGCTGAGCCAATGGCGCGGCTCGCGGAAGTCGAAATACTGCGCCGCCCACATCTGGTGC
>Ga0105240_10008480_pt1 | contig 14698 bp, 14 predicted proteins | sample KBSC54metaG_FD_80426 | JGI IMG/M metagenome (GOLD analysis project Ga0105240, IMG submission 80426) | Corn rhizosphere microbial communities from Kellogg Biological Station, Michigan, USA - KBS C5-4 metaG | ecosystem: Host-associated > Plants > Roots > Rhizosphere > Soil | place: Michigan, USA... | reverse complement strand
CCCGTGGGGCCCGTCACGAGGATGATGCCCTCGGGGCGCGCGAGCATGAGCTTCAGCGTCTTCAGGTCTTCCGTGTGCAGCCCCAGGTCCTCCAGCGGCACGATCCCCTTGTCGCGGTCGAGGATCCTCAGCACGATGTTCTCGCCGTGCGTGGTGGGCTGCGAGGACACGCGGAAGTCGACCTGGTGGCCGGAGAGCATGAGCGAGATCCGCCCGTCCTGGGGTGCCCGCGTCTCGGCGATGTTCATGCCGCTCATCACCTTCAAGCGCACGACCATCGCGGCCCAGTAGTTCTTGTGGAGGCTCCTGATCTGGCGGAGCACCCCGTCGATCCGGTAGCGGATGCGCAGGAACCCCTGCTCCGGCTCGAAGTGGATGTCCGAGGCGCTCCTCTTCACGGCGTCGTTCAGGAGCGCGTCGACCAGGCGCACCACCGGCTGCGAGTACTCGTCGAAGTCGGCCGCGAGCGACTGGTAGTCGATCTCGCCCGTCTCGATCTCGTTCAGGATCCCGTCGATCGAGAGCTCGAAGCCGTAGTGGTGCTCGATCCCGATCGTGATGTCCGACTCGCGCGCGAGGACCTGCTCGATCCGCAGCTCCTCGCGGGCGAGGGCGCGGATCTGGTCGAGCGCCACGACGTTGGACGGGTCCGAGACGGCGACGAGGAGGAGCTTCTTGTCCGCGTCGTAGCTCACCGGGAGCACGTGGTAGCGCCGCGCCATCTCCTTCGGCACGAGTGCCAGCGCCGCCGGGTCGACGATGGTGCTCTCGAGGTCGATCGAGACCTGGCCCAGCGTCTCCGAGAGGATGTCGCGGATCGTGGCCTCGGTCACGAAGCCGAGGGTCACGAGCACCTTTCCCAGCGGCGTCTTGAACCGCTTCTGCTCGGTCAGCGCGATGTTCAGCTGGTCCTGGCTGATGATGCCCTTGCCGAGCAGCGTCTGGCCGAGCGGAATCTGGGAGAGGGGGGTCGCCTGGACGGTCGCCATCGCGTGCCTAGCGCGTGAGCTCCGAGAGCCGGCGCGCCGCCGCCGCCGCGTCGAACTGCGCCGCGACGCCCTGGCGCGCCTCGAGCGCGCGGCGATAGAAGTCCGCCGCCGGCCGCCGCTGGCCGAGGTGGTCCAGGCTCACCGCGAGGTCGTAGGCGATGTCCGGGTTCTCGGGCTGCAGGCGGTGGGCCTCGAAGTAGGCGGCCTGCGCCTCGGCCCAGCGGCCCTGCGCGGCGTAGAGGTTCCCGAGCGTGAGGTTCAAGGCGGCGCTGCGCGGCTCGCGCGCGAGGTCCGCGCGCAGGTCCGATTCGAGCGCCTCGGGCCGCGAGAAATCGGCAAGCGCGGCGAGGCCCGCGAGCGCCGTCGGGTTCTGCGGATCGAGTGCCAGCGCCCGGCGGTAGGCCGCCGCGGAGGCGGCCGGATTGCCGCGCCGGGCTTCGACCGTCGCGAGGCCCAGCTGCGCGTCGACGTTCGCCGGATCGGCCGCGATCGCCGCGGCGTAGTGGCGCGCCGCCGCGCCGAGGTCGCCCGCGACGAGCGCGTCGTACCCGGAGACCACGTCCACCGGCACGCGCGGCTTCTCCTCGCGGCTCCGCGCGAGCTTGACCGGGGCTTCGGCCGCGGGCGAGGCGTTCTTGAGGAGCTGGTCCGCCGCGGGAAGGCGGGCCGCGGGCCGCGGCGCGGCGGGCGGGAGCGCGGCGGGCGTCTCGACCGGGGCGACGGACGAAGGCGCGGGCGCGGTGCCCAGCGGCGGCGAGAACGGCTCCGGCCGGGGCGCGGCGAGGGCGTCCGGCGGCGCGGCGGGAGCCTGGGGCCGCACGTGCGCGGTCGCCGCGACGCGGGGCGGGGCGAGGCTTCGCACGGAGTACCACACGTATGCGCCCGCGGAGACCAGCACGACGACCACCGCCGCCGCGGCCGCCCACAGGGCGCCGCGGTTGCGCGCCGGCTCCTGCGCCGGCGCCTTCGCCTTGAACACCGCCTGCGCGGCGGCCGCGTCGCCCGCGCGGGGCGCGCCCGAAGCGGGCGGAGCGACCGGGGCCAGCTCGAGCGCGCTCTTCGCCGCGTTGGGCGCGGGGCCCGCGGCGCGCAGCGCCGGCTCCGCGGGGCGGTCGCTTTGCCGCGTGAGCTTCTCCTGCTCCGCGCGCTTGAGCGCATCGAGGAGGAGGCTCACGGACGGGCCTCCGGTGCGGCGGGGTCCGGCACGACCGGCACCGGCGTCCCGTGCGGCGTCCTTCCCTCCTCGATCCGCTCGAGGTCGCGCTCGAGCTTCGGCGTGGCGGTGCGGGTGTCGCGGAAGAAGTCGCGGTCCGGGAGGTACTTGCGGTAGTCCGCGAGGTCGCCCTCGACGCTCGCCTCGCGGACGACCACGGGACGGATGAAGACCACGAGCTCGGACTTCTGCGCGCGGTCGTTGCGGTTGCTCACGAGGTCGCCGAAGAGCGGGATGCGGGAGGCGACGGGAATGCCCTCGCGCTTGCCCTCGAAGCTGTCGAGCATGAGCCCGCCCAGGACCGCCGTCTGCCCGCTCGCGACCTTGAGCACGCTCTCCATCTCGCGGGTCTGCGTGATGGGGATGAGGCTCGTCACGTTGGCCGCCGCGAGCGACGGGTTCGGATCCTTCACCGTGTCGATGATGCGGGTCACGGTCGGGCGCACGTCCAGCGTCACCATGTCGCCGTCGCTGATCTGCGGCGTCACGTTCATGATGAATCCCACCGGCACCACGTTCTGCGTGGTGGTGAAGGTCGTGGTCGACGTGGTCTGGTTGGTGACCGTGTCCGCCCTCACGGTGAAGTACACCTGGTTGTCCACGACCTTCAGCACCGCGGTCTGGTTGTTGATGACCATGAGCTTCGGGCTGGAGAGGACGCGCGTCTTCCCGAAGGTGTCGAGGAGCCGGATGGTGCTGGAGAGCGAGCCGCCGGCCGCCGCGTTCGGGTTGCTGTACTGGATCGCGAAGGACGAGGAGTTGAGGCGCAGCGGCTGGCCGGGCAGGTCCGGGCCGGTGAAGGCCTGCCGGAAGCTGTAGCCCAGGCCGTTCAATCCCAGCGCGGACCAGTCGACGCCCGTCTGGTAGTTGTCGTTCAACGTCACCTCGACCACGGTCGCCTCGATCATCACCTGCCGCTTCGAGGCGCCGGCGACCTGCTCCAGGAACTCGCTCACCTTCTCGTGCTGGCGCGAGGTCGCGCGCACCGAGACGATGCCCGTCTCGGGATTCACGATCACGGAGGCCGCTTCCCGGAACGTGAGGCGCTGCTCGGTGGTCTCGTTCGATTGCACGGCGGCGCTCTCTCCGGGCGTCTGGAGGGAGGTGGTGGCGCCCGTGGTGGTGCCCGGGCGGGCCCGGGTCGTCGTCGCGCGCGACTGGCTGGTCGCCGCCTGGGTCTGCCCGCGCGTCTGCACGTACGTCTCGCTGCTGCCTTCCGGAAGCTGCTTGTCCGTCTCGCGCAGGAGATCCTTCACGTTGCGCTCGAGCGTCTCCCAGAAGCGGTTCTTCGACGTGTTCGTGACGGTGAGCGTGGAGTTGTTGGCGCTTCCCGCGCCCTGCGCCGTGGCGCCGGCCACCGCGCCGGAGATCACCTGGGTCGCGATGCCCACCGTCTCGCTCACGTCGCGCGACATGTTCACGTAGTCGACGCGGTAGTTGTGCAGGTACGGCGTGTCCGGCATGACGGTGATCGTGGTGCCGTCCTCCTCCCAGCGCATGTCGACCTGGCGCGCCATGCGCGTGAGGATCTGCTTCAACGTCTGGTCGATGGCGTTCAGCGTGACGGCGCCCTCGATGCCGGGATGGATGTCGAAGTTCACCTGGGTCTCGCGCGCCATCGCGAGGAGCACGTCGCGCACGGGCTGGTTCGCCACCACGACGGAGTAGCGGATTTCCGGCGCGTGCGCCCTCGGCGCGGGCGGCAACGGCACCGCGCGGACGGGCGCGGGGATCACCTCCGCGCGCGTCGCCTCAGGCTGGATGTGGGCCTCGGACTGCGCGATGGGTCGCGTGCCGCAGGCGGCGAGGGCCAGCGCGAGTACCAGCGCCTGCGCGGCAGCGATGAAACGCATGCAACAATGTTCCGTAAGTGTTTGTTTTCTGAAAAGAACGTCCCCTACATCCTTTATATCTTTTTCGAGGGCCGAACGCAATTGGAAATCGCCCGGCCGCGCGAACACATTTAGCGCGCTCGGGCCCCCTACCCCCTAGCGCCGCGCGAGGTGCCTCGCGTCCTCGCGGACGCCGTCGACCGACCGGACGAAGGGGTGGAACTGGCGCAGGGCCTCCGGAAGGGCGGCCAACGCGGTCGCGGCCTCGTCGCGGCTCGCGAAGGGGCCGTAGAGGACGCCCACCCGGGCGCCGTCGCCTCCTGCCGTGGGCACCACGAAGAGCCGCTCCGCCCTCACGGCCTTGCCGGCCTCGGCGAGGTAGGTCCCGAGATAGGGCCGGTCGCTGGCGGCGGTGACCATGAGCTGGACGGCGAAACGGGCGGCGGAGCCGTCCGCGAGGAGGTCGCGGCCGGCGGCGATGCGGAGCGCCACGGGATCGGTCTCCGATCCGGCCGCCGGCGCCGGGTCGGGGGTCGGGGCCGGGGCCGGGGCGGCGGCCCTCGCCGAAACCGGAATCGGGGTCGCCACCGGGGCGCCGGCCGGCGCGGCGCCGGCAGCGGGCGCGGGCGCCGGTTGCGGGGCCGGCTCCGTGCGGGCGGCCTGGACGGGCGCCCGCGCCGCGGGCGGCGCGAGGACCTGCGCGATGCCGAAGCCCAGGGCGGCGCCCACCGCGAGCGCCCCGGCGGCCACCGCCACGAGCCGGCGCGGCGAGGCGCGGCGGTTCACCACGATCTGCGTGTCGCTGATCGCGGCGCGCGCGTGGTCCGCGCTCACGGTGTGCGTGCCGGAGGCGAAGGCGGCGAGCAGCGTCTTGTCCGCGTAGATGTTGATGCGGCGCGTGAGCCCCTCCGAGGCTTCGGCGATGAGGCGCAGCGCATCCTCGCCGAAGAGGTCCGGGCCGTGGTAGCCCGCCGCGCGGAGGCGGAAGTTCACGTAGTCGCGCACCTCGCGCGCCGGAAGCGGCGCCAGCGCGAAGCTGTGGGTGATCCGCTCCTTCAGCTGGCGCATGTGCGGGAGCGCCAGGTGCTGGTCGAGCTCCGGCTGCCCGAAGAGCACGATCTGCAGGAGCTTCTCCTTGCCCGTCTCGAGGTTGGAGAGGAGGCGGATCTCCTCGAGGGTTGCGAGCGGCATCGCGTGCGCCTCGTCGATGAGCGCCACGACCTGGCGGCCGCCCGCGTGGATCTCGATGAGGCGCTCCTGCAGCGCGCGCACGAGCTTGGTGGTGTTGGCCCCCGCCGTGTCGATCTCGAGGTCGCTCGCGATCGAGGCGAGCATCTCGTCCCGCGTGAGGCTGGGGACGGCGAGGTAGATCGTCTCGACCGCCTCCGGGAGGCGCTCCATCAGCACGCGGCAGAGCATCGTCTTGCCGCTTCCCACCTCGCCGGTCACCTTGACCATGCCCTCGCCGGCGGTGATGGCGTACATCAGCGCCTCGAGCGTGGCGCCCCGGTTCGCGCCGGAGAAGAAGAATTCGGTGTGCGGCGTGATGCGGAACGGCGCCTCGCGCAGCCCGAAGTGTTCGAGGTACATCGTCATGGGTGGTCTGGCGGGCCGGCGGCGTTTGTTGTCGTTCTTGGTCAGCCCCGCGCCTCGCCCGGATCGGAGGCGCCCAGTTTAGCACCCGAACGCCCCGCCGCTTCCAGCCTTCCGTAGAGCGTGCTCCTGGAGATGCCGAGGAGCTTGGCCGCCTGGGACATGTTCCCGTTCGCGATCTCGAGCGCCGCGTCGAGGTAGGCCTGCTCGACCCCCTTCAGGACCGCGTCCAGGCTGAACGGCGCCCCGGAGAGGAGCTCCGAGCGCGCCCGCGCCATGGGATCCTGGTGCTGGGCCTCCGACGGCGGCGGCGCCATCTCGGCCTCCAGCTCCGCCTCGCTCACCACGTAGCCCGCGTACTTCGTCGTGAGGCGGATCACGATGTTCTTGAGCTCCCGCACGTTGCCGGGAAAGCCGTACGCGAGCCAGCGCTCGCGCGCGCCGGAGGCGAGCTCGAACGGGCGGCTCGCGGTCTTCGCGGCGTAGGCCTGGCGGTAGTGCTCGAGGAGGCGCAGCTTGTCCTCGCCCAGGTCGCGCAGCGGCGGCACGTCGAGCTCGAAGACCGAGAGGCGGTGGTAGAGGTCGGAGCGGAAGCGGCCGAGGCGCACCTCCTCGCGGAGATCCCGGTTGGTCGCCGCCACGATCCGCGCGTGGCTCACGCGCGTCTGCGTCTCGCCCACGCGCTGGTACTCGCCGTTCTCCAGCACGCGCAGGAGCTTCGGCTGCAGGTCCGGCGGGAGCTCGCCGATCTCGTCCAGGAAGAGCGTGCCTTCCCCGGCGTCCTCGAAGTACCCCGATTTCGATTGCTGCGCGCCCGTGAAGGCGCCCTTCGCGTAGCCGAAGAGGGTGGGCTCGACCAGCGTGGGCGAGATCGCCGCGCAGTTCAAGGCCATGAAGGGCTCGCCCGCGCGCGGGCTCAGGTGGTGGAGGGCCAGCGCCACGCGCTCCTTGCCGCTCCCGGACTCGCCCTGGATCAGCGCCGGGAAGGCGGACGCGGCGTAGAGGTCGATCTGGCTCCTCAGGCGCCTGAGCGGCGGGCTCTCGCCGATGAGCGTGTGCGGCTCGTCGTCTCCGCGGCGCTCGAGCGCGCGCGCATCGAGCGCCCGGGCGAGCACCTTGCGCAGGAGCTCCGGCTCGCACGGCTTGGGGACGAAGTCCGCGGCCCCGAGGGCGCGCGCGCGGCGCGCGTTCGACTGCTCGTTCTGGCCCGTGAGGACCACGATGCGCACCCCCGGGGCGTGCGCGAGGAGGTCGCCGATCAGCTTGAACCCCTCGTTGGGAAGGTTCTCGACCGGGGGGAGCCCCAGGTCGATCAGCGCCACGTCGGGCTTGAGGCCCGCGCGCAGGATCGCGACCGCGGAGGGGCGGTCCTGGGCTTGGGCGACGTCGTAGTCGTGCGCGAGCGCAAACGAGAGCGTCTCGCCGATCAGCGGGTCGTCGTCCACGAGCAGCAGCCGCGGCTTCACGTCGCGCTCCCCTCGCGCATGCCATGCGCGCAGCGTTCCACGGGGACGATTATAGGGGAGGCCCGCGGCGAAGCTGTTAAAATGCCGTTCCCTTCGACGCGAATTTCCCGAGTGCCCGCTGAAGCCCTGGTCGACGTCCGGTCGGTGAACTTCTCGTACGGCTCCCCGGACGGGCGCGCCGTCCTGAAAGGCATCAACCTCCAGGCCCCGCGCGGCCGCATGATCGCGATCATGGGCGCCTCCGGGAGCGGGAAGACCACGCTCTTGAGGCTCATCGGCGGGCAGCTCCACCCCACCACGGGCGAGATCACCATCGCGGGACGGCCGCTCCGCAGCCTGGACGCCGAGGGCCTGTACCGCATGCGCCGGCGGATGGGCATGCTCTTCCAGTTCGGCGCCCTCTTCACCGACATGGACGTGTACGAGAACGTGGCCTTCCCGGTGCGGGAGCACACGCGGCTCCCGGAGCCGTTGATCCGCGACCTCGTGCTGATGAAGCTGGAGGCGGTCGGGATGCGCGGAGCGCAGCGGCTCATGCCCTCGGAGCTCTCGGGCGGGATGGCGCGGCGGGTGGCGCTCGCGCGCGCCGTGGTCCTCGACCCGCTCCTCGTCATGTACGACGAGCCCTTCGCGGGCCTCGATCCCATCGCGATGGCGGTGATCGGCGAGCTCATGCGGAAGCTGAACGACGCGCTGGGGGCCACCTCCATCGTGGTCTCCCACGACGTGGTGGAGTGCCTGCAGATCGTGGACTACGTCTACCTCGTGGCCGACGGCGTGATCGTGGGCGAGGGGACGCCCGGGGAGATGCGCCGCTCGGCTCTTCCCTACGTGCGGCAGTTCGTGCAGGGCGCGCTCGAGGGCCCGGTCCCGTTCCACTACCCGGCGCCCCCCTACGCCGACGACGTGCGGCTCGCCGCGGGAGCCACCCGTGCTTGAGCGCCTGCAGCGGCCGATCGCGACCCTGGGCCACAAGGTGATCGAGGGCGTCTGGCGCGTGGGCGTCATGGCCCGCTTCTTCGCGCTCGTGCTCTCGTCGTCGGCCACGAGCGTGCAGCGCTTCCGCCTCGTGATGCGCGAGGTCTACTTCAGCGGCGTCCTGTCGCTCGTGATCATCATCGTCTCCGGCCTCTTCGTGGGCATGGTGCTGGGCCTGCAGGGCTTCGAGACCCTCCAGAAGTACGGCGCGACGGAGTCGATCGGCGTGCTGGTGGCGCTCTCGCTCGTGCGCGAGCTGGGCCCGGTCGTGGCGGCGCTCCTCTTCGCCTCCCGCGCGGGCTCCGCCATCACCGCGGAGATCGGGCTCATGAAGGTGACCGAGCAGCTCTCGGCGATGGACATGATGGCGGTCTCGCCGATGTCGCGCGTGATCGCGCCGCGCTTCTGGGCGGGCGTGATCTCCATGCCGCTCCTGGCCGCCCTCTTCGAGGCGACCGGCGTCTTCGGCGGCTACATCGTGGGCGTGGTCCTCATCGGCGTGGACAACGGCGCCTTCTGGTCGCAAATGCAGTCGGCGGTCGACTTTCGGTATGATGTGCTGAACGGTGTCGTGAAAAGCTTCGTGTTCGGGATCGCCGTGAGCGTGATCGCGACCTTCGAGGGCTACGACGCGCCGCCCACGGCCGAAGGGGTTTCCCGCGCGACGACCCGCACCGTGGTGAGCTCCGCGCTCACGATCCTCGCCCTGGACCTCGTGCTCACTTCCCTCATGCTGCGCGGGGAAGGCTAGGCGGGACCCTACTCGCAACGACCGAAGAACAAGATGGAAAGAACGCAGATCGACCTCTGGTTCGGAGCCTTCGTCACCGCGGGCTTCGCCGCCATGCTGGTGCTGGCGCTCAAGGTGGGCAACCTGGGCGCCGAGCGCGCGGCGGCCACCTACCGCGTGGACGCCCGCTTCGACAACATCGGCGGGCTCAAGGTGCGCGCCCCGGTGCGCAGCGCGGGCGTGCTCGTCGGGCGCGTGGCGGACATCCACTTCGACAACGCCCGCTACCAGGCGGACGTGACGCTCGCCCTCGACCAGCGCTACAAGTTCCCGAAGGACACGAGCGCCTCCATCCTCACCTCCGGCCTCCTGGGCGAGAACTACGTGGGGCTCGAGGCGGGCGGCGAGGACAAGAAGCTCGCGGAGGGCGACCGCATCGCGATCACGCAGTCGGCGGTGGTGCTCGAGCGCCTGATCGGGCAGTTCCTCTTCAGCAAGGCGCAGGACGAGCCCGCGGCCGCGAAGAAGCTCCCGGAGCCCCCCGGCGCCCCGAAGTAACGCCGGAACCGCCGCTCGCGGCGCAGGGTCGAACCCCAGCCCCCACACCCCACAGGAACCCCCATGCTTCGCTATCTCATGCCCCTCTTCCTCGCGTTCGCGCCGCCGGGAGCCCTCGCGGCGGACGAGACCCCGGACGCGATGGTCAAGCGCATCGCCGACGAGGTGGTCGCGATCGTGAAGACCGACAAGGACCTCCAGGCCGGCAATTCCGCGAAGGTCGTGCAGCTCGCGGAGGAGAAGGTGCTGCCGCACTTCGACTTCACGCGCATGACGCGGCTCGCGGTCGGGCGCAACTGGCAGCAGGCGACGCCGGAGCAGCGCGAGGCGCTCACGAAGGAGTTCCGCACGCTCCTCGTGCGCACGTACTCGTCGTCGCTCTCGCAGTACCGCGACCAGAAGATCCAGGTGAAGCCGCTGCAGGTCGCGCCCGGCGACGAGGACGTGATCGTGCGCACCGCGATCCTCCAGGAGAACGGCCCGCAGATCCCGATCGACTACCGCATGGAGAAGACGAAGGACGGCTGGAAGGTGTTCGACGTCACCATCGATGGGGCATCGCTCGTGACCACGTACCGCGGCACGTTCAACGACCAGATCCAGCGCGGCGGCATCGACGCCCTGGTGAAGACGCTCCAGGAGCGCAACCGCTCGCCGCAGGCCCCGAAGGCCACGGCGAAGTGAGCCCGGACGCGACCCCGCGCGCCGCGGGCGACGTGCTTCGCCTCACGGGCGCGCTCGACTTCGAGAGCCTCCCGGGCGTCCTCGTGGAGAGCGAGAAGTACATCGCGCGCACGGACCTTCCGGAGCGGCTCACCATCGACTTCTCGGACGTGCCGGCGGTCGACTCCTCCGCCGTGGCGCTCCTCCTCGAGTGGCTGCGCCGCGCGCGGGAGAAAGGCGTGGCGCTCGAGTTCGCGAACCTCCCTCCCAACCTCCTCGCCCTCGCCGAGCTCTACGGCGTGCGGCAGATCATCGAGCCCGATCCTTCCGGCCCCGCGCCGTGAGCGCTCGGCAGGCGGTCCGGGCGCGCGAGGTCCACAAGCGCTTCGGCGCCGTCCGGGCGCTCGCCGGCGTGAGCCTCGAGGTGGCGGAGGGCGAGTTCTTCGGCCTCCTCGGGCCCAACGGCGCCGGCAAGACCACGCTCATCTCCGCCCTGGGCGGGCTCGCGCGGCCGGACTCCGGCACGCTTTCCGTGATGGGGCACGACGTGCGGTCGGATTATCGCGCCGCGCGCCGCGCGGTGGGCATCGTGCCGCAGGAGATCGTCTTCGACCCGTTCTTCACGGTGCGCGAGACCCTCGAGTTCCAGTCCGGCTATTTCGGCCTCACCGCCAACGGGGCGTGGATCGACGAGCTCCTCGAGCGCCTGGGCTTGGCCTCCAAGGCGCGCGCGAACATGCGCAGCCTCTCGGGCGGCATGAAGCGGCGCGTGATGGTGGCGCAGGCGCTCGTCCATCGCCCGCCGGTGATCGTGCTGGACGAGCCCACGGCCGGCGTGGACGTGGAGCTGCGCCAGGCGCTCTGGAGCTTCATCCGGGGGCTGAACGAAGCGGGGCACACCATCGTCCTCACCACGCACTACCTCGAGGAGGCCCAGCAGCTCTGCACGCGGATCGCGATGATGAAGGAGGGACGGATCGTGGCGCTCGACTCGACCGCGCGGCTCCTCGCCGCGTTCTCGCAGCGCGTGCTCCGCGTGAAGCTCGCGCGCGGCGTGCTCCCGGAAACGCTCGCGGAGGGGGCCGCGCTCGACGCGGCCGGCGGATGGCGGATCCCCATCGCGGACATGGCGCACGTCGAGCGCTCGCTCGCGCGGCTGCGGGAAGCGGGCGCCGCCATCGAAAGCCTCGAGGTGGCGGAGCCGGAGCTGGAGCAGGTGTTCGTGAAGATCATGAGCCTCGACGGCACCGCGACCCCGGGCGCGGCCGTGCCGTTCCCGCCGTGAGCGGCTTCCCCACGCTCCTCCGGAAGGAGGTCTCGCGCTTCTGGAAGGTGAGCTTCCAGACCGTGGCCGCGCCCGTGGTCTCGGCGCTGCTCTACCTCCTGGTCTTCGCGCACGCGCTCGCCGGGCGCGTCGAGGCCTTCCCGGGCGTCACCTACCTCGAGTTCCTGATCCCCGGCCTCGCGATGATGGCGATGCTGCAGAACGCGTTCGCGAACAGCTCCTCGTCGCTCATCCAGTCGAAGATCACCGGCAACATCGTCTTCATCCTCCTTCCGCCGCTCGCGCCCGTCGAGCTCTTCGGGGCATACCTCCTCGCCGCGATCGTCCGCTCGCTCACCGTGGGGCTCGGCGTCTTCGCGGCGACGCTGTGGCTGATCCCCATGCCGGTCCAGCATCCGCTCTGGGCGCTCGCCTTCGCGCTCGTGGGCTCGGGCCTCCTCGCGACCCTCGGCATCATCGCGGGGATCGGATCGGAGAAGTTCGACCAGCTCGCCGCCTTCCAGAACTTCGTCGTGATGCCGCTCACCTTCCTCGCGGGCGTCTTCTACTCGATGCACACGCTGCCGCCCTTCTGGCAGGCGGTCTCGCGCCTGAACCCGTTCTTCTACGCGGTCGACGGGTTCCGGTACGGCTTCTTCGGGCAGTCGGACGTGCCTCCGGGTGCCAGCCTCGCGTTTGCGACCGGCGCCTTCGGTGCCCTATCATGGCTCACCCTGCACCTCCTCTCCCGGGGCTGGAAGCTCCGGCACTAGCAATGGTCGAACCCCGGTCCATCGAAGCGTCGATCCGCGCGGGCCTGCCGTGCACGCACCTCGAGGTGCGGGGCGACGGCGCGCATTTCGAGGCGCTGATCGTGAGCCCGGAGTTCGCGGGCCTCACCCGCGTGCGGCGCCACCAGCTGGTCTACGCGGCGCTGGGCGACCGGATGCGCGAGGAGATCCACGCGCTCTCGATGCAGACCCTGTCACCGGACGAGTGGGCCGCGAAGCTCCCCTGACCGCCCCTTCCGGGGCACGGAATCCATGCAGAAACTCTCCATCCACGGCGGCGTGCCGCTCTCGGGCGAAATCCGCGTCGCGGGCGCGAAGAACGCGGCGCTGCCGGCCCTCGCCGCGGCGCTCCTCTCGGAGGCGCCGGTCCGCATCTCGAACCTCCCGGACCTGAACGACGTCGCCACGATGATCCGGCTCCTCGAGCGGATGGGCGTGCGCGCGCGCCGCTCGGCGCACGCGGTGGAGCTCGAAGCCTCCGCGGTGACCGAGCCCTTCGCGCCGTACGAGCTCGTGAAGACCATGCGCGCCTCGATCCTCGCGCTGGGACCGCTCACCGCGCGCTTCGGCGAGGCGCGCGTCTCGCTCCCGGGAGGCTGCGCCATCGGCGAGCGTCCCGTCGACCTGCACATCAAGGGCCTCGCGGCGATGGGCGCCGAGATCGCGATCGAGGCGGGCTACATCCACGCGAAGGCCTCGCGGCTGAAGGGCGCGCGGATCTTCATGGATACCGTCACCCACACCGGCACCGAGAACCTCATGATGGCGGCGTGCCTCGCGCAGGGCGAGACCGTGCTCGAGAACGCCGCGCGCGAGCCCGAAGTGGTGGACCTCGCCCGGTGCCTCATCGCGATGGGGGCGCGCATCCGCGGGCACGGAACGGACGTGATCACGATCGAGGGCGTCGAGCGGCTGCACGGCGCCGACCACGCGGTGATGCCGGACCGGATCGAGGCCGCGACCTTCCTCGCGGCGGCGGCGGCCACGCGCGGGCGGGTGACGCTCCGGGACGCGCCCGCCGCGGCGCTGGAGGCCGTGGTCGAGAAGCTCCGCGAGGCCGGCGCGCGCGTGGAGTCGGGGCCGGACTGGATCGCCGTCGCGATGGAGGGCCGGCCGCGCTCGGTCTCGGTCCGCACGGCGCCCTTTCCCGGGTTCCCCACGGACATGCAGGCGCAATTGATCGCGCTGAACGCCGTGGCGGACGGCACCGCCTTCGTGACGGAGACCATCTTCGAGAACCGCTTCATGCACGTCCAGGAGCTGCGTCGCCTCGGCGCGCGGATCGAGATCGAGGGCAACACCGCGCTCGTGCATGGCGTGGAGCGCCTCACGGGTGCCACGGTCATGGCGACCGACCTGCGCGCGTCCGCGGGACTCGTCATCGCCGCGCTCGTGGCGGAGGGCGAGACCGTGATCGACCGGATCTACCACCTCGACCGCGGCTACGAGCGCATCGAGTCGCGCCTGGGCGCCCTGGGCGCGCGCATCGCGCGGGTATCCTGACCGCCATGGCGCAGACCACGCTCGCCCTCGCGAAGGGCCGCATCTTCGAGGAGACCCTCCCGCTCCTCGCCGCGGCCGGCATCCGGCCCGCCGAGGACCCGGAGTCGTCGCGCAAGCTCATCCTCGCCACCAACCGTCCGGGCCTGCGCCTGATCCTCGTCCGCGCGGCGGACGTGCCGACCTACGTGCAGTACGGCGCGGCGGACCTGGGGGTGGCGGGCCGCGACCTCCTGGCCGAGCACGGCGGGCAGGGGCTCTACCAGCCGCTGGACCTCGGGATCGCGCGCTGCCGCATGGTGGTCGCGGTCCCGGAGGGATTCGATTACGCCGCGGCGGTGAAGCGGGGCGCGCGGCTGCGCGTGGCGACCAAGTACATCCGCACCGCCCGCGAGCACTTCGCGGCGAAGGGCATGCACGTGGACCTCATCAAGCTCTACGGCTCCATGGAGCTCGCCCCGCTGGTGGGCCTGGCGGATGCCATCGTGGATCTCGTGGATACGGGCCACACGCTGAAAGCCAATCGCCTGAAGGCCGTGGAGGACATCCTCGCGGTCTCCAGCCGGCTCATCGTGAACCCCGCATCGTTGAAGCTCAAGCGCGAGGCGATCGCGCCGCTCGTCGAGGCGCTCGCGAAGGCGAGCGCCGGGGCGCGCGCATGAGCGGGCCGCGCCGGCTCTCCTCGGACGCGCCGGGCTTCGAGGCGGCGCTCGCGAGCCTCCTCGCCTACGAGTCCGCGCAGGACCCGGGCGTCGAGGAGGCGACCGCCGCGATCCTCGAGGACGTGAAGGAGCGCGGCGACGCGGCGCTCCTCGAGTACACCGCGCGCTTCGACCGCTGGTCTCCCGCCTCCGTCCGCGAGCTCGACGTGCCGCCCGCGCAGGCGCGCCGCGCCCTGGAGGGGCTTCCCACGGCGCAGCGCCAGGCGCTCGAGACGGCGGCCGCCCGCATCGAGACGTACCACCGCCGCCAGGCGCTCGCGTCGTGGCGCGTCGAGGAGCCGGACGGCACGGTGCTGGGCCAGCAGGTGACGCCGCTCGACCGCGTGGGACTCTACGTCCCCGGGGGCAAGGCCGCCTATCCTTCATCGGTCCTCATGAGCGCGATCGCCGCGAAGGTGG
>Ga0105240_10008477_pt1 | contig 14699 bp, 12 predicted proteins | sample KBSC54metaG_FD_80426 | JGI IMG/M metagenome (GOLD analysis project Ga0105240, IMG submission 80426) | Corn rhizosphere microbial communities from Kellogg Biological Station, Michigan, USA - KBS C5-4 metaG | ecosystem: Host-associated > Plants > Roots > Rhizosphere > Soil | place: Michigan, USA... | reverse complement strand
CGGGCGAGCCGACCGCTGCTCGATCGGAGTGTAACCTTGTTCCCCGAATAGCCGAGGGACGCCGAGAAACTTCTGGTAGGCCTTGGCGTTGAACGGCAGCCGCTTGAATTGTTTTCGTTCGTACGCGGACAAGGCTTTCACTTGATCGTAAAAGCCGGGGACGTTGACGCGTCCTTTCTTATCCCGAAGGCCGGCGAGCAGCTGGCACAAGGCCATCGCGGGGTTGTCGACCGAGCCGCCGAAAATGCCGGAGTGCAGATCCCTGGAAGGGCCGCGCACAACTATTTCAAAGGCTGCGATGCCGCGTAGCGCGTAGGTCAGTGCGGGGTGTTTCGGCGAGGGCATGCCGGTATCCGAAATGACGATCGCATCGCAACTTAGCTCCTGACGATTCTTTTTCAGAAAGGAAGAGAGGCTTTTGCTTCCCACCTCTTCTTCGCCCTCAACCAAAAACGTGAGATCACACGGCAGCTCGGTCCCGGTCTTCAGATACGCTTCCACCGCTTTGAGATGGGCCAGGTGCTGGCCTTTGTTGTCGGTGGCACCGCGCGCAAATAGTGAGCGGCCTTGGATGCGCGCCTCAAAGGGGGGAGATTTCCACAACTCAAATGGTTCAGGTGGCTGGACGTCATAATGGCCGTAGACCAGGAAGTGGGGACGACGGGTCGAGGTTTTGGAGCGCGGAGTTCGCGCCAGGACCACCGGATGACCTGCGGTTGGACACAATTTCGCCTCCAGCCCGATGCCACGGCAGTGCGCGAGCAGCCACTCCGCGCAGGACACCATATCGGGCCGATGCTCGGCCTGTGCCGAGACGCTGGGGAACCGCACATAATCGCAAAGCTCTTTGACAAACCGGGCTTGGTTTTTCTTCAGGTAATCAGTGACGGCACGCATGGGAGGGTGTTGGTAACGAGAGTTGGCGAGGATGGGCAGGCTGGCTGTTCTTCGGCCGGTGGATCAGCTGGAAGGTCGCGCAGGAGCCCCACGGGCGTCGAAGAGTTCTCCGGCTTATTTCTTCGGTTTGAGGAACTGGTTTAGGAGGTTGCCGACGGGTGATTGATTGGTGGCGGGCTGGCCGGGGGCGTTGGTGGCCGGCGTGGCGGATTTGCTGCCCCCGAGCAGGCCCTGCAGGCCTTGCACAATATTATCCGCCTTGCTGCCCGTGGAAAGACTACCCCCGATTCCCTGCAAAGCCACGCTCGCCAAGGCCAATTTGTTAATGACCGGATCGGGCTTGCCTACCGTGCCCTTCATCGTCAGGAAATCCGGGAGTTTTGCATACGACGCGTTGGTGGGGGTGTTGGCCGCCACCAGGTTCAGACGCTGCGCGATCGGGCGGCTCAGATAAACCGCAACCGGAATTTCGAGAGTCGAGTTGGTTAACACCGGCGCCAGCGCAACGGTTCCCGAGGCTTCAGATCGGAAAGCGGCGCTTTGGACGACCGCCTGCTGCAGCGCAACTTTTCCCTGCCCAGCGCTGCCCCGCGCGCTAATGGTGTCGATGGGCGATTTCGAGAGATCGTCAGCCAGCCCACCTTTACTCTGACCCGTCAGTTCCTGCACCAGAGACCCCAGCCCGCCCGTCGGATTTTTGAGCAGGTCAGGCAAAATGGCCACGACGTTCACCAGGGTGCGCAGCAGCGGATTCCGAATGTTTACGACCGCCAGGTTTAAATTGGTCGATCCAATATCGAATTGTCCGGCGAGGTTCTTTTGCAGATTGGCACCCGTGATGCCGGCCCCGCTGATCTGCGTCTGGGCGGTCAGCGTGCCCCCCACCTGCCCTTTGCGATCCGGTTGAAACGTGTTGGCCACCGGGGCAAGCGGGATCGCCTGGGCATTGAAGGACAGAGCGTACTTATACCCAGGCACACCCAGGTCCGCATCGATCGTGGAACTGACGGGAGCGCCGTTCAGTGTGAGCTTGCAGGGGTTCAGAACGACGTGGCCGCCATCCACCTTCGTGACCATTTGAAAATCCGCGATTTCGATTTCGTGGAGGTAGGCCCGGCGCACGCTGGCCTCAGCCGTAAAATTCCGCAGCGGGAATACCTGCGGCTCCGGTTCCTGCTCAGGTTTCCCGGCGGTTGCGGGCGCGGTCGTTTGTCCGGCGACCGGGTTGGCCGATTGCTCGGGAGCCTTGTTTTGCCCGGCGAACAGATCGTAATAGCTGGTGAAATCCAGAGAATCCGCGGCCAGCTTCAAGTTACCCTGGATCGCATTGGTTTGAGACATATCCACCCGGCCGGTCATTTGGACCACGTTGGTGCCGCGTGCAGTTGGCGTCAGCGCCAGTTCCAGCAGTTTGATCTCCGCGACCTGTTTATTGAGGGAGAGATCGGCTCGAGCGCCTGCCGAGAGAGGCGTTGCCGGGATTTGCCCCTTCGGATCCTTCACCACCAGGTTAGTCACCTGCAAGTCCGCTGTGACCGACGAAGCCCCTTGCGGATCGTACTGGACCTTGGAATTGGCATTGAGCGAGATGCTGACGAGCGTTTTGCCCGAGAGCGCAGATTCCAGGAAAGGCCGCAGGCCGTCCTGGTTGAAGTTGAGCAGTTTGGCCGTGAGCTGAGCGGTCTTGTTGGAAAGACCGTAAGTTCCGGCGCATTCAAAAGTGCCGCCCACCTTTTGCCCTTGGGTGATTTTACCGTTCAGCTTGCGGATCTGCACCTGGTCGGGGGTCGACGTGAGGTCGAGGTCGGCCATGGTGCCGAAATTCTGGAACGTGTTGCTACCTACTTTTCCGGAAAAATCAGCCAGGTTGAAGCTCCCGGTTACGGTTTGGGTCGGTGCGGAGGCGCGGTGGTCAGCGCCTGGTGCGGGGGCGCTTTGAACCAGGTGCACCTTCACGCCAGCGGTGCCTCCGGAAACGTTCATGCCAGGCTGCGGGAAGGCCTGCAGCACGCGAGCGAGCATCATCTGGGCATTGAGATCGAGGTCCGCGCTGTTGGCGTTCTGATCGAAGGTGCCGGAGCCGGAGGCGGTGATCAACGGCTGGTTGGCCTGGGCGACCTGGAATTTGTAATTCGGGAAGGAATACTTTTTGAAATCGATCGCATCGCCGTGCAGACTCAGGGTGACCTCGGCCTGGTTAAGGCGATTGCTCCCGGAACCGGCGGTGAGATTGGAAAGATCCGAGTTCAGGTCGAAGGTCAGGTTTTTTCCTCCCTGTTTGGAGACCAACTGCAGCTTCAGGTTCACATCTCCGGAAGGAGCGACATCGCCGAGGAAGGCTTTCCAGTTGGCCAGGTCGAGGTGGGTCACCGCCAGATTGAAGGCCGAATCTCCGATGGCGTTGCTCGTGGAATTGCCCCACGCCAGGCTCATCGGGCTGGTCAATTCTCCGTCCAGTATCGGAGTCCCCTTTTGAATACCCTTGATCGTCAACACCCGCACGACGGCCAGGTTCGCGGTCCGATCCACGTTGACGTCGTAATTGGCTCGGAGGTCCAGCGGCGGAGAGGTTTGATTCGTCCGAGTCAGTTGGAACTGATTCACATTGAACTGGCCGACGGTGGAAATGGAATTGCCGCCGCGGGACAGTTGGATCACGTTGGACGAATTCAACGTGGTGGGGCCGAATTCAACGCCGCTGCTCGCCCCGGCGAGGTTGAGCAGATTCTTGTCGATGTTCACCAGGTCGACGTTCAGTCGGCCTTCGGTTTTCTCGAGGTCGAGTGGTCCGGCGACCTGGAGTTTGCCCAGGCGCGTGTCGCCGCGTTGGAACGTCAGGGCGATCTGCTTGATTTCGGTGGGGGTGATGTTGCAGTCGAAATTCGCGGCGAAGGAGGAGAGCTGGGCCAGCGATCCCGTTGCGCGGACCACGTTGAAGCGCGTGTTGCCCTGGATGGTCCCCGGTTTGAGGGCCGGGGTGAGAGCGATACTGTAGCTGCCATCCAGCTTCGCGCTTAGACTGCCCGCGCTGGCCGACGGGGGAGGATTGTTATCCATACTGACCTCGGCTGCCATCGTGAGCTTACCCGTCTGACCGTTCTTTAAATCCGCCAGGTTGACGTTCAGGTGAGACACGGCGACCACGTCCTGGTGGTTGCCACCATAGAGCTTCACCTGACGAATCGTCCCGTCCGTCAGAGCGATCTTTTTAATATCGATTTGGGGGGGCTTTGACGGTTGGGCGGGGGCTGAGGGTTTTTGCGGCGCTTGATTCAGCGCCTTTAAAATGGGGTCGAGGTTGCTGGTTCCGTCAGGGTTTTGCACGAGAGTCACGGTCGGCGAGGTCAGCGTGATCTCATCCACAGCGATATTCCCGCCGATGATCTTGCCCAGGCTGTACACCAACCGGACCTCAGGCGCAGTCACCAAAGGATCCGTGCCCGTCGTTTGCACCTTCAAATTCTGAAGGATAACTTCGTGGAAAGGACTGATCGTGGCATCGCTCACGGTGATGTTGGCGTTCACGGCGGCTCCCACCCGCGGCAGGATAACTCCTTTCAAAAACGCGGCGCTGGTGACGACAAAATAACCTGCGATCGCCAGCACCACCAGGACGGCGAGAGCCCACATAATTCCACGCAACCAACCGCGGCGCCTGGGCCGCGCCGGTTGTGGAGCATTTATATCAGCCATATAAGAAAATCGTCGAACAGCGCAGAAGCAGCGCAAGAAAACTCACGGGGAGATTCCCCGCCGACAGCTCTGCTGTCGGGAATATAGTTCAAAAGCGAACCTCTGTCATAAAGAACGGTTCTGTTACACCCCGCCGTTTGAAATGGCAATCTTATTCGAGGGCGGCGGGAGCCTGAGAAATGTTCCGGACGAGGTCTGAGAGGAGCGGTTCCCAGTCCTGCCTCAGGATCTCTGGGCGCGCACCCTGGGCGCGGAGCGCGCGTAAGCTCAGCGCGTCGTGGCGCTTGGCCAGACGCGCGCCAGATTCATCCCGGAGCAGAGGACAGTGACAAAAACGCGGAGGGCTCCAGCCCAAGGCTCGATAGAGCAACAATTGCCGCGCGGTGGATCGAAGCAGGTCTTCCCCGCGAACTACTTCCGTGATGCCCATCGACGCGTCATCGACCACCACCGCCAATTGGTACGCCGGCAACCCGTCGTGGCGCCAGACCACAAAATCTCCAAAATCTTTTCCCGCGACGAACTGTTGTCCGCCATAGAACCCGTCGTTGAACCGCACGACCTCGCCATCCGGGACTCGGAAACGCCAGTTGACGCGCGGGGAGGCCGGTGGGTTGCGTGTGTGAGCGGTTGGGCCGCCACCGTTCGGAGGGCGACAGGTCCCCGGGTAGACAGGTTCGTCTTCGCCCGCGTGCGGGGCGTTCAACGCGCGCCGCACATCCTCCCGAGAACACGTGCAGGGATAAACGAATCCCTGATCGCGGAGTTTAGAAAAAACGGCGGCGTAGAGGGGTCCTCGCTCACTTTGAGAATAGGGGCCGAGCGGCCCACCGAGGTCAGGGCCTTCCTGCCAGTGCAGCCCGAACCAGCGCAGATCCTCGAGCATCGCCGGTACGAATTCGGGTTTCACCCGTGCCGTATCCAAATCTTCGTTCCTCAGTATCAGCGTTCCGCCGTGGGCGAGGGCCAGTTGCTGGGCGACCCAAAAGGTCCGGGCATGGCCGAGGTGAAGGAACCCCGTGGGCGATGGGGCGAGTCGGCCTCGATACAGGTTTCGACCGGGGTCCAGCCCCTCAAGGTTAAGGTTCGGAGTGCTCATGCCCGAGCCATTCGCTTAGCTTAGGCAAAGGAAACGAGAGGCTCTGTTGTGCCTTGGCGCAGTTGAGCGAAGTATCGGGCGCCCGGGGCGCTCCGCGATATTCCTTCAACGAAGCCGGCTTCATCTGTGGCTTCAGGTCCGGCCACCGTTTTGCGAACCGACAGCCTATTTCCCAGCGCGACAATCGTTCGGCTCCCGCAACGTGAACCAAACCCGTTTGACCATGCAGCGCCAGTTCCCACACTGCCCGGGCGGTCAACTCCGCGGGAATCGGACACCGAAACTCATCTGTGAACAGAGTCAGCGTTTGCCCCGCTCGCCAGGCACGTTTGAGTTGCTCGTCGAAACCCCGATCCCCGGTCGGTGAGGTCCCACAGTTCAGAGAGGTGCGCACGACCAGGTGGCGCTTGTTTCGCAGCACGAGATTTTCGGCTTCCACCTTGGTCTCCGCATAGATGCTCAATGGATTAACCGCCGCTGTTTCGTCGTAATTTCCCGTCCGCCCATCGAACACCAGGTCGGTGGAGAAGAACACGAACGGGATTTGGGCAGCCAATTCGCTCAAGTGAGCGGTGGCGGCGACGTTAATCTCGCGAGCCAGGTCGGGCTGGGTTTGGCAATCCGGGCTTCGGCTCATGGCGGCGCAGTGGAAAATCAAACCCGGAGGGCGGCGACGAAATTCCTCGGCGACCCGCGGGAAATTCGTCAGCTCGAGCCCGCTGCGCGCGAGCGGGAAAAGCTGGAGCGGGGGCGTGGTCTTTGGGGCTGTCTGCACGAGGTAATTCCCGATCAGCCCGCCGGCGCCGGTGATCCAAATGGAGCCCTCGATCATTCGTCAACCAGCCGCCTGGTCAGGTTTCCATAGGCATCGATCCGTCGGTCCCGCAAAAATGGCCAGTGCGTGCGCGTCGACTCCACTTTCGCCATGTCCACGGGGACGACCAGGATTTCCTCCTTGCCAACGCTCGCGCGGGCGAGGATTTCTCCCGAGGTGCCCGCGACGAAGCTCTGTCCCCAAAATTCGATGCCCTCGCCGGCTAGACGTTCATGCCCGACCCGGTTGGCGACGACCACGTAGCAGCCGTTGGCGATGGCGTGCCCGCGCTGAACCGTTTCCCATGCCTCGTGCTGCAACCCACCGGCCTCCTGTTTCTCTTTGGGATGCCAACCGATCGCCGTGGGATAGAAAAGGATCTCCGCCCCGTTGAGAGCGGTTAGCCGGGCGGCTTCCGGATACCATTGGTCCCAACAAATGAGGACTCCAATCCGGCCATACCGGGTTTGCCAGGCGCGGAAACCGAGGTCGCCTGGAGTGAAGTAAAACTTCTCGTAATAGAGCGGGTCGTCGGGGATATGCATTTTGCGGTAACGGCCCAGTAGCGTGCCATCCGCGTCAATAATCACCGCCGTGTTGTGATACACACCCGGAGCGCGCTTCTCGAACAGCGACGCAATGATCACCACCGCCCGTTCCTTCGCCAGCTTCTGGAACGCTTCGGTACTCGGCCCCGGCACGGGCTCCGCCAATTGAAAATGATCATGGTCCTCCGATTGGCAAAAATATTGGGAACGGAAAAGTTCCTGGGTGCAGATAATACGGGCGCCTTCCTTGGCCGCGCGCTCGGCGCCAGCCAGCGTTTTGGCGAGGTTGGCGGCGGGATCGGCCGAGCACGAGGCCTGAATCAAGCCGACGTTGAGTATGGATTCAGCGGGCATACCATTCGGGACCGCGGTTCAGGTTGGGGGAAAAGTGGGATGAGCTAGCTGCCGGCCTTGGTGCGCATGGCCTGCGCCAGGATCGTGCTGCCGTGAGGGACGGCCACCGCGGCTGAAGGGATAGATTGGCCGCACATTTCCCGCAGAAACTTCCCCATGGTTTCGTTGGTCGGGCCATAGCCGGAGTGGTAAATATAGTGCTCCAAGTCATACAGCAACTCGTCGGCCACAGGATATCTCTTTTCCAGGTCGCGCGCCAGCGTCCGCTGCAAGATCTCATTGAGCCGATCATCCACCCGTCGATCCAGACGGCGGAAATCGGGGATCGGAAGGTTGATCATCCGCTGCCGCGACTCTTCGGCGCTGGACCCTTTGAAAACATTGTTGCCGAGCAGCAGGTGCGCCAGCACGACGCCGGCGGAAAACAGGTCGGAACGCTTGTCCGTGATTTGAAAGTTGGCCTGTTCCGGGCTCATGTAGTCGGCCTTGCCGGCGACCACTTCGCCCTCATTATCCACCAGGAACCCTCGGGCTTTGGCGATGCCGAAGTCCGTGAGCTTCACGTCGCCCTCGAAGGCAATCATAATATTTTTAAAACTTACATCCCGATGGACGATGCCCAGGGGCCGGCCGTCTTTGTCCGTTTTCGCGTGGGCATAAGCCAGCCCGCGAGCTACGCGGCTCACGATAAACACCGCCAGCTCCATGGGGAGCGCGCGCTTTCGTTCCACGATCTGATAAGTAAACTGCTCCAGGTTGACGCCCCGGATGAGCTCCATCGCGATGAAGTAGAGCCCTTGGGTTTCGCCCAAATGATACGTCTGGACAATATTCGTGTGGATTAAGTCGGCAACCAGTTTTGCTTCACCAATGAAGTTTTCGAGGAACTGCTTTTGGGTGGCGTAGTTCTGCCGGATTACTTTGATCGCGACCCGCTTGACGAAGCCCGAGGCGCCGAGTTGCTCCGCTTCGTACACGATACCCATACCGCCCTCGTAGAGCTTGCGTACAACCTCGTAGCGGAACTCGTTTTGAATCGTGAACAGGGCCACGTCGCGATGTTGATTATTCGCGGTTTGAAGTCAAGTCCCCAAAACGGGTTCGGGCTGAAAAACCCTCAAATTATATGGGAAAATGTGACATTTTCTGCTTGCGCGACTTGGCTGGAGGGATTTAATTCGAGCCGAGTAGAACGACTTTGTTCACCAACAACAACAAAACACACTCAACGAACTATGGCTAAAGCAATGTCCAAATCACAAATCGCCGCCACGGTTGCAGAGCAGGCGGGCATTTCTAAAAAGCAGGCCGTTCAAGCGCTGGATACAGTTGCTGAACTGGCGTATAAGCAGGCCAGAAACACTTTTACCGTGCCTGGGTTAGGCAAATTGGTCCTCGTCAACCGTCCCGCGCGTGAAATGACCATGCAGTTCGGCCCCAGCAAAGGCCAGACCATCAAGATCCCGGCCAAACGCGTCGTGAAGTTCCGGGTCGCGAAAGCCGCCAAAGACGCCATTCTCGGCGCCAGGTAAATCGCTCTTTTCAGTTGGAGGCACCCTGAAGTTCTCAGGGTGCCTTTTTCTTTATCGTCTTGTGGTTGAGTTCAGGCCAGGTCAGGGCTCAAATTGCCGGTAGCGTATTTGAATGAAAATCGCCGTGGTTGGCTGCGGGGCCGTCGGAAGCTTTTACGGGGCCAAACTCGCCCGGGCTCAAAGCGAGGTCCATTTTCTTTTGCGCTCGGATTACGAGGTGGTGCGGCGCCGGGGCGTGTTCATCCGGAGTCCGCAGGGGAATTTTCACGTTCAGCCCAAGTGTGCGCAAGGGGCCGAGGCGATCGGAGTTTCGGACCTGGTGTTGGTGGCGCTCAAGACCACGGCGAATGATGAATACGCCAGGCTGCTCCCACCGCTCGTGGACTCCCGGACCGCCGTGGTGACGCTGCAGAACGGCCTCGGAAACGAGGAACAACTCGCTCGCCTTCTGGCTCCGGATCAAATCCTGGGCGGTCTATGCTTTGTTTGCCTTAACCGCATGGAACCTGGCATCATTCACCACATCGACCATGGCCAAATCATCCTCGGCGAATTTCAGCGCTGGCCTGAACCGCGCACCCACGATATTGCCGGCTTATTTCGGCACGCGGGAGTTCCCTGCGTGGTGACGGACAATTTAGCCCGGACTCATTGGGAGAAACTGACCTGGAACATTCCGTTTAACGGGCTGGGTGTAGCCTCGTGCGCCGGTTTCACGGCGGTGATGGGTGGCCATTTTCTGCCCGAGCCCGGCAGTTCCGCGCGGGAGGTGCCCGCCGAAAAGCCGGGGCAGGCGCGGGTCCGCTCGATTGGCCCTTGCCTCACCACGGACCAACTGCTCAGCGACGCTAAATGGTCGACCCTGGTGCGCGAGTTGATGATCGAGGTGATCACCGTGGCTCAGGCTTTGGGATTCGATCTTCCAGGATCATTGGCCGATAAACAAATCGAGCGCACTCGCACCATGGGAGCCTATCGGGCTTCCACGCTCATTGATTTTGAGCGCAACCAACCGCTGGAAATCGAAGGGCTTTTCCTGGAGCCATTACGGCAGGCACGTCAGGCAGGTGTCGCCGTGCCACGGCTCGAGTCTCTCTGCCGAGTGCTGCAGCAGCTGGATCCTGGTCGTTCTCCCGGTGTTAGTTAACCGACGGTTTTTGGACTAATATATTATACAATGCTATGAAAGTTCGTGTCCGTTTCGCCCCTAGCCCGACGGGATTCCTGCACATTGGTGGAGCCCGGACGGCGTTGTTCAATTGGCTTTACGCCCGGCATACCGGCGGCACGTTCGTGCTGCGAATCGAAGATACGGATGCCGCGCGCAACACGCAGGAAGCCGTCGATGTGATCCTGAACGGACTCCGATGGCTGGGGCTTGATTGGGATGAAGGGCCACTCTCAGGCAATGCCACCGGCCCGGGGAAAGGCGAGGTGGGTCCCTACTTCCAGAGCCAGCGGCGAAAGAATTATGATCGCCGGATAGCTGCTCTCCTCGAACGCGGCCTTGCTTACGAACACGAAGGCGCGGTGAAGTTCAAGATGACCCGCGAACCCATCGTCATTCCTGACCTGGTGGTCGGGGATGTCACGCGTGAACTCACCGACCGCGAACAGGTGGACCCGGATTTCGTCATCGTCCGCTCCGATGGCCAGCCGGTTTTCCATTTCGTAAATGTGGTGGATGACTTGGAAATGAACATTACGCACGTGATCCGGGGCGAGGATCACTTGAGCAATACGGCGAAACACATCGCGCTATTCCGGGCTTTTGGCGTCGAGCCTCCCAAGTATGCCCACATCCCCTTGATCCTGAACATTGACGGCACCAAAATGAGCAAGCGGGATAAAGGCGCCTCTTTGACCACCTACATGGATGAAGGGTATCCTCCCGAAGCCATCGTTAATTATCTGTGCCTGCTGGGATGGTCTCCCAAAAACAATCGCGAAAAGATGCCCATTGCCGAGGTCGTCGAGTCCTTCGATTTACCCCAAATACTCCGCCACAACGCCCGGTTCGACCTGACCAAACTGACCTGGCTCTGCGGCGAGTACACCCGGGAGATGCCCGACGAACGCTTTTATGAACTCTCGGTCAACGCTCTCGCCCGGGGCGGCCTCGACACGCAAAAGTATCCCCTCCACTACGTGAAAGCCGCGTTGGACACCTGCAAAGGCAAAATTAAACTTTTCAGCGACCTGCCCGCGTACGCGGGATTCTATTTTCGGGACGAAGTTCAGTACGACGCCGAGGCCGCGCAGCGTGATTTCACACCTGAAAACAAGCCGCGGTTGGAGAAATTGCGCGCGGCGTTTGCTCAACTCGAGCCGTTTGAACCCGATCCCATCGGGAACACGCTTAAATCAGTCGCCCAGGAGCTGGGGGTGAAGGTAGGAGTGTTGGTCCACCCGACGCGTCTGGCGTGTTGCGGCAACACGGCCGGTCCCAGCCTGTACCATCTGTTGGCGGTGCTGGGCAAAGAGGAAGTTTTGCGGCGGCTCGATCGAGCTCTGGCGCGGATGGGGTGAGGCCCAGCCCGCGGGGATGAATGTGGCAGGCTTGGGGCTCCTTGGTTGCTTGGTCGGCACAATTTTGTTGAGCGAAATTGCGAAGTGCGTGTAAGTTCCCTGTGCCACCCGTAGAGACAAAGCTATGAAAGCATCTGCCGAGCGAGTTCAGTCAAACCTCAGGTCGAAGGGCCCCTTGGCCCCTTGTGGAGTCCTCGAGACCGGTCCCTGCCGGTCCGCCTTCACCCTCATCGAATTGCTTGTGGTCATCGCGATCATCGCCATCCTGGCCTCGATGCTGCTGCCGGCGCTCAACACGGCAAAATCTCGTGGCCGACAGGCGTCGTGCATCAATAACCTGCGGCAGATTGGCATTGCCGGCGTGATGTACGTCAGCGATTACAAACAATACCCGGGAGACTACTCGCCGGCGCTGAATATTTATGTTTGGCCAACGCGACTCCTGAGCCTGATGGGTAACAATCGCAAGGCTTTCTACTGCCCCGCAGCTCCCCCCAACAGCGCCTGGGACACCAACGTAAACCGAACCCTGGGCGGCCGCGCCGAAGGCGGAGGTAACGATCCATATGCCGTTACACCGCAGGCCCGGTTCTCTTTCGGTTACAACGATTGGGGGCTGGACCTGGGGCACCATCCCCAACTGGGCCTCGGCGGCGACGTAGACGGCGGCTTCAACCTCGGCCCGGTCCGCGACACAACGGTACTGCGTCCCACGGAAATGATCATGTTGGCCGACGTCAAGGCTCAGCAGGACCCATCGATGATCAGCTTCGACGCCAACCTGGACCCGACCGACAACAGCCCCGGCCACAGCCAGTGGCCGTCCAATCGGCATAACTACCGGATCGACTTCCTGTTCACCGACGGCCACATCGACACGGCAAAGCGCCCTGATGTGGTGGATCCGAAAAACAACATGTGGCGGCGCCGGTGGAATAATGACAACCAGGCCCATGACGGCAAAGAAGGGGATGCGGTGCCTACCTGGACCGCAGATTTGAAAGCGGCTTCTCAGCAGGATCAGTGAGTCCGAATAAGTTTTACATACCGGCGTCAGCGCGGTATGGTCCGGAGTTGTGAAAGAGGAACGGCGGCGCTGTTTGGATATCACCCAAAATGGGGAGATATGCAGATCTGCTCAATCACTCGTTCGGCGGCATCGTGAGTCATCGCCCCGTGGACTGTCCAAACCAATGTGAAAACGCCGCCCTCCATTGACAAGGGATTCACCTTGATTGAGTTGCTGGTTGTCATCGCCATCATCGGAATCCTTGCGGCACTGCTTCTGCCTGCACTTTCCTCCGCTAAAGCCAAGGCCCAGCGGACTCAATGCAGCAGCAATTTGCGTCAACTCGGGGTTGGCCTCCATATTATTCTAGCGAACAACGGCGGATATCCCGTGGTAAACGCAAGCACGAATGAAGGGTATCCCATATACGACAGAACGTGGGTTGCTCAAATTGAAAGGGAAGGGCTTGGTATCTCACGACCCGAAACGAATTATTATCTAAAAGGTATGTGGTTGTGCCCATCGGCTCGATGGACGGAAGGAGCCTCGTTCCCAGCGACCTCCTACGGTTACAACAGGTATGGGATGATTTTCCCGGGAAACGCCACAAACCATTTCGGCCTTCAAGGTCAGTTCTATGAGAACCGTGGTTTTTCGCCCATCCCCGAAAACCAGGTGACTGTTCCAAGCGATATGATGGGTATAGGAGATTGCCTTAACGGCGGCGTGGAGTTCGACCGCGATAAACTGGCTAAAGCGCAACATTTTGGAAACTTCCTCACTCGCCATGGAGGTAAAGCGAATGTCCTATTTTGCGATGGCCACGTTGAATCTCCGACGCTGAAATTCATTTTTGAAGACACCAGTGATGCGGCTCTAGTCCGGTGGAATCGCGACCACCTGCCACATCGAGACCGTTTATGACGCCGAACATAAAGCATTGGGGTCGCATCTTGCCATGTGGACAAAGCGAATTGACGAACAGGTTCGAGTTCTACTGGGAACTGGACCGGCAAGGCAAACCCAGCGTAAAACGACGCACGGCCACCAAGAAATTTCTGACCCGCAAGCAACGCATACGCGAGTGGATTAAAACGTACCGTCACCCCGGTTTGTTTATTACTTATTCACTCCGGATCGGGCCCAGCCTGCTGACGAACCCTCCCTCGCCGTACCCGCCGGCGTGAGGGGCAGGTTGAGGCAGGGCAACCACCGCCCCGTTCAGCTTCCTCACGTCGACAACTCCCAATGGAACGGGCTGTTAGGGGAGAACCTGAACCCGGTAGAAGCGCTGCGCCGCGGTCCTGATGTCGGTCGTCGAAGCTGTGCTGCCGGTTGACAAAACATCACCGATCAGATCCGTCCAGGCGGCGGCATTAAGGTCCGTCTTATACTGGACCCGGTAGGTTGCATTGCTGATAGCGGTCCACGTGATCACGACGTTGGTTTGGGTTAGCGCCAAGGGCAGAATCACATTCGCCGGTGCCGTGATCGTGAGGGCGCCGGCTTCGAAAGTGATTGCATAATTTGTGCTCGTCAGGCCGCTGGGGTTGATGGCGTAACTCCCGGCACCCTCCCCCGGAGCGCGACTAAAAACGAGCGTGCCACCCAGGGCCAACGACGTCTCACCATTGACGAAACCGTTATAGGTCACCGTAAACGCCAGGTCCGCGGTGCCCGCAATTTTTGACTTGGAATCCGCCGTAACGGACAGAGGAGCTGGCGTGATGCTCAATCCCCCAGTGTTGAAGGTAAGAGCGTAATTCGAACTCGTGAGTCCGCCGGGCGTAATCAAATAGCTACCAACGCTCTCGCCTGTGCCACGGACGAAAGCCAGCGTCCCGCCCAGGACTTCCACGGTTTCGCCGTTCACGAAACCGGAACAACTCGCCGTGAATGCAGGGTCAACGGAGCACGTCGGAAATTGCTCCGCCTCCGGACCACTTCGAAGATTGTGGTCCAAGAGTGGACCACGAACTCCGATCGCGGAGAGCACATGCGACAAATCGGTTGCTGGAGGCCGCGCGCCCAGTGCCCACCCTCGGGCCGCTGGTGACGGCGTTGTCAACTGAGGAGGGCCCGGCTAACCCGGCTTTGAGACAGAAAAATTCAGTACAGAAAAATATTTTTGTCCCTCATCTTTCTAAAGTTTTGGAAAGTGCGGTTCGGTGAACGCCCGGGCATCAACTGCGCGACGAAACCGGCGGCCTTGCGGCGCGTCAGG
>Ga0105240_10008475_pt1 | contig 14705 bp, 7 predicted proteins | sample KBSC54metaG_FD_80426 | JGI IMG/M metagenome (GOLD analysis project Ga0105240, IMG submission 80426) | Corn rhizosphere microbial communities from Kellogg Biological Station, Michigan, USA - KBS C5-4 metaG | ecosystem: Host-associated > Plants > Roots > Rhizosphere > Soil | place: Michigan, USA... | reverse complement strand
GGTTCCCGTGACCGGATCCGTCCCGGGATATTTGCTGTTGAACTGGGTCTGCTCGAAGGTCGAGCTGCCGGCGCCCGTCCGGGCGGACCCTGCGATCATGTAGGCGAGCTCGGAGGCGATGTCCAGATAACCGCCGCCGTTGTAGCGCAGGTCCAGGAACAGGTCGGTGACGCCCTGCAGGGAATTGACTGCGGCGATCAGCTCCTTCTCCGAGGTCGCCAGCTGGTCGTTGAACAGCATGTAGCCGACCTGCGTGTTGTTGAAGGGCAGTTTGGTCGCCACCGGCACGGTCGTCTCATTGATGGTCTTCGCAGCCATGGACACCGTGCGCGTGCCCGAGGCGCCGGGGTCCTGGACCAGGAAAGTGTGCGTCGCGGCTTGCGTGGGACTCAACCCCTCGTTCAGGGTGGCGAGATTGGCGTCGCCGGTCGCATTGACGGCATCGACTCCATCGATCTGGAGTATGGCGTCGCCGCGCACCAGGGCAGCAGCGAGCGCCGGCGTCGAGGTCTGCGAGCTGGTGGCGGGCTGCACGTAGCCCACGAGTATCCTGCGCGGCGGAGAGGCCTGGACGAGAAAGAAGATCGCACCATAGCCCACCGATACGCCCGACTGTGAGAGCTGCTCCCACGTCGAGGTCGGATAGGTGAAGTGGAACTTGTCCTTCGGGGCGCCCGAAGGGGTCGTCGCCGAGGTCTTCAGCAGCGGGAAGTAGCTGGCCGTCGTGCTGTAATTCGCCGGATTCAGGTCCGGGACCTCGCTGTACCAGAGGTACAGCCCGTTGGTCCACGAGCGCAGGAAGTTGTTCTCATCGGTGGTCGTCCCCTTCACGTCCGTATAGGAGCGCTGCGTGACAGGGTCGATGCCTGAGCGCGGCGAGGCGCACTTCTGGGCGAAGCTCGACGACGCCGGGTACACGCCCTGGACCCAACCGGTTGGCTGGGGGCAGGTCATCAAAGTGCAGTTCTGGGTCGGAGGGGAGCCGAGGCTGCTGCCACCGCTCCCACCGCAGGCGGAAAGACCGAGGAGGCAAATGACGATGGCGAAGGTGCGTAGCATCCCTGGCTCCATGGAACAGGTGGCGCTGCTGTTTGGAAGGTGAGAACCGTCGAGGTACCGCTCGCGTCACTATACCGCCATCGCTTCGCAACGCAATCGTGCAACGCTGCCGCGGGCGCGGCGAGTTGGTGCAGCCGTCACGTTTTTGGAAGTGAGTGGGCGGACCGGCGAGAGCGCGCGTACCGGCGCATGCGTTTCCGTCACCGCGCGGATCAGACGCACCCGCGCGGGGAGCGGGCCGTCGCCGTCAGCCGACGGCGGACTTGTGCTCGTAGAAGTTCCCGGAGGGCACCCTCACGAGCGCCTTGTCCGCTTCGAAGGCGACGCCCACCGGATCACCCCCGTTGGCGACCAGCTCGCACTGCTGTTGGAGCACCTTTCGCTGCATGATGATGCCGCGATCGCTCATGACCAGGTGCTCCTCCGAGTGCAACGAGATGGGGCCCTGCCCCGCCTGTGCCTCGAAGTCTCCCGGGGTGCGCTGATGCTCCTCTTCCGTCATCTCACCCCAGCGCTTGCCCCCGAGCTTGATTCCCCACTCCTCCGAGACAGCGAAGCTCCTCGGGAGCTTCATGACCATGGCCTGGCGGTAGCTCGAGTCATCGCACGGCACCACCCACGACATCATGTTGGACGGACCGTGCTCCAGGCTGATGTCCGGCACCGACATGATGTTGGGCATCAGCCAGGTCGAGATGCGCTGCATCTCGCGCCCGTCATCGAGCTTGCGATGGGCGGAGTAGCACACGCCGGCATCGATGTGGAAGAAGTCGACGGTCGGCATGACGAGGAATCCGGAGGCGAACTGCGGGCCGGTGAAGGTCGAGTGCAGCACGTGAACATGGAAGGGATCCATGACGTTGTCGTTCATGTGCAGCCAGCTGTAGGGCGTGACCTCCAGGCTCAGGTCGCCGGTCGAGCCGAACCCGCCGAGCAGCGTCAGCAGCTGCTGGTCGGGACGGATCTCCTCGAGGATGTCATACCGCGGCAGCACGGGCTTGCGGGCCGGCGGTCCCAGGTACGCAAAGATGAGTCCGTACCGCTCCTCCACCGGATACCAGGGTTGGCGAGCCGCATCACGATGGCGCCCGCGGTCCGGCTCGCACGGCTGATCCAGACAGCGTCCCTGCGTATCGAACAGCCACCCGTGATAGCAGCAGCGGATGCCCTCATCCTCGATCTTTCCGTAGAACAGGGACGTGCCGCGGTGCATGCAGCGCGGATACAGCAGTCCGGCGCGGCCGCGCCTGTCCCGGAACACGATGAGATCTTCCCCGAGCACCTTTACCTTGCGTGGCAGGTCGGTTACTTCCCTGGAGAGCGCGACGGGTTGCCAATAGCGCCGCATGAGCTCCCCCATCGGCGTGCCCGGACCGACCTCCGTGAGGAGCTTGCTGGAGTGCTGCGCGCGCCGGCCGTAGGCGTGACCTTCGGGCTTGGTAACGGCATCCGACATGGTGGGCTCCTCGATACGCTGATTTCGTTACGAATACGCGCAATGACCGTGCCGGTCAATGGACATACTGGAACGCAGGCTGAAGCGTTGTTGGAAGCGTCCGCGCATCGGACGCGGCATGTTAGGTCTGCCGGCGCAGCGTGCCGGTCTCGCAGCGCAGGGGCTGCAGCCAGTGCTGCGGTGGCAGGGGGCGCAGGTGGTGCAACGATGGCGGCCCGCGCTGCGGTTGCGGGTGGCGCAGCGATGGCAGCCTGCGCCGCGGTGGCAAGTGGCGCAGCGGTCGCAGCCTGCGGCGGTCGCGCGCCTTCAGGGAACGAACGCGAGCAACAGGAACGCGCCGAAAATCACCAGATGCACCGCAGCCAACATGACATTGGTACGCCCGGCAACCAGGGTAATGGAGGCCACCAGGAACGTCAGCAGCAGCAATGTCAGGTCCTTCGGGTCGAGGCCGAGAACCAGCGGCATACCGATCAGCATGGAGGTGAAGGCGACCGCCGGAATCGTCAACCCGATACTCGCAAGAGCCGAGCCCAGCGCGAGGTTCATGCTGGTCTGCAGACGGTTGGCGCGCGCGGCGCGGAAGGCGGCCCATGTCTCTGGCAACAGGACGAGTATCGCTATGGCGATGCCGATCACTCCCTTGGGAGCGCCGACCTCGATCACGCCCGCCTCGATGACCGGCGACATCACTTTGGCCAGCCCAACGACGTTTACGAGCGCGACGAACAGCAGGAGGAAGCTCAGCAGCGCCAGGCGCCCGGACGGGGGCGGCGCGTGAATGTTCTCATCGGCCACGTTGTCGACCGGAAGAAAGTAGTCGCGGTGGCGAATCGTCTGTACGAACACGAATACGCCCCATAACACCAGGGACGCAATCGATGCGAATACCAGCTGGCCGTTCGTGTAGGTGGGTCCGCTGGAGCTCGTGGTGAACACCGGCAGAACCAGCGACAGCGTCGTCAGCGCGGCCAGCGTCGCCAGCGCGGCATTCGCGCCCACCACGTGAAAGGTCTGCTCGCGATGACGCAGGGAGCCGATCAGGAGACACACCCCCAGCAGGCCATTACAGATGACCATGATGGCGGAAAATATCGTGTCCCGTGGCAGGGTGTTCTTGTCGGGGCCGCCACTGAGCATCATCGTGACGATGAGCGCGACCTCGATCACCGTGATAGCCAACGCGAGCACCAGCGTCCCCAGAGGCTCTCCGGTGCGGTGAGCAACCACTTCTGCGTGATGCACGGCCGCGATGACCGAGCCTATGAGTGCAAGAGCACACAGCGTTCCGAGGATCACTCCCATCGGCAACACGAAGGCTATCCCCAGCAAGGCCGCGGCCCCGATGGGGATCAAAGAAGACCAGAGCGGCATGCGAGGGATAGTACCTCAAGGGCGTCGCGGTCGATCAAGCACTTAGCTCATCCAGTATCCGCCCCGGCCAGCAACTGCATGGACGCGATGCGGGCTGCCAGGAAAAACTACGCCCGATGCCGATCCCTCTCACCAGCAATGCGAATCTCTCCCATCATCGCGGTGGCTACGTCATCGTGAAGTGCTGCGCGTGCGGTCATCGGCGCGATATCAAGACCGAGGCGCTGGCGCGGATTTTCGGGTGGGATCGGAAGGTGCGTGTGATTGCGGAGCGGTTTCGCTGCTCGAACTGCGGGGGGAAAGCCGTTGACGTCAGTTTTGGATATGACAGGAAGCCCAAGGGGTTGACGAAGAATCCCTCATGAGCGGCGTCACGAGGCAGGCGCCCGTGCCTCACTGGCCGCCGGCTAGATCCAACTCACGCGGGGAATGACACACCGGACAGGCGCGCACACTCGCTCAACAGACGCTCCTGGGTCGCTTCGTCGGATGCCGCGGCGTCTGCTGCTCTGCGCCGCATGTGATAGAAGTATTTGCCCGACACTTTCGCTTCGGGGTCATCGCTGGTGGCGAGCCACACCTGGGTTCGCGGCCCGGCGTCCAGATCATCCGGCGCACCCGGTCCACCCATTTTGGTGGCGACCCAACCCGGTTCGATTGCGTTCGAGAGCACGTTGCGCCATCTGCGCGCTACCGCGAACGCCAGAATCACGTCGTGGAGCTTCGAGTCCGAGTATGCGCTCGAGCCATTCCATGGACGGGTAGTCCAGGTGAGGTCCTCGAGAGAGCGGTCGGCGCCTCGATGCAACCCTGAGCTGATGTAGACGAGCCGCTTTGGCCTCTCGATCAGCGCCGTCAGGATATACGGGGCCAGCGAGTTCACGGCGAACACGACAGGTAGCTTGTCGACGGTCTCGACCCGGCGGCGCTCACGATAGCCCACCGCGGCGTTGTGGATCACTGCATCGCATCGCCCTAGCTTGTTCACTTGCTCGGCGACTGCGCGAGTATCTTTGATGCTGGAGAGGTCTCCTACTACAGAGGCCTCAGCACCCGCGCTTGCACGCAGTGCATCGTCTGCGCGTTCGCGGTTCCTCCCGTGAACGATGACGGAGTGGCCATCCGCGATCATCAGCTGCGCGGCCATCATGCCCAGGCCGTCGGACGAACCGCTTACAAAAATGCGTGCCACTTCGCGCTCCTCATCAAGAGAGCTGTCGGCTCGATGGAGGTGTCGCGCCCAAGGACCCTGTCGCAGGCGTTGTTCCTTGGCGCCGCTTGCGCCCGATGGGGTCGATTGTCCTCCTGGATTGTCCGCCGCGCGCCGGGCGTGTACTCTTGCGCGCCCTCCCGGGCTGGCCGCCCGCTCGGACCTTTCCGTCCGGCTCCGTGGCCTGGGTGAAGCTTGAGCAAAGGCCTGCGTCCCCGTCGTCTAGAGGCCTAGGACATCGCCCTTTCACGGCGGTAACACGGGTTCGAATCCCGTCGGGGACGCCAATAAAAACAATAACTTACAACGCAGTTGGCACTGCGATCAACTGCCGGTGCCCGCCGCCGGCGTGGGCAGCCTCTCCAGCAGCTCCGTCAACTTGTCCATATCCAGCGGCTTCACCAGATGCGAGTCGAATCCCGCCTCGCGTGAGCGACGGCGGTCGCTGTCCTGGCCCCAGCCGGTCAAGGCGACGAGCGTGATGCTACGGCCCCAGGGCTGAACGCGAATGCGTCGAGCGACTTCGTAGCCGTCGAGCATCGGCATGCCGATGTCGAGCAGCATCACCTCCGGACGATGTCGCTCCGCACATTCCAGCGCGAGCGCCCCATTGCTGGCGGTCACGACCTCGTGGCCGCCCAACTCCAGCAGGGTCGCCAGACTCTCCAATGCGTCATTGTTGTCATCGGCAAGCAGAATGCGGCGCTTCACCCGGTCTCCTTCGGCGTTGGCAGCTGGCGAGGACTGGAATGGATTGAGTGCGGTGACTTGCCCGCTGATGGGAATGGCTGGAGCCGCGCCCACAGGAGGAAGCTCGCCGTGGCCGTTCGACGTCCCCTCGGCCCCCAGCGATGGCTCGATCTCAGATTGCACGGGCAGACGAATCACGAACTCGCTGCCTTTCCCGACCCCTTCGCTATGCGCAGTGACGCTGCCCCCATGCATCTCGACGAGCCGGCGCACCAGAGCCAGTCCGATGCCGAGGCCGCCCTGCGCATGTCCGGAGGTGCGCTCCAGCTGGGTAAAGAGATTGAAGATCACAGGCAAGAGGTCAGCGGGGATGCCTTCGCCCGTGTCGCTCACCCGGATGGCCACCTCGGCGCCATCACGGCGGACCGCGATTGCAATCCGCCCGCCGCGCTCGGTGTATTTCGCGGCGTTGCTCAGGACATTGCCGAGCGCCTGCGTGAGGCGCGTCGGATCGCCAAGCACCTTGAGGGGCTCCTTGGGTACGTCGACTACCAGATCGTGCGCACGCTCGGTGATCAGCGGATGAGAGGTCTCGACCGCACGCTCGATGAGACTGCTGACCTCCAGCGACTCCTTGGCGAGATTGATCTTGCCGCGGGTAATGCGCGAAACGTCGAGCAGATCGTCGACGAGGCGCGACAGATGAGCGGTCTGCCGCTCGATGACATCGCGCGACCAGGCAAGCTGAGGATCCTCGAGCGGCTTGCGGCGCATGAGCTGCACGGCGTTGTAGATCGGCGCCAGCGGATTGCGTAGCTCGTGCGCCAGCATGGCGAGGAACTCGTCCTTGTGGCGATCCGCCTCTTTCAGCGCGAGCTCCACGCGAGCACGCTCTGTGATCTCCGTCTGGAGGGAACGGTTTGCATCGGCGAGCTCCGCATTTGCCTGGCTCAACGTGCTGTTGAGCACCTGCAGCTCGCGCGTCTTCTCCGCCTGCAGCGTCGTATTCGCCTCGGCCAGCTGCTGGTTCACGCTGGCGAGGGTCCTGTTGGCTTCAATGAGCTCGCGGCGCTTGCAGTACAGCTCCACCAGCACGGACACCTTGCTGCGCAGGATCTCCGGGACGACGGGAATGGAGACGTAATCCACCGCGCCGAGCTTGTAGCCGCGCAGGCGGTCGAGCTCCGTGACATGCACCCCGGTGACAAAAATGATAGGTGTCTTCCCAAGCCGCGGATGCTCGTGAATGAGCCCGGCCGCCTCGAACCCATCCATGTCCGGCATGCTGACATCCAGGAGCACGACGGCGAACTCCTGCTTCATCAGCTTCTCGAGCGCCTCGAAGCCCGACAGCGCGCGCACCAGATCCAGACCGAGGTCCCCCAGGATCGTCTCGTAAGTCAACAACCTGGCAGGCTGGTCGTCGACCAGCAGAATACTGACCTTATCGTTGGCGTCCACCGCGCCTGCCCTTCCCCCTGAAACGCCGGCCGTCACTCTAGCGGTGCAGCCACATTCTAACCAAAGACATCAGCTGATCGGTGTTGACTGGCTTCGCGACGTAGTCCGAAGCACCTGCTTCGAGGCACTTCTCGCGGTCACCCTTCATGGCTTTGGCCGTGAGCGCGATGATCGGCAGCATCCTGAACTGGGGCTTGTCGCGGATCCTGCGCATGGTCTCATAGCCGTCCATCTCCGGCATCATCACATCCATCAGCACCAGCGACAGATCCTCGGTCGACTCCACCAGGTTGATCGCTTCCTGACCGTTGGTGGCGCTGATCACCTGCATGTTGTGGCGCTCGAGCAGACTGTTGAGCGCAAAAATATTACGGATGTCGTCATCGACCACCAGCACCTTGCGCCCTTTGAGGGGCTCATCGCTCTCGTGCAGATTCTCGATCATCTGCTGCTTGGACGCCGGCAGGTCCGCGATCACCCGATGCAGGAACAGCGCCGTCTCATCCAGCAGTCTCTCCGGCGAGCGCACGCCCTTCAATACGATGCTCTTGGCTTTGCGACGCAGTTCCGCCTCCTCATCCTCGGAGAGCTCGCGGCCGGTGAACACGATGATCGGTGTCTCGCGCAGCTTCGCATCCCGCTGGATCTCGGTGAGCAGCTCGAAACCGGACATGTCCGGAAGCTTCAGGTCCAGCACGACGCAGTCGAAGTCGCCTTCGCGCATCAGCTCGAGGGCCCCCGCGCCGGTGCCGGCCGAGATGATCTCCACATCCTCGTGGCCCAGCAGCTCCGCGACGCTCATCTGCTCGGCCGGATCGTCCTCGATGACCAGCAGGCGGCGCACCCGCGAGGTGGTGAAGCTCTTCAGGCGATCCAGCGCGGTCTCCAGGCTCTCGGTCGTCACCGTCTTGGTCATGAAGGAGAAGGCGCCGCGCTCGAGGCCATACTGGCGCTCGTCCTCGATGGTGAGAATCTGCACGGGGATGTGGCGCGTCTCCGGATCGCGCTTCAGCTGGTTCAGCACCGTCCAGCCGAGCATGTCCGGAAGGAAGACATCGAGCGACACGGCTGTCGGGCGATGCTTGCGCGCCAGCGCCAATCCGTCGGCGCCGGTCTTGGCATGGATGACCTTGAAGCCCCGATCGCGCGCCAGATTCAGCAACACGCGCGCGTAGTGCTGATCGTCCTCGACGATCAACAGCACTGTGTCTCCCGGTTGCAGAGTCGCGCGGTCGTCGACCAGCTCTTCCTGGCGAACGATCGGCAGCACCACGGGCTGATACGGCGCCGCCGCCGCTGCAACCGCTGCGGTCTGGCCGGTGGGCACACGGCCATAGGCCGGACCCATGTAGGTCAGCGGCAAGTAGAGGGTAAACGTGCTACCGCTTCCGGGCAGACTGCTGAGGCGGATCTCTCCGCCCAGAAGGTGGGCGAGCTCGCGGCTGATCGCGAGCCCCAGGCCCGTGCCGCCGTATTTGCGCGCAGTCCCCGCGTCCGCCTGCTGGAAGGCTTCGAAGATGATTCTCTGCTTCTCCGGAGGGATTCCGATGCCGGTATCGCTGACGGAGAACTCCACCACCGACGGAGCCTGCTTCAGCACGGGATGGTCGGCCGTCCAGCCGCTCGTCGCCAACCCGACGTGCAAGCGCACGCCGCCGCGCTCAGTGAACTTGAAGGCGTTGGAAAGCAGGTTCTTCAATACCTGCAGCAAGCGCTTGGAGTCGGTGGTGATCGCCCTGCCCAACCGCGGATTGAAGTCGGCGGTGAAGGAGAGCTTGCGAGCTTCGGCCTCGTGACGGAAGTTGCGCTCGATCGTCTCGCGCAGGTGCGTGAACAGCAGATCCTCGCACTCCACCGTGACGGTACCGGACTCGATCTTCGACAAGTCCAGGATGTCGCTGATCAGGTTCAGCAGATCGGTGCCCGCCCCGTGGATCGTCTTGGAGAACTCCACCTGCCGCGGGGTGAGATTGCCGTCCGCGTTCTCCGACAACTGCTGTCCCAGGATCAGGATGCTGTTGAGCGGCGTACGCAGCTCGTGCGACATGTTGGCAAGGAACTCAGACTTGTAGCGCGAGGTGAGTGCCAGCTCGGCGGCCTTGTCTTCCAGCGCACGGCGCGCCAGCTCGATTTCCTCGTTCTTGCGCTCGACCTCGGCATTCTGCTCGGCCAGCAGCTTCGCCTTGTTCGCCAGCTCGTCGTTGGTCTGCTGCAGCTCCACCTGTTGGGCCTGCAGCTCGCCGGCGAGCTGCTGCGACTGCTTGAGCAGGCCCTCGGTGCGCATCGTCGCCTCGATGGTGTTCAACACGACGCCGATGCTGCCGGTGAGCTGTTCGAGAAATGCCAATTGCGACTGCGTGAACTCACTGATGGAGGCGAGCTCGACGACTGCCTTCACGTGGCCTTCGTACAGGACCGGCAGAACGATCGCGGTGCGTGGCCGCGCGGAGAACAGGCCCGCGCGAACCTGAATGGAGTCGCCGGGAATATCGGATACCAGCAAGCGACTGCGATCCGCAGCAGCTTGGCCCACGAGCCCCTGACCCAGCGCATAGCGGCGCGGCTCACGATCCTCCTGCGGCTCGTCGGCATAGCTGGCGAGCTCCTTCAGGTAGCCCACATCGTCGCTGTTCTCCATCACGTACACGACGCCCTGCTGCGAGCTGACCAGCGGCGCCAACTCCGAGAGCAGCAGCTTGCCGAGCGTCACGAGATCGCGCTGCCCTTGCATCATGCGGCTGAACTTCGCAAGGTTGGTCTTCAGCCAGTCCTGCTCGGTATTGCGCTCCGTGGTCGCGCGCAGGTTGCCGATCATCGCGTTGATGTTGTCCTTCAGCTCGGACACCTCACCGCGCGCCTCCACTTGAATGGAACGAGTCAAGTCGCCCTTGGTCACCGCAGTGGCCACTTCCGCGATGGCGCGCACCTGGTTCGTGAGATTCGCGGCTAGCAGGTTGACGTTCGCCGTGAGGTCCTTCCACGTGCCGGCGGCTCCGGGCACGTGCGCCTGGCCTCCCAACCTGCCCTCCACGCCGACCTCGCGCGCCACGCTCGTTACCTGGTCGGCAAAGGTAGCAAGCGTATCGGTCATGCTATTGATCGTGTCCGCCAGCGCTGCGACCTCACCCTTGGATTCGACGGTCAGTCGCTTACGCAAATCGCCGTTGGCGACCGCAGTCACCACTTTCACGATGCCGCGCACCTGGTTCGTCAGGTTGTTCGCCATCACGTTGACGTTGTCGGTCAGGTCTTTCCAGGTACCCGCGACACCCGGCACCACGGCCTGACCGCCCAACTTGCCTTCCGTGCCCACCTCCCTGGCGAGACGCGTCACTTCGGCCGCGAAGCTGTTGAGCTGGTCGACCATCGTGTTGATGGTCTCCTTCAACTGCAGGATCTCGCCCTTCACGTCCACCGTGATCTTGCGGGACAAGTCGCCGCGCGCGATGGCCGTGGACACTTCGGCGATATTGCGGACCTGTCCGGTGAGGTTGCGGGCCATCGAATTCACGTTGTCGGTGAGATCCTTCCAGGTACCCGCAACACCCGGGACGATCGCCTGTCCGCCCAGCTTGCCTTCGGTGCCGACTTCGCGGGCGACGCGCGTCACCTCTGCTGCGAAGCTGTTGAGCTGGTCGACCATCGTGTTGATGGTCTCCTTCAGCTGCAGGATCTCTCCGCGCACGTCGACGGTAATCTTGCGAGACAGGTCGCCGCGCGCGATGGCTGTTGCCACCTCGGCGATGTTACGGACCTGCGCAGTGAGGTTGCTCGCCATCGAGTTGACGTTGTCGGTGAGGTCTTTCCACACTCCGCTGACGTCCTTCACGTCAGCCTGGCCTCCGAGCTTGCCCTCCGAGCCCGCTTCACGAGCCACGCGGGTGACTTCGGCCGCGAACGCGTTGAGCTGGTCGACCATCGTGTTGATGGTTTCCTTCAGCTCCAGAATCTCACCTCGCACGTCGACGGTGATCTTGCGGGACAGGTCGCCGTTGGCGATGGCGGTCGCCACGGTAGCGATATTGCGAACCTGACCGGTGAGGTTGCCGGCCATGGAGTTGACGCTGTCCGTGAGATCCTTCCAGGTGCCGGCCACTCCCGGGACCACTGCCTGCCCGCCGAGCTTGCCTTCGGTTCCCACCTCACGCGCCACACGAGTCACTTCCGACGCGAAGGAGCGGAGCTGATCCACCATCGTGTTGATGGTCTCCTTCAGCTGCAGAATCTCGCCGCGCACGTCCACCGTGATCTTGCGGGACAGGTCGCCGTTCGCGATGGCGGTCGCCACCTCAGCGATGTTGCGCACCTGACCGGTGAGGTTGCCGGCCATCGAGTTCACGTTGTCGGTCAAGTCCTTCCACGTACCGGCGACACCGGGGACAGCTGCCTGGCCGCCGAGCTTGCCCTCCGTACCGACTTCGCGGGCGACGCGCGTCACTTCCGCCGCGAAACCGTTGAGCTGGTCGACCATCGTGTTGATGGTGTTCTTCAGCTCGAGAATCTCGCCCTTCACGTCGACGGTGATCTTGCGCGAAAGGTCGCCGCGCGCCACGGCGGTCGTCACTTCGGCGATATTGCGCACCTGGCCGGTCAGGTTGGTGGCCATCGCGTTCACGGAGTCGGTGAGGTCTTTCCAGGTTCCTGCGACGCCGAGCACGATAGCCTGGCCACCGAGCTTGCCCTCCGTACCGACCTCGCGCGCGACGCGGGTTACTTCGGATGCAAACGATCGCAACTGGTCGACCATCGTGTTGATGGCTTCCTTCAGCTGCAGGATCTCGCCGCGGACGTCCACCGTGATCTTGCGGGAAAGGTCACCGTTCGCGACCGCGATCGTCACTTCAGAGATGTTGCGCACTTGGCCAGTGAGGTTGCTGGCCATGGAGTTCACGCTGTCGGTGAGATCTTTCCACGTGCCCGCCACGCCGGGCACAGCCGCCTGGCCACCGAGCTTGCCCTCGGTACCCACTTCGCGCGCCACACGAGTCACCTCCGAGGTGAACGCGCTCATCTGCTCGATCATGCGGTTGACGATCTTCGCCGACCTCAGGAACTCGCCCTTCAGAGGACGCCCGTCCACATCGAGGCTCATCATCTGCTGCAGGTCCCCGCGTCCGACCGCAGAGATGGTGCGGGTCACCTCGGTCGTGGGCCACAGCAGGTCGTCCATCAATGTATTGACGGACGCCTCCATGCCGCCCCAGGCACCGGATCGCCGGTCGATGGCCACGCGATGCCGGGTGCGCCCGTCCTTGCCGACGATCTGTCCGGCGCGGTCCAGTTCGCGCGCCAGGCGCTCGTTGGAATTCACGATGTCGTTGAACGTGTCGGCAATCTTGCCCGCGAGCCCGGTGCGATCGCTCGGCAGCCTGACCGAGAAGTCCCCGTCGCGGACGGCCTGCAACGCTCGCAGAAGCTTGCGCAGGTCAAGTGTGGCCTCGTCCCCCGCTTCGTGACCGTTCGATTTGGGGGCGCGGCGTGGACGTTCTTGAACTTGCATCGGGTGTGGCTCCGGAATCTGAATGCAGTGCGCGGACCGTTGGCAGGTCGCGAGCCGTACGGGCTCATCTTAAAGGGTTGTGTAGAGTTGCGTGGGCGCAAGCAAGCACGGCGCAGCGACTGTTGTCCTCTGCACCGACTGTCTGGCCACACTCACGACGGAGTGCGCGCGCGTACAGGCAAGGCCTGCCAGCGCGCCGAAAAACTGTCACGGAAAGTGTCCCTCGATCCCACTGTGCGGGCCGATTTCCGTGCGACGGTCCTGAACCCCGAAAATCCGCGTTATCGTTGTATCGAACACTGCAAAAATTAGCAGAAACCGCTTGGCGCGCAAGCCCATTCGGGCGCCGGTCCGGGGTACGCCGGGCATTTGACATCACGGCGCGCCCGCAGCCCTTACGGGCCGGGCGCCCCCTCCAGCGGACGGCCGTTTCCAGGGAGCACCCATGAAACCTCTGCCGCTTGCTCTGACCGGTACGGCGGAGCATAGTCCACGCACGGTCAAGGTTGCCGGCAACAAGCCACTTGCCGGGCGCAAACCGGTCGGTTGCGCTCCAGGCCATCGTCGGCACAGGCAACCCTTCGAGCACACTGAATATCAACGATGAGCCGGCCCAGGGGTCGACGGGGATGAACGGATCTATGCCTGCGGATCGCACTGCGACCGGGCAGGACCCACGCGGGGCGCGCCTGACCGTGGCGGCGCTACGCCGCGCCACTCCTGTGAAAATGTGGGGTGGCAAGGGTTGCGGGGCGCCCTGCGACTTCTGTCGCGTCGTTGTCTCCGAAAGCGACGTCGAGTACGAGATCGAGGCGGACCTCGATCAGCAGCGGGTCACCCTGCACTTCCATCCGCGGTGTCACGACGCCTGGAAAGCCGGCCTCGAGCCTCCGCAGGAGGGGTCGAACCCGGCCGCGCCCACCCAGCAAGCGGCCGGATAGGGGGCCACCCCGATCCCCCGGTCCACCCCGGCGGCACACTGCCTGAACCCCTCCTCGCCATAAAATAGAATCGATCTAGAATCCGGCGCGCCGCCCGCCTTGCCTCAATCGACCCGACCATCGATCGGGCTGAGGACGGGAGCCGGAATCGGCATCGTTCGCGTGCTCTCGCACGCAGACTCTCGAGTGGGGGTGGTGGAGGTGGTGGAGCCAGGCGGGATCGAACCGCCGACCTCTTGCATGCCATGCAAGCGCTCTCCCAGCTGAGCTATGGCCCCAAAACGGCATCGTTTGGAACCGTGAAGTTTACCAGAAATCCGGAAGCTGCATTACCACCGTGGCCGGACTGTGGGGCCTGTCGAGAGCCCGATCACAGTTGGCTCTTCCATGATGGACCCGCCGGAGATGTACGCGCGGCTCCGCAGTTGATCGATTTCGTACAAGGAATTCGAGTCACACGCGACGTCGGCGCAGGTGTGAGGGTGGCGCCGTGCCGATGCACGTCCTTGCGCACACGTCAGCGCTCACGCGTGCGCGCGTATTTGATGCCGCACTCGTCCTTCGCGATGCCGCGTGCGTCCTTCGCGGTGCCGAACCCGACACTTGCGGTGCCGCGTAAGTCTTTCGCGATATGTGCGGGCACCTCGAAATACTGTGCATTGCGCCGCTCACGAAATCACCGCGCCATCCAACACGCATGCGTCTCCAACACGCACGCATCTGCGCAGAACTAACATCGCGTGCGTGGCGTCCGTCTCACCAACACGCCTCCCTGTACGGCAGCGACTCCAGCATCCTGCAACGCGCGCACCGTAGCAAAGCTCAGGCCCTGAAATCCCGCACCCCTCGTCAAGCGTGGCCGCCCGGTGTCGCCGCATGCCCACGTCTGCGAGCTGAGACATTTTGAAAACGACTTCAGTCCGCGATCTACTGCAACCCGAGGACACAGTGAAGCGTAATGACGCGCCTATCACGGAGCAGCGCGCCACAGGTCCGTCAGCGGCCGCTTTTGCG
>Ga0105240_10008474_pt1 | contig 14706 bp, 9 predicted proteins | sample KBSC54metaG_FD_80426 | JGI IMG/M metagenome (GOLD analysis project Ga0105240, IMG submission 80426) | Corn rhizosphere microbial communities from Kellogg Biological Station, Michigan, USA - KBS C5-4 metaG | ecosystem: Host-associated > Plants > Roots > Rhizosphere > Soil | place: Michigan, USA... | reverse complement strand
GCCCCGGGGCAGGTGCTGCTGGTCGGCACACCCGAGCCCGGAAGCCGCAGTGAGAAGGCCCTTACCCAGCTGGCCTCGACGGCTGGATCGGCCTGACGCGTCCGTCCGGTCCACGGCCGCGTCCCGGGGGGTGTCGCACACCCAGGAAGTCGCTGCCTTCCAGCTCGCCGATTCACACCGCAGACTGGAGATCGCGCCGACCCCGGGCTCCGGTTGGTCGCGATCACCCGCCATCGGAAAGGCTTGTCATGACCGAGATCCTGGAAGTGACCACCCTGCGGCCCGCGCCCGGCCTCACGCCGGACGACTTCGTCGCGGCGAACACCGACATCAACGAGTACCTGAAGCGCCAGCCCGGCTTCCGCTGGCGCCGCATCGTCGTCCGCGACGACGGCACGATCCTCGACATCGTCGCCTACGACAGCATCGAGCATGCCCGCTCCGGGGCCGCCGGGATCACCGGCGAGATGGGCGATTCACCGGTCCACGAGGCGATTGACCACAGCTCTGTCGACTGGCAGTTCACCACGGTGCTCCAGCATGTCGAATAGCGCTGCTCCAACCGCCACAAACCGGGGCTGAGGCGCGTCCGCGCCAGCGCTCAGGGGCGACGGCCGAACAAGGCGGTACCGAGCGCGGCACGTGAGGTGATGCCGGTCTTGGCGAATACCTTGCGCAGGTGGTATTCCTCGGTTCGAGGGCTGATGAACAGGTGGCTGCCGATCTCCGGATTGGTGAGTCCTTCACTGGCCAGGTGGGCGATCTGTGCCTCGCGCGGGGTGAGATCGTTGCCGGTGTCGACCGTACGCTTGCGGGCGGTCTCCCCGGTGGCGCGCAGTTCACGGGCGGCCCGCTCGGCGAAGCCCTCGATACCCATCGCGACGAACTCCTCGTACGCGGTGCGCAGATGAGCGCGGGCATCCAGACGCCGCCGCTCACGGCGCAGCCATTCACCGTAGAGCAGGTGGGCACGAGCGAGATCCGGCCGCAGGCGGGTGCGGCCGAGCCGGTCGATCGCCTCGCCGAAGAGCCGCTCGGCTTCCCCGCCGTCGCTGACCAGGGCTCGCGAGCGTGCCTGGATCCCCGCCGCCCAATCGGACTCGCACGCCTGCGTCGACTTCGTGAGCTGGTCGAGCGCCGCCTGGGCGAGCCCGATCCGCCCGCAGTGAGCTGCGGCCTCGACCAGCTCCGCCGGTGCCCACTGAGGGGCGGCGCCCGGTGCGGGCGGGGCTGAGCTCGCGCGTTGAGCCGCTGCCAAGGCCTCGTCGTAACGGCCAAGGCCGTTGTAGAGCAATGCTGTGGTCCAGTCGACGACAGTTTGTCGGACTCCCTCGCCTCGCGTCGTGGCCCCGTCGGCGCTTGCATGCACGAGCCTGGTGATCTCGGCTTTCTGCCCGCGCCATGCGGCCAGTTGCAGAGCTCCGTAGTTGGTGATCCGCGCTCCCGTCGCCGCGGTGATCGTGGAGACCTCATCGGCTAGTGCTTCGGCTTCGGCCAGTTCGCCTTCGAAGAGATGCATCGTGATCCGCGACATCAGCGCCAGCGGCAACACTGCCAAAGCGCCGGTGCTGCGGGCGAGCCGAAGGTGTCTGTCGGCGAGTTTGTGACACGCTTGCTCGTCCCATCGTGCCACGGCTGTGATGAACGCCAGCCACAGCCAGCGCAGCTCCTCCTCGGCGCTGATGCCGTCGTCGGTGAACGCGCGCACGGCCCGCCGCAGTGCTGGCGTCGCGGCGTGTGTGTCCTCGGTGAGCAGCCGGGTGAGACCGTCCAGCAGGAGATCGGCGGCCCGAGACGCGCCCGAGGACGGCAACGCCGCTCGGGCGGCCGCGGCGATGTCCACGGGCCCGGCACCTTGGGCGAGGAGGGTTCCGGCGAACAACGCCGCGGACACGGCCTGCAGATAGGTTTCCCGCGCCAAGGCGGCGTCCAGCGGTTCCAGCAGTTTGGCGGCGTCCAGGAGCATCAGCGGGGCCAGGCTGCCGTGATCGGTGGTGAACGCGATCTCGGCCTGGAGGAGGAATGAGCGGGCTCGCCCTCCTTCATCCAGGGGGCCGTTCAGCGCGGTGGCCAGCGACTGCTGGGCGGCTTCGGGCTCGCCCGCCTCATGCTGGGCCCAGGCGGCGGCCAAAGCCCGCTGGGCTCTGCGCTCAGCGTCCGGGGTGAGCGCGACGGCACGCTGGAGGAAGGCGGCGGCCGCGGCCAGGCCGCCCCGGGCCTGCGCGCGCCCGGCCGACAGTTCCAGCTCCGCGGCGACGTCCTCGTCGGGCTCGACGATCGCCTGCGCGCGATGCCATGCGCGGCGGTCGGGGTCGACGGCGGCGTCGGTCGCCTCGGCCAGGGCTGCGTGCACCCTCATCCGCTCCGCTGGCAGTGCGGCGCGGTAGACCGCCGACCGCGCCAACGGGTGGCGGAACCGGATCCGCGCTCCGAACTCGACCAGGTCCGCCGCTTCGGCGGAGGCGGCGACCGACCCTGCGATCCCGAGCCGGTCTGCCGCGCGCCACACGAGCACCGGATCGCCGAGCGGCTCGGCGGCGGCCACCAACACCAGCCGCCGCGCATCCGGCGGCAGCGCCTCCAGGCGGCGCTGGAAGCCGTCCTCGATCCGGCCGGCCAGCGGCCGTGTCCCAGGGAGTCCGAATCCGCCGGCCAGCTCATCGGGGGCCAGGCTTCTCGGCAGCTCCAGCAGGGCCAGCGGGTTGCCACGCGCCTCGGCCACGATCTGTTGGCACACCCGTTCATCCAGCCGGCCTCGCACCGCGGAACGCAACAGCTCCCGCGCGTCCTCATCGCGCAAGCCGCCGACCTCCATGGTCGGCAGCTCTGTCAGCTGTTCGGCGACCTCGCTGGTTCTTGCGGCGAACACGCAGGCCACCGATTCGGCGAGCAGCCGTCGGGCCACGAAGGCGAGCACTCGCGTCGACTCCTGGTCGAGCCACTGGGCGTCGTCGATCACACAGATCAGCGGACGTTCCTCGGCCCCGGCCGCGAGCAAGCCCAGCACCGCCAGACCGACCAGGAACCGGTCCGGCGCGGGACCCGCGCGAAGCCCGAACGCCGTGCCCAAGGCGTCGCGCTGCAGCTCGGGAACCCGGTCCAGGGAGCCCAGCAGCGGAAGGCACAGCTGATGCAGCGCCGCGAACGGCAGCTCCATCTCCGACTGGACACCCGTGGCGGACAGCACCCGGCAGTCCGCCGCATGCTGGACCAGGTAGTCCAGCAGCGCCGACTTGCCCACTCCGGCCTCACCGAGGATCACCAGCGACCGGCTCTCGCCCGCGCGAATCACTTCGAGGAGCCGGTCGAAGGTGTCACACTCGCGGTGTCGGCCCCGCAGACCGGAATGAGGAGCCGCTCCCATGGTGCCTCCAGTCCAGCAGCCCGTGCGGCAACCACTTTAATGCCCCGCCAAGGGGCTGGATCAGCCGGTTCGGCGGCGTCGACGAACTGCCGCCAGGAGGCGACTTCCCAGCTGCTCAACCGCGGGCTGCCAAGAGTTCGAGCAAACACTCATGCAAAGCAGGGGGAGCCGCAAGGAAGCTGTCCGCGCCGGCTCGCCATGGCTGCCCGTCCGCGTCGGTGACCACAGCGCCGGCTTCGAGGGCGATGAGCGCGCCGGGCAGCAGGTTGGGGCCGTCGTGGCCGAACTCCCAGAAGGCGTCGATCCGTCCGGCGGCGGTGTCGGCGATCTGCCAGGAAGTGGGGCCGAGATTCCGGACGGCGCCGACGTGCGGCAGGAGTGCGGCCAGTGAGCGCCCCGCCTGCGCCGCGGCGTCGGGTTGCCGGGCGATGAAGGGCGGTTGGCTGGTGGCGACCAGGGCAGCGGCCGGATCGGTCTTCGCCGAGGGGGTGATCGGGCGCTCGTCACGAGTGGCGCCGTGGCCGCGGGCGGCCATGTAGGTCTGGCCGAGCAGCGGCGCGTGAAGCACGGCGGCCACCGGCTCGGCGTCCCGGACCAGGGCCAGGCTGACGCAGAACTGCGGCAGGTCCTGCAAGTACTGCACCGCACCGTCCACGACGTCCACGACCCACAACTCCCCGCCTTGCGGCACGACGGCGTCACTGTCCAGTTCCTCCAGCCATGGCACGCCCGGCCGCAGCGCCTCCAGATGCGGCCGTATGGCGGCGACCATCCGTGCCTCCAAGGCGCCGTAGACCTCGATGAACTCGTCGAGCGCGACGATCGGGCCAGGGCGCGGGCCGGCTACCAGCAGCCGGCCGACCTCCTGCGCAGCGGTTGCCATGGCGGAAAGGATTCCCGCCGATTCGCCGTCGACCTCGTGTGACACGGTCAGCTCCCTCAGTGGTGGATCGTTCGGTGTCACGATCCTCGATGGGCCGAGGCGTCACCTCGCGCTCCCCGCGCCATAGGTGAGCGATACTGCCAAACATGGCCACCAGAATTGCCGATCCGGTACTCGGTGAGCGTGATCAGCGGTTGATCGCCGCGCTTCAGTGCGACGGGCGGCTCACCGCCGAGCGGGCCGGCGAGGTGCTCGGCCTGAGCGCGCGCACTGTGCACAGGGGCTGGCAGGCGCTCATGGCCGACGGCGTGTGCCGGGTGATCACGCTGCCCGAACGATCGGACGCGATCGGGGCGCTGCTGCTGCGGATCCGGGTGCTCGGCGGCAGACTCGACGCCCTCACCTCCGCGCTCGCCGCCCGTCCGGACATTCCGTTCATCGACGTGTCGACGTCCGGCGACGAGATCCTGGCGGTCTCCTGGACCCGCCCGGGTACGCGTGACCAACTGGTCTTCAGAGAACTCCCCGCGACGCGCGCGGTCACCTCCTTCACCGCGGACACGATCCTGCACGTCTTCGCCGAAGCCACGGACTGGCGCCACGCCGTCCTGACCGACGGCGAGCGCGCCGCCCTGACCCCGGTCCGATCGCCCGAACACAGAGAATCGGATGACGCCGACCGGGCGATCATCGCCGTCTTGCAGGACGATGCGCGGGTTGCGGCGGCCGCCGTGGCCGCACGCACCGGCTATCCGGAGTCCACCGTGCGCCGCCGTATCGCCCTCCTGGCACATACCGGCCGGCTCCTGACCCACGTGGTGGTCGATCCGAAACGGCTCGGACTGGCCATCGACGCGAACGTGATGGCGCGGGTCGCGCCGGGCCGGCTCGACGCCGTCGGGACAGCGCTGGCCGGCCATCCCGCGGTGCACGGGCTGTTCGCCACGACGGGCGCGAACAATCTGCATATCGCGGTCTGGGTGCGCGACCTGGCCCATCTGTACCGCTTCCTCACCCAGGACCTCGGCGGTCTGGGTGTCCAAGGCGCCGAGACCGTGATCATCGGGAACGCGGCCAAGCGCCCGGGCCGACCAGCCGAACCCCGCCTCGCATTCCCCAGTGTGCCGGGCTGACTCGCCGCTGCTGCGCTCGGCAGCGGCGTGATCGAGAGCACGTGCCGCCTGACCGGTCTTCAGCTGCACTAGGTGGTCAGTACAACTAGGGACCTGACGGATGCCCGGGAACGGTCCGGAGGCCAGACTCGCGGCATGGCTTGTGTTTCCGCCGTCGGCGGGGCTCACCACCAGGCCACTCGATCACGAGAGCCACACGATCACGATCGAGACGTCAGACAGCGAACACGAGGCCCTGATGCGTGCGGTGGTATTGGAAGAGTTCGGTGGATCACTGGTCCTGGACCAGGTTGACACGCCCCAGGCCGGCGCCGGGCAGGTGCTGGTACGCGTCGAGGCCAGCGGCGTGAACCCGCTGGACACCAAGATCCGCACCGGGAGGGCGCCCCACGCCCGCAACCGCCTGCCGGCCGTGCTGGGCCTGGACTTGGCCGGGGTGGTCGAACAGGTCGGTCCCGGCGTCGGCGGCTTCGAGACCGGCGACGAGGTATACGGTCTGACCGGCGGGGTGGGCGAGATCCAGGGCTCGCTGGCCGAATACGCGGCTGTCGACGCCCGCCTGCTGGCCCGCAAGCCGAAGTCGCTGAACATGCGCGAGGCGGCGGCCCTGCCGCTGGTCGCCATCCCAGCGTGGGAGGGCCTGGTCGACCGGGCGGCGGTGGCCGCCGGCCAGAAGGTCCTGATCCACGGCGGAGCGGGAGGCATCGGCCACGTGGCCGTCCAGATCTCGCGCGCCCGCGGCGCTGAGGCCTTCGCCACCGGTGGCACCGAAAGCCTCGAGACGATCCGCGGTCTGGGCGCCACCCCTATCGACTATCGGAGTACGACAGTCGAGGAGTACGTGGATCGGTACACCGCGGGGGAGGGCTTCGACGTCGTCTTCGACACCATCGGCGGGACGACGCTCGACGACTCGTTCGCCGCCGTGCGCACCTATACCGGCCACGTCGTCAGCGCGCTGGGCTGGGGGACGCACAGCTTGGCACCGCTGTCTTTCCGCGGCGCCTCCTATTCCGGGATCTTCACCCTGCTGCCGATGCTCACCGGCCAGGGGCGCGAGCATCACGGACAGATTCTGCGCGAGGTCGCGGCCCTGGTCGACGCCGGAGCGCTGACTCCGCTGCTGGACGACCGCGTGTTCGGGCTCGACGACGTCGACCAGGCCCACGCCCTGGTGGCAGCAGGCAAGAGCAAAGGCAAGGTCGTCGTCAACATCGGTGACTGAACCGCGCTGGCAACACCAATACGGTTCCGCACCACAACCAGTGAAAGGGAAGAAAATGTCGTACATCACCGCCGGTCGGGAAACACCACCAACATCGAGCTCTACTACGAGGACCACGGCAGCGGCCAGCCCGTAGTCCTCATCCACGGCTTCCCCCTGGACGGCCAATCCTGGGAGAAGCAGAGCGCTGCCCTGCTCGACGCCGGCTACCGCGTGATCACTTACGACCGGCGCGGCTTCGGCCAGTCCAGCCACGCCGCCTACGGCTACGACTATGACACTTTCGCCGCCGACCTCAACACCCTCATGGAGACCCTCGACCTGCACGACACCGTCCTGGTCGGCTTCTCCATGGGAACCGGCGAAGGCGCCCGCTACGTCAGCACCTACGGCTCCTCCCGCCTCGCCAAGGTCGCCTTCCTCGCCTCCCCGGAGCCGTACCTGCTGAAGACCGACGACAACCCCACCGGCGCGGCGCCCATGGAGTTCTTTCAGGGCATCTCCGACACCGTGAAGGCCGACCGCTACGCCTACTACACGGCCTTCTACAAGGACTTCTACAACCTCGACGACAACCTCGGCGCCCGTATCGGCGAGGAGGCCGTACGCAACAGCTGGAACGTCGCCGCCGCGGGCGGTTCGCACGCCGCCGCAGCATCTCCGCTGGCCTGGCCCACCGACTTCCGCGCGGACATCCCTAAAATCGATGTCCCGGCCCTGATCGTCCACGGCACAGCCGACCGCATCCTGCCCATCGACTCCACGGCACGCCCCTTCCACAAGGCCCTCCCCGCCGCCGACTACGTCGAGATCGACGGAGCGCCGCACGGCATGCTGTGGACCCACGCCGCCGAGGTCAACAGGGCTCTTCTGGACTTCCTGGCCAAATAGACCCACGCTGAGGCGGCAGCGTCCTCCCGACGTGCGCCGCCTCTGATGTAGCCCGAGCCTCACAGTACGAGGCACGAAGAACGCTTCACTGGGTTTTGCCGGCTGCGAGGAGATCGACAAGACCTGTGACCTCGTGGCGTCGATCAGCTGGATCGATGACTCCGATCTGCGATTCTCGCGCACCAGGCGAAGGGAGTTCCCCCTGAGTCGGATACTGGATCTTGAGGGTTCAGGAGAACGGAGTCCCGGTGGGGATGCAGAACTATCCGCCGTAGTTCAAGGCGGACGCTGTGGAGTTGTATCGGTCGTGGCCGGAGGCGACGATCAACTCGGGGCAGCCTGTCCGGTGCGATATTCCACAGCGATCACGGCACGCAAGGCGGATTCACGGGTCGCAACACCTCGACCACGGAGGTGTCGGATGGGACGGCCGAGGAGGCGTTTACCGGCGGCGCCCGCGGGAGCGCGGCGGCAGTGGGCGGCGGATCGGGCGCTCAGGTCGGCGATGCGTTCCCCGGGAAGCCCGGAGCCGTCGCGGGCGGTGCAGCGTGAGTTCTGGCGGCTGATCGCGACCGGGATCACGACGGTCGAGGCAGCGGAAGTGGTGGGCGTGTCGTCGCCGGTGGGGATCCGCTGGTTCCGTCACGCTGGCGGGATGCCGCCGCTGAGCCTTGAGGAGCCCTCGGGTCGTTATCTGTCGTTCGCGGAGCGGGAAGAGATCGCGCTGTTGCGCGCCAAGGGGTCGGCGTGCGGGAGATCGCCCGCCGGATCGGACACGACCCCGGGACGATCTCTCGGGAGCTGCGTCGCAACGCCGCGACCAGAGGCGGTAAAGCCGAGTACCGGGCGCTGGTCGCGCAGTGGAAGGCGCAGCAGGCTGCGAAGCGTCCGAAGGCCGCCAAGCTGGCGGCCAATGACAGGTTGCGCGAGTATGTGCAGGAACGGCTCGCCGGGAACGTTCGCCGACCTGATGGCACGATCGTCGGCGGGCCGCAGCCGTCGGCGTGGAAGGGGCTGAACAAGCCGCGCCGGGCCGACCGGCGGTGGTCGCTGGCCCGGAGCCCGGAGCAGATCTCCCGCCAGCTGAAGATCGATTTCCCCGATGATGAGTCCATGCGTATCAGCCCTGAGGCGATCTACCAGTCGCTGTTCATCGAGAGCCGTGGTGCGCTCAAGCGGGAACTGGTCGCCTGCCTGCGCACCGGGCGGGCGCTGCGGGAGCCGCGGGAGCGGTCACGGAACAAGCCGCAGGGGCATGTCACCGCAGATGTCGTGCTCTCCGAGCGGCCCGCTGAAGCCGCCGATCGTGCTGTTCCCGGGCACTGGGAGGGAGACCTGATCATCGGCTCGGGCCGGTCGGCCATCGGCACGCTCATCGGGCGCTCCAGCCGTTCCACGCTGCTGGTGCACCTGCCCCGGCTGGACGGCTGGGGTGAGCAGCCGGTCGTGAAGAACGGCCCCGCCCTGGGCGGTTACGGCGCTGTCGCGATGAACGCGGCGCTGACCGCGTCGATCACGACGCTGCCTGAGCAGCTGCGCAAGACCCTCACCTGGGACCGCGGGAAAGAGCTCTCCGGGCATGTCCAACTCACGTTCGACACAGGCACGAGAGTGTTCTTCGCCGACCCGCACTCGCCCTGGCAAAGGCCCACGAACGAGAACACCAACGGACTGCTGCGGCAGTACTTCCCGAAAGGCACCGATCTGGCGAGATGGTCCGCCGAGGATCTCGAAGCCGTCGCCCTTGCGCTCAACAACAGGCCCCGAAAAGTAGTCCTCAGCTGGAAAACGCCAATTCACGCTCACCAGCGACATATCCGCCTGACCACGCCGCGCAACCTCGGCAATCATCCCGTCCATCAGCGCGGCGAACGCCCCGGCATCCCGCCACTGCGTGAACCGGTCGTACACCGTCCCCCAAGCACCGAACTCCTTCGGCATCTCCCGCCACTGGCTCCCGGTACGGGAACCGCCAGATCACACCCTCGAACTGCTCACGCAACCGCTGCGGATACGGACCGAACCGCCCGATCGGCAAAAACGGCTCGACCAACGTCCACTCGGTGTCACGCAACTCACGCCGTGTCACATCAGTGTTCTACCAGCCCGACACGAGCCGGTGACGCGAAACCAAACCGATCACAACTCCACCGTCTCCGAGATGCTGCACGGTGGAGTGAGGAACTCCCGGTACGGCCCTGCTCGACTCCACGCAGGTCAAGCACGGGATGAGGAGGGCCGGGGCGGAGGCGGCGTTCGTCCGTCAGACTTCATGTATCGGAGCCGCGAGACGGTTTGCGACTTGCTGTGGCTGCGCTCGTGGCTTGGGAGGGCCGACCATGGATCACCAGGACGCTGCGAACCTCCGTGTGGAGATTCAAGACCTGATTCCCCGGGCGGCGGCGCTGGTCGCCGTGACGCCCCTGGCGACCCCGCCGTCCACGCGCGCACCGGCCGGCACCACGGAGCCGGCCGATCTCGACCGGATGATCGAGCAGGTCGCCGAGGTCGAAGCGCGTACGAGCGGCTGCTTCGCGGACGACGACCCGTCGCTCGGAAAGCTGCGGGTGGTGCTGGGCTCGCTGTACGCATCCCGGTGTATGCGGTTCGGACAGGCGGACGGGGACCGGGCAGAAGGCCTGCGCAACTTCCGTGCGGGTCGTGCTGGCGGGCACCTGACCGCCGAGACGGACCCGAGCGCGATGCTGTTGTTCGTGGTGTTGCTTGCGCCTGGCACGATGGCTGTGTTCGATCCAGACGCGACCGGCGTGCTAGGCCAAGTCCTGGCCTTCGGCCGGGAGATCTGGGAACACGGGCAGATCGTCGACGACCTCTACGAGATGCGTGAACTCGTCGACGAAATCGTGGCCGCCCGGCCCGACGACCCGAGCGTCACCCGGTTGATCGCCTTCGCCGGGACGTTGAACAGCATGCTGCCGCTGATGCCGGACCGCTCAAACGGCACGAACACCACGAACACCACGAACGCCACGAACACCACAAGCACCACAAGCACCACAAGCACTCCGTGGGCCCAGGTGCGCGCACTCGTCGCCGGCTTGCCTTCGGCGCCGACCGGCCAGCTCGGCCTGATCCTGGACGCGTTGATGAAACAGGGCGAAGCCTTGGAACGGCGCCAAGCTCTCGACCAACCGAGTCCGTCGACGGCCGGACAGACGCAGCCGGCTGAGGACGAGACCTTTGCCTGGAAGGACCTGGCGATGTTGGCCGCGATGTCCGTGCCCGGATCCGTCAGCCCGGCTGAAGTCAAGGGTCTGATCAGCGACTATGAAGCCGATGGCAAGAGCCGCAGTCTGGGCATCGCCGCATTCGGCCGGCTAGCCGCGGCGGTCCGGACGAACGACCCCCGGGAGATGGATCAAGCTCTACGGAACCTGCACGTGGTGATGAGCAGTCCGGAAGCCGGCGAGATGTCCTGGCTCCTCACGTCGGTGTATCCCAGTTTGTTGTCGTGGGCGGCATCCACCCACGGCAACAGAGGAGACGAGGCGAAGGCCTTGGAACAGTTCCAGCAGCGAGGATCGCGGGAGGCGGCGACAGGACAGGGGGCGACCGCCGATCCGGGACTCGAGGAGGTCAACCTCGTGAGTGGGAATCTCGGATACAACCTGCGCCTCACCAAAGCCTTCGAAGCCGATGACGAGGCAGCGCTTGAAAGGCTTATCGCAGAGTTCGCCGAAGCCGGTCCGGTCCCGGATGGGGGCCGCGAGTGGCAGTTTCTGGGCCTACTGCAGCAGGCGCTCGCGAAGGTCGCCCTCGCCGTGCGCCGTCAGGATACGGATATGGCCCGCGAGGCTCAGGCGTACATGCAGGCCGCGCTTGACAGGCCGATGCCGGAAGCTGTGCGTGCGCTCATGGAAGCGGCCTCGTCCTCGATGCGCATGGTCATCGCCGCGTTTGAGAGGCAGCCGGCCGAAATCGAGAACGCTCTTGAGAGCACCCGCAATTTGTTGAGGACAGACCTGGGCACGTATGACGGAGCCGTCCAGACACGTGTCGCCCTCGCATCCGGCCTGATGGCGCAATACGTTCTCGGCGACGGCCCCGGCAAGGCGAAGATTCTCGACGAGGCGATCGATGTCCTCGAACAGGCCAGGGACGCAATGACCGAACGCACTGGTTCGCGAATCGCCGCCCTCGTCCTCGGGAGCCTGGCCGACGTCCTTCGGACCCGGCACGACCCCGCGACGGACGACAACCGCCGAGCAGTGGCGCTGACCCGCGACTCGCTGGGTATCGTGGCCGGAGACGTTCTGCTTCAGCTCGGTGCCGAGCATGGTCTGCAGGCAGCCCGGGCCGGGGCCTCGCGCGGGCTGCGGGCCGCGGGCTGGGCGCTGGAGGACGACCGCATCGAGGACGCGATCGAGGTGCTGGAGTTGGGCCGCGGCCTCGTCCTGCGAGCCACCGCGACCGCCGGCACCGTGCCGGACCGCCTGCGCGCCGCCGGTCAGAGAGAGCTCGCCGAGCAGTGGGAGTGCTCCGTGCCCGCGTTCGCTCGTCGGGAATCAGACAGTGATGACAGTCTCCCGACGCCCGGCGGCCTTGCCTCCGAGCTCAGCCTGCCCAGCGATCTCAGGCGCCGCGCGCTGGACGCCTTGCGCGCGCCGGAGGCGGCTCCCGCCGCCGCCGGACCGGATCCGGTCCGGCGGCGGGATCTGCTGGTGGTACCGACGTTGGCGCAGATCGCCGAAAGCCTCGATCGGGCCGGTCTGGACGCTCTGGCGTACCTCCTGCCCGACACCGAAGGCATCGTCGGCAGAGTCCTGATGATTCTCAGGGACGGCTCCACGCGCGAGCTGCCGCTGCCCGGTCGAGGGCCGTTGGAGCACTACCTGGACACGTCAGCCAGGCGGTACCAGCGGCTGCGCGGCGAAGACACGACCCGGGACCTCAAAGCCGTGCCGCGCTGGGAGCTGTCGCTGGACGCGCTCTGTGCCTGGGCCGGGTCCGCTGTGGTGGATCCGCTGATCGCGGCGCTGCCGGTCGTCCCCACACCGGAATCGCCGGGCCGCGTAGTGCTCGTCCCCTGTGGACAGCTCGGCCTGGTGCCGTGGCACGCGGCGACGATCTCCGGCCCTTCGTCGGCTGCCGGGTTGTCTCGGCCGACACGCGCCTGTGACGTGCTCGTCATGTCATATGCGGCGTCAGCGGCAGAGCTTTTGCGGAGCCTGTCGAGGTGCAGGAAGCCGTATGCCGTCGATCCGGTCCTGGTCGTGGATCCCAGCAGGACTCTGCCTTACGCCGAGCAGGAGGCCCTCGCGGTGCGTCACGCCTACTTGCCGGCTGCCCGGCTCATGGGGTCGGTCAAGGGGCAGCGGGTTGACGCACCGGGTACGCCAGGGCAAGTGCACGCAGCACTCACCGGGGACGACGACCGGGAGCCGGCGTCGATGGTGCAGATCATCGCGCATGGTACGGCGAGCACACGGCCGACTGCCTCGCGGCTTCTGCTGGCGCGGCCGGCGGGAGCGGGGTCCGCGGATGGGCCCGGCCCGGACGATTCCAGCCCGGAATACCTCACGGTGGCCGACATCGTCGACGCCTCTCGGCCCGGCGAACAGGACCGGTTCTCCTCGTTGGTCATCCTCGACTGTTGTGAGACCGACCTGAGCAGTCGGGACCACGACGAGGCGCTGACCCTCACCACGGCGTTCGTGGCGCGGGGTGCGACCGACGTGATCGGCTCGCGGTGGGCCGTCGACGACTGGGCGGCCGCGGTCTGCATGATCGCCTTTCATCATTACCTCGCGGCCGGCGATCGCACTCCGGCCGATGCCCTTCGGGCAGCTCAGCGCTGGATGCTGGATGCCGACCGCGAGCCCATTCCGGCGGTCAGCGAATGCCTGCGCCAGGAGACACAGGCATCGCTGGACGACGTCTCGAACTGGGCCCCGTTCATCCACCAGGGCAACGCCGGTCTGTCATAGCTCCACAGCCGTTCCCGCCAACCTCCTTCATCGCCCCGCCGCCCACTTGGTCGGCGGGGCGATGAGGTTTCTGGTCCGTCAGTACTCCTGCGCACAGCGTCGCTCAGGAACAGCCGGCTCCGGGACGGAGGAGAGAACTTGATGAGGTGGCGACGTCGCGGCAGGCAGGAGACCGCGGTCAGGGCCCTGTACTCCGCGCGGGAGCGGCGGGTCGACGGCCGGTATGGAAGACGGGACGGGCGCAAGCGCATCCCGACCTATACCGGCGTCGTCAACCTGGTCGAGGCCGGGCTGCCGGTGGTCACGATCTACCACGAGCATCTGCTCGACACCGGCCTGTACGAGATGAACGAAGCCTTCCGCGAGTTCGTGGACGGCCTGCGCCCGCACCGCAGCCGCCTCATACCGCTGAACAGCGGCCTGGCCGCGGACCTGCGCCAGGTGGCGCAGTGCCGCGAGGACCTGCTGCACGCGACGGCCGAGCTGACCGAGGACGAGCTGCGGCCCCGCAACCCGCGGGAGGTTTCGCTCGTCGCGTCCGGGGCGCTGTTGGACCGCCGCCGTTCGATGCGCCGGCAGCGCATCGAGGCGGCACGCTCCCGGCTGACGTCGGCGCGCAACGCCGCGCAGGTGCGCCGACAGGCGATCCTCGACGTCCACGCGGTGATCGCCGAGGAGTTCGCCCTGGCGCAGGCCCGGGGCTGGCGATACCACGACCGGTGCCTGCTGCGGATCGGCCGCTACTGGGAGGGCCTGGTGCAGACCCATCCCGAGGGCCCGAGCCTGGTCTCCATCCTGCCGAAGCCGGTCCTGGACAAGCCCGAGTGGCTGAAAGCGGCGCGCTGGCAGGACACCGTCGACGTCGCGTCGGCGACTGCCGCAGCGGGCCGCGGAGACGACGGCACCGACCCGGACGCGGACATGGACACCGACGCGGATCCGGATACGGGTCCGGACCCCTCCGCCGGCTCGACGGCTGACGCCGACGCCGCCGGCGGCATCGGCATCGACGACCTCGACACGACCTGGCCGACTCCGGACGGCACCGCCCCCGAGTGGCTGCGACAGGAGTTCTGACATGGGTATTCCCACGCTCGCCTTCGGCTTCGGCCACACCGCGGCCATGCGCCGCGACCTCAAGCGCGTAGAACGCGAACTGGCGAGGATCGACGAACCGGAGCCGGAGGCCGTCGACCTCATCCCGGTCTGGGAGGACCTGGTCGCGATGCTCGACGCCACCGGCGCGGGCCCGGACGACATCG
>Ga0105240_10008473_pt1 | contig 14707 bp, 17 predicted proteins | sample KBSC54metaG_FD_80426 | JGI IMG/M metagenome (GOLD analysis project Ga0105240, IMG submission 80426) | Corn rhizosphere microbial communities from Kellogg Biological Station, Michigan, USA - KBS C5-4 metaG | ecosystem: Host-associated > Plants > Roots > Rhizosphere > Soil | place: Michigan, USA... | reverse complement strand
GTCCCGATCGAGACGGCAGAAGACAAGGGCTTGAGGATGGCGACCTTGAGGTCGAGGCGGCTGCGGCCGAGCAGGATGGCTTCGATCGCTTCCGGAATCCCGTGGCCGCGTATCTTCTCGGTGCCGTAGCGCGCCATGAGGCCGATGATGAGGCCGCCGACTACGGGTACAGCAACGGCCAGCGCACCGAGCGGCGAGGCTCCCAGGGAGAGATTCTGCAGCGTCGGGCGCCCGAAATAGGCGATGTTGGTGAAGAAGCGGATGAGGTCGAGCAGAACGAGTCCGGTCATCGCGCCGGCGGTGCCGACCACTATCGCAATGCCCGAGACCACGAGGACACGAGGCTTGGTCGTGAAATCGCCCAGCCGCCGGACCTCCTCGAAGGCCAGGCGCAGCACGCCGCCCTCGCCGCCACCGGAGTCCCCTTCTCCGTCTTTTTTCTGCTCCGGGATCTTCACATCACAGGTCGTGCACAGCTAATCCACAAGCGTTCCACACCCGGGCCGCGATATGCTCGAGTGCATGCAATTCAGGCTCCCTAGACGCCAGAGCCGCCGCGGCGATGCCACGGTACTCGGCACGTACTTGTTCTCCAGCCGCACCGTGCAGGTGCTGCAGACTTCCGACGAGCATATCGAGTGGACCTGCGATTGCGATAGGTTCCGCCGCCAGGAGCCGCGCGGGACCCCTCTTTGGTGCAAGCATATCGCGAAAGCTGCAGCGCGACGCTCCCTGGAGCGGCTGACCTCGCGGCGGGTGGGGCCGGCGAGCCCCGACAGCCTGTTGCGAGGCCCCGTCCCTGCGCCTCGCCCTTCGGGCCGGCTGCCGCCGTCCAAAATCGCTCCGGACGACTTTGTCACGCCTCGATGAGACCGTGTCGGATGGCGAGCAGCGTCAGCTCGGATTGGTTGGAAACGCCCAGCTTCTGCTTGACGTTGTAAAGATGCGTGCCGACGGTGGAGGCCGAGAGCCTCAGATCATCGGCGATGCGCTGCACGCTGGCGCCGCGCGCCAGGCGGATGAAGACATCGAATTCCCGCTCCGACAGGCGCTTGATCGGCGATGACTCCGTACCTTCGATGTCTTCGAGCGCCAGCCTCTGCGCGACCCGCGAATCGATGTAGCGGCGCCCCGCACCCACGGCTGCAACCGCCTCGAGCAGTGCCTCGGGGGCGCTGCGCTTCGACAGGAACCCGAGCGCCCCCTCCCGCAGTGCCCGGCGCGCGTGCATGGGGTCATCGTGAGCCGAGAGCGCGAGCACTCGCGCCTGCGCGTCATGTGCGCGGATGCGCCGAAGCGCTTCGATGCCGCCCATGCCGGGCATCGCGATATCCATGATGACGACATCGGGTGACAGCTCGATGTAGCGCTGGCAGGCGGCCTCGCCGGATTCCGCCTCACCGACGACGGTGACCTCGGGATTCGACTGCAGCAGCAGCCGAAACCCGGTGCGCACCACCGCATGATCATCCACGAGCAGGATGCGAATCATCCGCTCACCCGCGGCGGCGTGGCAAAGGGGATCTCCGCTGCGAGCAACGTGCCCCGCAACTCTCGCTTGCGCAGAGTCAGCTTGCCGCCGAGGTGGCTGACGCGCTCGCCGAGTCCGCGCAGTCCGAAGTGCTCCGGGCGATACCAGTCCTCCGGCAATCCAACGCCATCGTCCGTTACCGTCACGAGCAGCGTCTGGGGGTCGGCACGCAGCTCGACATCGACATGCGCGGCCTCCGCATGACGCAGGGCGTTGACCAGTCCTTCCTGCACGACCCGATACGCTGCCAGTGAGACTCCCGGGCCGGGATTGAAAGCCAGCTCGTGCCGCAGACTGAGCATCACGGAAGGATGTCTCCTCTTCAGGTCGCGCACCAGGCCTTCCAACGCCTCGGTGAGGCTCAGCGTATCGAGCGCGACCGGCGCGAGCCGCGGGATGAGCCCGTGCATGGCATCATAGAGCCTCGCCGCCTCATCGGAGATGAGACGTGCCGCGTCCTGCATGGAGGGCTGGCTCGACTGGCCGACGATCGCCTGGGCGAGGCTGCGGATTGCGGTGACCGACTGCCCGAACTCATCGTGCATCTCGTGTGCGATCAGACGCCGCTCCTCCTCCAGCCGCTGCTCGATCACGACCGGGGCCACGGCGCGCTCGACGATCCAGAACGCGAGGCCGTTGACGATGAGCAACATGACGGCGGCGATGATGAGCAGGTGCGTGACGGCATCCCAGCCATCGAGGACGGAGCGTGAAGTCTCCGCCTGCACGGTGAGCTGCAGGCCCGCGGGGAGAGGAAAGATATAGCGCGGGGCGCTCGGGGCAAGCAGATGCGCGAACCAGGCCGGCGCATTGTGACCTGCCTTGTAGACGGCAGGCGGTGAGTGGTAGAGCACGACATTGCCGTGGTACGTGAGCACGATGTCGTTGGAGCGTACGTGTCCGAGTTGTTTGAGAAAGCCGGTCACGATCTCAGGACCGCCGACCTGCCAGTAGATGTCGACGAGGCGTCCGATGAGCTGGGTGGCTACCTGGTTGGCCGCCTCGATCTCTTCCTGGACACGCGCGCGGGTGACCTGCACCTCGGCCCCGACGAGAACGACGACCCAAACTATGGTCAGGCCGGTGACCAGCAAATGCAGGCGCGTACGCAGCTTCATCCGCGAGGGCCATTGATGTTGGTGCGACCCTGAAGCATGAGGCACACGGACGCGCCCGCCGCTACAGGCGGCGAGCGGCGGGCAAAAGTCGCGCCTTTTGCTCGCCGCGCGCTAAGCCGGGCTGGAGCCCGGATCCAGCGCTTCATACTAGCAGCACCACGCAGATTTGCGACTCATGAAAATCATGAGGGTCAATTCATGAACATCCGCTTTCGCGCGCTTGTGCGCTTTGGGGACGATGGCGATGCCGGGCCATCCGGTCCGGTCCACGGCAACCGAACGGAGGGGTTCGTCATGAAATGGGAGACTCCGCAGGCGATCGATTTGCGCTTCGGCATGGAAATCACGATGTACATCGCCCATCGCTGATAGGTAAGCGCGCGGCGTCGGTGTCGCGACTGCGGCGCAGGCGCCGCGCGCCGCTCACCTCCATGAAGATCCGTGTGCTCGGGTCGGCTGCCGGAGGCGGGTTTCCGCAGTGGAACTGCAACTGTCGCAACTGCACCGGGGTGCGTGGCGGCACGCTGCGGGCCCATGCCAGGACGCAGTCCTCGATCGCCGTCCGGGCTCACGATCCGACGGGCGGTACCCACGGCGGGGGGCGCTCGGCCTCCTGGGCCCTGGTCAACGCCTCGCCCGACATTCTCACCCAGCTTCGGGCCAATCCGGATTTCCAGCCGGCGCGCTCGGCCCGCGACACGGCAATCTGCGCGATCGTGCTCGTGGATGGCCAGGTCGACCACACCACCGGTCTTTACATGCTCCGCGAGTCGACCCGACCCTGGGCGCTCTGGTGCACCGACACCGTCTGCGCCGACCTCGAGCTTCGGCACCCGATCTTCCAGGTGCTGTCCCATTTTTGCGGTATCGAGCGCAGACGCGTAGCGCTCGACGGCTCCGGGTTCGCAGTCGAGGGAGTACCGGGCGTCCGCTGGCAGGCCCTGCCGGTCGCCGGGAAGCCCGCGCCCTATTCGCCCAACCGCGAGGTTCCGCTGGCCGGCGACAACGTGGCCCTGCTCATCACCGATGAGCAAACGGGCAGATCCGTGTTCTATGCGCCCGGCCTGGGCGGCATCGACGAAGCGACGTGGGAGGCCATGCGGTCGGCGGCCTGCGTGTTGGTGGATGGCACGTTCTGGAGCGATGACGAGATGCTCCGGCTCGGTCTCTCGCGCAAGCGGGCAAGCGAGATCGGCCACCTCGCGCAGAGCGGCCCGGGCGGCATGCTCGAGCGGCTCGGACGGCTGCCGCAGGCGACGCGCAGGATCCTGATCCACATCAACAACACCAATCCCATCCTCGATGAGGATTCCCCGGAGCGCGCCGAGCTCGGCCGCCGCGGGATCGAAGTGGCCTGGGACGGCATGGAGATCGACCTTTGAGCGCGACGTCGTGGAGCCCTGCAGAGTTCGAGAGTCAGCTGCGCGCCAAGGACCGGAGCTATCACATCCACCACCCTTTCAACGTGATGCTCAACTGCGGCCATGCGCGGCCCGAGCAGATCCGCGGCTGGGTGGCGAACCGCTTCTACTACCAGATCAACATTCCGATCAAGGATGCCGCGATCCTCGCCAACTGCGACGACCGCAACGTGCGCCGCCATTGGGTGCAGCGCATCCTCGATCACGACGGGTACGGCGATGATCCCGGGGGCATCGAATCCTGGCTGCGGCTGGCCGAAGCCGTAGGCCTCGAGCGCTCGCATGTCGAGAGCCTGAGGGACCTCCTGCCGGGCGTACGCTTCGCCGTCGATGCCTACGTCAACTTTGCCCGACGCGCGCCCTGGCACGAGGCGGCCTGCGCCGCGTTGACCGAGCTCTTCGCGCCGCAGATCCATCGCCAGCGACTCGCCGGCTGGCCCGAGCACTACCCCTGGATCGACCGCGCGGGGCTACACTACTTCCAGAGCCGCGCCAGCCTGGCCACCCGCGATGCCGACCTCGCGCTCGCCGCGACGCTCGAGCGGTTTCGCACGCGGGCCGAGCAGGAGCGGGCCCTCGAGATCCTACAGTTCAAGCTCGATGTGCTCTGGCAGATGAACGATGCCATGGCGCTGCGCTACGGGGTGCAATGATGGTGGTCGTCAACACGGCAGCGCGCCCGGCAATCGGCGACGGCTTTCGCCTGCAGTGGGAGCCGGCGCAGGAGGCGCACGTGCTGCTCTATCCCGAAGGGATGGTGAGGCTCAGCCGGAGCGCCGCGGCGATCCTGACACGCTGTGACGGTGAGCACACCATCGCCGACATCGTGGCGGATATCGAGCGCGCCTACGCTGCGACCGGACTCTCCTCCGACGTGTTCGCATTCATCGAGCTCGCGGTCGAGCGCAGCTGGGTGGAGTTCCGGGCATGAGCGAGCCGGCTGCGACGCCCTCCCCGCCGGCAGGTCCGCCGCTCTGGCTCCTCCTCGAGCTCACCTACCGATGCCCGCTGCATTGCGTCTTCTGCTACAACCCTACGGACTTCGAGAACGTCGGTCGGGAGCTCGAGACCGCGGAGTGGCTGCGCGTTCTCGAGGAGGCGCGGGCGCTGGGCTCGGTGCAGCTGGGGCTCTCGGGCGGTGAGCCGCTGGTCCGCGAGGATCTCGAGACCATCGTCGCGGCCGCCCATCGGCTCGGGTTCTACACCAACCTCATCACCTCCGGGGTGGGTCTCACCGAGCCACGTCTGCAGGCGCTGAAGGAAGCAGGTCTCGATCACATCCAGCTCTCCTTCCAGGACAGCACGCGCCGGATGAACGATTTCCTGAGCAGCACCCGGACATTCGAGCTGAAATTGAAAGTGGCCGCGCTCATCAAGGAGTACGGCTACCCCATGGTCCTCAACGTGGTGCTGCATCGTCTCAACATCGACCACGTCGAAGACATCCTCGAAATGGCCGAGCGCATGGGCGCCGAGTACGTCGAGCTCGCCAACACCCAGTACTACGGCTGGGCGTGGCGCAATCGCGGGCAGCTCATGCCGAGCCGCGCGCAGCTCAACCGTGCGGAAGAGGCCACCGCCCGCTTTCGCGAGCGGGTGGGTGCGCGCATGCGAATCTTCTTCGTGGTGCCGGACTATTTCGAGACCCGACCGAAGCCCTGCATGAACGGTCTCGGACGGATATTCCTCAGCATCGCCCCGGATGGAATCGCCCTGCCCTGCCAGGCGGCGCGCATGCTGCCGGGGCTCACCTTCCCGAGCGTACGCGAGGCCAGCATTCGCTCGATCTGGTACGACTCACCGGCGTTCAACCACTACCGCGGAGAGGGTTGGATGAAGGAGCCCTGCCGCAGCTGCCCGGAGCGCGGGCGGGACTTCGGCGGCTGCCGCTGCCAGGCTTACCTCCTGACGGGCGACCCCGCCAACGCCGATCCGGTCTGCGAGCTCTCGCCCCATCATCACCTGGTCACCGAAGCCGTGATGCGGGCCGAGCGCGAGCCGACGGTAACGCCGGCCGAGCAGCCGCTCATCTTCCGCGACCATCGCGGCTCGAGCGCACGGGAATAGGGGTTGCTCGACGGATGGCGTGCGTCCCTCCGCCGATCCGTACTCCGAGCCGCAGAAGGCCGAGAAAAACGAGCCCGGCCGCGGCCGCAGCGCCCACGCTCCGAGTGAGATTCCGCGCGCCGGCTGGCGCGACATTCTCCTGCGCGTCTGGCGAAAGCTCGGCGAGGATAACGTTTCGCTGGTTGCCGCGGGCGTTGCCCTCAATACTCTGCTCGCGGTGTTTCCTGCCATGGCGGTGCTGGCGTCGGTTTACGGCATGTTCGCCTCGCCGGCGCAGGTTGGGCAGGAGATCCAGCCCTTCTACGGAATCCTGCCGCACGAAGCCGCCGGCATCATCCAGACTCAGCTCGAGGCACTTGCGCAGCCGCGCAACCACACGCTCGGCATCGGCGCGATCGTGAGCTTCGTCGTCTCCGTCTACTATTCCAGCCAGGGGGTGTCGGCGCTCATGTCCGCCACCAACATCGCGTACTGCGAGCGCGAGCGGCGCGGGTTCATCGAAATCATCCTGGTGGCGCTGGGGTTCGCCGTCGGTGCGGTCGTTGGATTCGTGGTCATGCTGCTGCTCACCGTCGCGGTGCCCCTGGGGCTCGAAAAGCTGCCGCTGCCGCACTTCGTGGACATGGCGGCGCTCATCCTGCGCTGGATCCTCTTGTGGCTCTTCGCAGCCCTCGGGCTCGCGATCGTCTACCGTTACGCGCCCTCCCGGGAGAACGCGCGCTGGCGCTGGGTCACCTGGGGCTCGGTGATCGCGGCCACGCTGTGGCTGGTGTCGAGCGTGCTTTTCTCCCTCTACGTGCGCAACTTCGGCAGTTATGGCAAGACGTACGGTGCGCTCGGCGGCGTGATCGTTCTCATCATGTGGTTCTATCTGCAGGGCTATGCGATCGTGCTCGGCGCCGAATTCAACGCCGAGACCGAGCATCAGACCGCGGTCGATACGACCCAGGGGCCGCCCGCTCCGATGGGCGAGCGGGGCGCCTACATGGCCGATACGCTGGGCAAGCGGCCAAAGTGATACATTCCGCGGCATGGCCGTACGACCGGTACTCAAGATGGGCGAGCCGCTGCTCCGGCAGGTGGCGACGCCCGTGCAGCGCTTCGACACCGAGCTGAGCGCGCTCGTCGCGGACATGGACGACACCATGCGCGCCCTGAGCGGCGCCGGCATTGCCGCGCCCCAGATCGGCGTGGGACTGCGGGTCGTGATCTTCGAGGTCTCGGTCAACCCACGCTATCCAAACGTCTCGCCCGTCCCCTACACGGTGCTGATCAACCCCGAGCTCACACCGCTCGGCGAGGAGCAGGAGGAAGGCTGGGAGGGGTGCCTCTCGGTCCCGGGGCTGCGGGGACTCGTGCCACGGTTCAGCCGATTGCGCTATCGGGGATTCGATCTCGAGGGCGCTCCGATCGATCGCACCGTCGAGGGCTTCCACGCCCGTGTGGTGCAGCACGAGGTCGATCACCTCGACGGCATACTCTATCCCCAGCGTGTCCGGGATCTGCGCAACTTCGGCTTCGAGGAGGCGCTCCTCGGCCGGATGACGCCGATGCCGGACTGACAGAGACGCGGCGCCACCGCGTCAGGATCTACTCCAGGCCCGCGAACGGATCGCGCCAGGCCGGAAGTTGCCACAGCCGCTCGTGCCATTCCCTGATGTGCACGTATCGTTGCAGCGGAAGCATCGCCGCCTCTGCGAACGGCAGCGCAGTGGCCACGCGAAAATCCGCGTAGCTGAGTCTCTTGCCCACGAGCCAGTCGCGGGTAGAGAGCGCATCTTCCAACACTGTGGCGAACCGGTGGAATTCATCCGCGCCTTCCCGCAGCGCATCGCCGTCCGGGGCGCCGAGCCCGAGCATCGGCTTGATGACGTTCTCCCAGTAGAAAACACTGGCCGCCCGCGTGAAATGGTGAGCGCCCCAACTCAGCCACATCTGCACCTCGGGAGCATGCTCTCCCCCGGGCCAGAAGTCGGATCCGGCCAACGCCGACAGCCTGCACGCGATCGCGTCGGTTTCCCAGAGCGTGCGGTCTGCTTCCACGAGCACGGGCACCAGCGTGTTGGGGTTTATGGCGCGAAATGCCGGCTCGTTCTTCGGGCTTCTCGGGCTCGCGCGCACGAATTCGACCGGTGCCTCGAGATGGCGGGCCACGGCCACCGCCACGCGCGGATTGAGATTCCTCGAATAGTAGAGCTTCATCTTGCCGAGCTCATCTCAGAACCGGCGGGCTCTCACCTGACGCTGTTGGAATCAACCTGGCCTCTCGCCCAATCCGCCCAAGGTGCGTAAACCCGAAGCCTTCACTGTATTTCAAGCCATAGCCCAAAGCACGATCGAATCCGATATGGGCGGACCAGATGAGCGTCCCGAGCAGGAACAGATGTGATCCGGTCGCCAGGCCCACGCCGGCACAAAGGAGAGGTCCGATGTAGGAATGCGCGGAATTGTAGAAGAGGGCCCCCATGCTCGGGCCGAGCAGGTAGCCGGCAAACGAAACGTCCGGCAACAGGAAGCACAGTGCGAAGATCTCCCAGGATCCGAAGACGCGTTGATAGAGAATCAGGCTCACGGCAAGGATCAGGGCCCCTTCCAAACGCAAAACCAGTCTCACTCCGCCCGTCGTACCGCCACTGTTCATCTTTGTCTCGCCTGAGTGCGGACCTATGGTCATTTTAGGGTCAGTCGGGAGCGCCCGGGTTGGCTCCTGGATCGAAGCGCATCGGCTTGGTGACGCCGAGACGCGATAGCTCCTTCAGCAGCGCCTCCGCGAGATCGTGGTTCCCGGCGCGATCGAAGAGCGGCGCCGCCTCCCAGTCGTATGCCCAGGGGTGAGCCGTTCGCAACTTCTCCGGCTCGTCGGCATACCGGGGAATGACATGGGCGTGGAGCGCCGGCTCGAGATTGCCGAGGATGGCATAGTTGATGCGCTCGGCTCCGGTCACTTTGAGCACCGCATCGCCGAGGCGTGCGAGGTCCTGAAGGAACAGCGTACGCTCGTGCGCACCCAGGGCATTGAGGCTCGGGACGACCGGATCGGGGAGCAGCAGCGCGTAACCCCGCAGGAACTGTCGCTCGCCGAAAACGGCCCAGCCGGAGAAGAGGCGAGCGATGACGCGCGGCTCGCGGCCGGCTCTGGCGGCAGCCACCTGTCGATGAATCGCCGTCTCCGGTGCAGCCTTGATCTCGTTCTTCATATCAACACATGACTCCGAGACCGCGGAGGGATTCCACGGTCGTTTCGTAGCCGCCATGCACGATGCCGTGCCAGCCACGGCGGCGCGCCGTTGCAATGTTCTCGGCTCGATCGTCGATGAACACCGTCTCGTCCGGCGTAAGTGAGAAGCGCCGCTCCGCCTCGACATAGATGCCGTCATTCGGCTTCATGACGCCCGCCATGAACGAAGGCAGTGCGCCGTGTCCTATCCGGTGGAGCTCATATTCACGCGACAGATGCGTCCAGTGCAGATCGCCGATGTTGGAGAGGAGATAGACGCGGTAGCGCTCGCTCAGCCGGCGGGCAAGGTCCACCATCGAGGGCTGCAGCTCGAACATGTCCACCCAGCTGGCGTGCGCGGCCTCGCGGCTCATCGGACGAGGCGCGAGCGCCGCACAGCGCTCGAGCAGGCCCTGACCATCCATGCGACCGCACTCGTGGTCCTCGAGCGCGATGCGCACCAGCACCGAGTCGAGGTCGGGCGCGTCCGCGCCGTGTGCGGCCAGGAAATCGAGGAAAGGCTGGTGATCGAGATGGACGAAAACCCAGCCGATGTCGAAAACCACGTTGCGAATCAAGCCACCGCCTCCTATACCCTCATTGTACGCGTCGCTCGCGCCGGCATCGTGCCGTGACCGGCGAATTGCGCCTGCCCTTCAAAGCGGGAACGGCATGATGGTGCCGCTATCGCCCGGTGTGCCATTCACCGCGACCACCGTCGCCTTGGGGAAGAAGTTGAACTCCGAGGCACTCGCCCACGTGTAGGCGCCCATGGCCCTGCCCACGATGAGATCGCCCGCTTCCAGCTTCGGCAGCAGCAGGTTCTCCGCGATCACATCGATGCTGTCGCAGGTAGGTCCCGCGAGGACGGACGGCAGCCGCTCCTCGCCATCACGCAGAGGCTCCACAGGATAGCGCGCATGATCGTAGAGATGACCGCTATAGGAGCCATAGAGCCCATCGTCGAGGTAATACCACCAGTGTCCCTCGCGGCGCGCCCGCCCCATCACGGATGCCACGCCGATCACTGCAGGACCTACGATGTAGCGGCCGGGCTCGGCGATCACACGCACCCGCCGCGGGAGCTTCGCCAGCGCCTCGCGCAATGGCTCGCAGAAGCGGCCGATGTCCTGCACCGGCTGCGCGTAGTCGATGGGGAAGCCGCCGCCGATGTCGAGGGTGTCGAGAGGTCCGAGCTTCGCCTTTCGACCTGCCGACATCAGCTTGGCACACGCCTGGATCGCCTCGACGTGCTTTGCCGAGTCCGCCGCCTGCGATCCCACGTGGAACGACAACCCGCGCACGGTGATGCCGAGCTCCGCCGCATGCCGGGCCAGCTCGAGCGCATCCTCCGGATCGCAGCCGAACTTGCGCGACAGATCGCACATGGCGCCCGGGCTGCGGAACGAGACCCGCAGCAGCAACTCGATCCGGTCCGCGAGCCGCCCGAACTTGCCTACCTCGTCCGGGTTGTCGACCACGAAGGTGCGCAGGCCAAAATCGATTGCGTTGCGGATGTCCTGCGGTCGCTTGATGGGGTGCGTATGGATGCACTTGTCCGGGCCGACGCCCAGACGGCGCACGAGCTGCACCTCGCCCGTCGTCGCGAGGTCGAGAAATCCGCCCTCGCCGAGCACCGTCCGAACCACGGCTGCATGCGGCATCGGCTTCAGCGCGTAATGCAGATCGACACGCGGCAGCGCCGCGCGCAGCTTGCGGTACTGCACTCTCACGCGCTCGCAGTCGAGGATGATCAGCGGCGATCCGAACTGGCGGACCAACCGCCTGATCTCCGCCGGCTGAAACGGGTCGATATAGCGCGCGCGGCGCGATCGGGTCATTTGTCTGCTATTGGCTAAAGGTCGCCTGGCGGCGCTTTTAGCGGCCAGCCATTGGACTGGATTTGATCTCGCGGCCCAGTGAGCGGCCCTGGGCTGCTCACTCACTTGCTGTTTACGTTTGAAAAACCCTAAGGCAACACTGCCATCGCGCCGCTGTCGTCGCCCTCGTTGACATTTGCCGCTGCCCGCAATAGGCGATCGCGGATGGCGGTCCATCGCTCGCCGTCCGGTACGTCCTGCACCAGGATCTGTTGGCAGCCTGCCTTGTCGAGCGTGCGCAGATTCGTATAGAGATCGTGTCCATACTGCTCCGGCCGGCGGCCGGCGTTGATCCAGGTCACGTACTTGTGGGCCTTGAGCGGCAGCCGTTGCGCCAGCACTGCCACCCGCCGGCCACCCTCCGATAGGGCTGCGGCCCGTGCGTCTACTTCACCGGATGGCACGATGCTCATCGGAGTCGTCGGCGCGTAATGCGAGGAGGTCCCGCCAGGAACGCGCGGTGACTCGACATCCGCCCCGATGAGCAGCTCGCCGATGACCTGCCGGATCTGCGCTGCGGTGATCGCACCGGGTCGCAACAGTCGTACGGCCTCCCCCTGGAAAGCAAGGATGGTGGACTCCAGCCCGATCTGACACTCGCCGCCGTCGAGAATGACTTTCACCTGCTCGCCGAGCTCTTCGCGCACGTGCTCCGCGCGCGTCGGTGAAAGCCTGCCGTAACGGTTGGCCGACGGAGCTGCGATTCCGCCGCCGAAAGCGGTCAGAAGCTGCTGTGCCATCGGATGCGACGGCACTCGGATGGCAACGGTGTCCTGGCCGCCAGTGACCACGTCGTGAACGTTGGCCGCGCGAGGCATCACCATGGTGAGCGGCCCGGGCCAGAAGCGCTCCGCGAGCCGGGTGGCGGTCGCCGGCACTTCCGACACCCAGCGATGCAGGAAGCGCGGGCTGTCGAGATGGACGATCACCGGATGGGTGGCCGGCCGCCCCTTTGCCTCGAAGATCTTGCGGACCGCGGCGGGATTCTGCGCGTTGGCGCCCAGCCCGTAGACCGTCTCCGTCGGAAAGGCGACGAGCTCGCCGTCGCGCAGCGCCTGCACGGCGGTCTCGATCTCGACCTGGGTAGCTCTGACGACTCGAACCATGATGATAGGGATTCTAGCAAGTTCCCCATCGGTCTTGGCCGACCCCGAAAAATGAAGCGGAAGAGGCACTTGCGGCGACGCAGGGTTTATGATCGTGGTGGCGTCGGGAATGAGGTCGGCTAGTCCTTGGTGCTCTGAGCCCGTTAGCAAGTTGGACCCGAGACCCTGCGAGCACCCCGAATTGTTGCCACGAGCGCTTGCGCTCCGGAGCACGCATATTAGATTTCGATAACCAGGGTTTCTCCCGAGGCCAGATCTCAATACCGATCGGGGAGGAATATCTGTGGAAGTACTGTATCCGCGATGCGCCGGGCTGGATGTCCACAAGGACAGTGTGGTTGCCCGCATCCGCTGTATCACACAGCCGCCTCATGATGAGGTAAGGACCTTTGGAACCACCACTTCGGCGCTGCTTGAGCTCAACCAGTGGTTGAGTACCCATGGGGTCACCCATGTCGCGATGGAGGCGACGGGGGTGTACTGGAAACCGGTCTGGCATCTGCTGGAGGGGGACTTTGAGCTGGTGCTGGCCAACGCGCAGCACATTCGCAATGTCCCGGGACGCAAGACCGACGTCAATGATGCCGCCTGGATTGCTGATTTGCTGGCACACGGGTTGATCCGCTCGAGCTTCGTGCCCCCGGCGCCGATCCAAGAGCTGCGCGATCTGACCCGCACGCGCAAGCAACTCATGCGCGAGATCTCCCAGCATGCTTCGCGCATCCAGAAGGTCTTGGAAGATGCGAATTTGAAACTCGGGAGCGTGCTGTCGGATGTCATGGGCAAGAGCGGTCGCGCCATCCTGCAGGCGATCATCGATGGACAGAGTGATCCACAGAAACTCGCCGACCTGGCCCAGGGTAATGCCCGGAAGAAACGCGCCGAGCTGGTGGAGGCCCTGCACGGGCGCATCCGCACTCACCACCGGGGACTGCTGAAGGTGCATCTGGAGCTGATAACAGCTCTGCAGCACGCCGTCGCTGAGCTGGATGCCACCGTGGGAAAAGCCTTGGCGTCGATCCACGAGAGCGCCCGACTGCTGAGCACGATGCCGGGGATCAGTGAAGTGACCGCGCACGTCATCGTGGCAGAGATCGGCGTGGATATGACGCGCTTTCCCTCCGACGCCCATTTGCGCTCCTGGGCGGGGCTCTGTCCACGCAATGACGAGAGTGCTGGTAAACGACGATCCACCCGCGTGCGCAAGGGGGCTCCTTGGCTCAAGACCACCCTGGTCAGCGCCGCTTGGGCGGCAGTGCGTACCAAGGACTCCTACTTGCAGGCCCAGTTCCATCGATTGCGCGCACGTCGTGGCGCCAAAAAGGCCATCCTGGCCATCGCGGCCTCCATGCTCACCGCCGCCTACCACATGCTCAAAAATGCCGTCGAATACAAAGACCTCGGCTCCGGACACTTCGCTCGCCGCGACCGTCACAAAATCATCCAGCGCTTGGTCCGACGCATCAATGAATTGGGATGTGAGGTGCAACTGATACCCCGCGCTGCCTGAAACAAGATTGCAGAGTGAGCCAAGAGCTTCATACTAGGCCAGCCCTCGGGCCATCTATCGGGCCATCGGCCGGGCTAACCGTTGCGTTTTGACGACAGGTCTCAGTCCAGGGCGTGTCGCGCCCAGCCGTCAGGCGTCCTCAGAAGCTCGTAGGCGGGCCAATAGTGCTTATCGAGCTTCAGAGTGATCACGTCAGCGGCATTGTTCCAGGTGATTGTGGTCAGCCGCAACGACGAGCGGTCCGGCCGTCCAGCTACCGCCCTCAGAAACGCGTCGAGATCGGGCGTCGGCTGGCCGTCCACCTGCACGATGCGACGTCCCGGGTAGAGACCATAGCGTGCCGCAGGCGAGCCGTATGCGAAGAAATCGACATAAACGCCGGCCGGCGGAATTCCGCGTTGAGCGCGCATGGATTGGAAGGGTGCCTGCAGTGTCGCGCCGGCCCATAGCACGACTCTGTCGAGCTCCGCTCCCGACAGTGCCACCGTAGGGACGGTGATCGTCTGCTCGCCGTTGCCCCTCCAGACCGTCACCTGAACCTCGCTGCGGTCCGCGGTGGCCCGCTCGACCTCGCGAAACTCGGTGACCACCTTGCCATCGAGCGCCAGGAGGAGATCACCCGGCTGCAGAAGTGAGGCTGCCGGCGAGCCGCCGACGGAGCGTATGACCGTCAGCACCTGCCTCTCGGTCGGACTGTGCGCAGCGAGCTTCGCCGTCCATTCCGGCGCCAGACCCATCTGGCGGGCACTCGCCAGCGGCTCCGGATCGAGCTCGACGTCGAGCGAGTGCAGATCGCGCCCGCTGCGCACGCGATCGACCATGTCGGCGACGAGATCGATCGGCACGCCGCGCAGCGC
>Ga0105240_10008471_pt1 | contig 14709 bp, 12 predicted proteins | sample KBSC54metaG_FD_80426 | JGI IMG/M metagenome (GOLD analysis project Ga0105240, IMG submission 80426) | Corn rhizosphere microbial communities from Kellogg Biological Station, Michigan, USA - KBS C5-4 metaG | ecosystem: Host-associated > Plants > Roots > Rhizosphere > Soil | place: Michigan, USA... | reverse complement strand
GACTGCGTTGCGGCTCTCGTCGATCACCTGCCTCATGATCGCGATCACCCGACCGAATTGGGGACGCGCCGGAGAGGTAGGCGGAAGAGCGTCCACGGCTACGTGCAACTGCATGGACGCAGCCAGCATGCCCTGCATCAGCGTATCGTGCAGCTCCTGGCCAATCCGTGTACGCTCCGCCAGCCGCTCGTCGAACCGCATGTTGAGCTGACGGGTCAAACGGTTTAGCCGCACGCGATATAGTGCGGCGGCGATCAACACGGACGCAATCAACAGTGCGGCACGAAACCAGAGCGATTGCGAGATTGGCGGCACCACCTCGAAATCAATCGTCGCTTCCGAACTGTTCCAGACCCCGTCACTGTTCGACGCGATTATGCGAAAGCGGTATGGGCCTGGTCCCAGGTTCGTGTAGCCCGTCTCGCGGGCTTGCCAGGGTTCACTCCAGTCCGAATCGAAGCCATCCAGCCGGTATCGATACTGGACGCGATCCGGCACCGAGAGGCTCAAGCCTACATAGCCAAAGCGAATCCTCTTCCGGGTGGAAGAGATGCGAATCGGGGGCGTCAGTGACACCGGATTTCCGTCTGCCGAAATAGACTCCAGATGCAGGACCGCTGGCGCCGAGCGGGACGCGAACCTGGCGGTATCGATCACGGAGATTCCGCGCCGGAGCGAGAACCAGATTCGCCCGAATGAGTCCCGCAGGACCGAGCGATCGCGCCGGACCCCCTCCGTCACGGAGATTCCGTCCGCAGAGCCGAACACACGCGCTGACTGCTTCTCAATGCCCGCGCCCAATGCGGAGTCGTGTGGCAGCCGGGCAATATGTTTGAGTGTGGCCACCCACAGACCGCCGCGCCGATCGTCCGCGATGCCCAAGATGTTATCGAGGAGCGGATCGGAAAAATCGCTTACTGTATGCACGCGTCCATCGCGCAAGAACGCAAGCCCTGCATCCGTGCCAATCCAAAGAACGCCGGAAGAGTCTGCGGTCAGACAATTCATGCGCCCCGGCGGCAAGCCGTGTTGGCCGGTATAGAGACTCCAATGGTCGTTCGCAAAAGCATTTAAACCGTTGGGCGTTGCGAACCACATCGTGCCGCCGGCGTCTTCCTCGATCGCCGTAATGGTGTTGGATGAGAGACCGTTGCCCGTGGTGTAGGCTGTCACCTTGCCATCGCGCAGCCGGCTCACACCGCTGTTCAACGAGCCCGCCCAGATGCTTCCATCCCGGCTTCGGCGCACCGAGTAGATGCTCCCGGTCACTCCTGGCACGCGTTCCGCAATAGCGGAGTCGCCGTCCATTCGAACATGCATCAGTCCCTCGCGCTGGCTTCCAATCCAGAGTTCGTCCGCCCTGCCGTCAATCGAATAGACAACATCGTTAGCAAGCCCGGGTACCGCATGCTGGCCTGTGTCTCTTAGCCAGAACAGCCCACCGCTCGATGGACCGAACCACGTCCGCGCCTCCGCATCAACAAAGAGTGGCCCATTGTTATCGGAGCTGGCGGGACCAATCGCGGGGTACGTCAGGAATGTGCGATCCCGATATCGCTCCAGCCTCTGTCCTCGTCCAATCCACAGACCGCCTTCGCGATCCTCGAATAGCGCGCCTATCATTCCGGAGTCCGGGTAGTTTCTCGTCTCGAGGGCGGCAGCTCCTTGGGGCGCCATACGCACCAGGCCGCGGGAACCACCCACCCACAAATTTCCGTCGTGATCGAGGGTCATCGACATCACCCGGCCGGTGAGCAGTTCGGCGGGAATGCCGTCTTTGGCGACGTCTCTACCATTCCACTTCACCAACCCGTTATCGGTGCCAATCAACAGGCCTCCGGTCGGGATGGGTACCAGACAATTCACCTTCTTGTCCGGTAGTCCGTTCACCGGCCGGGCATCTCCCTCCCGGACATGCAACAATCCCGCATCGCGAGTTCCTAGCCAGACACTGCCGTCGCGTGTTTCCGCAATCGCAATCACCAGGTAACTGGTTCGATTATCTCCGGGTGGAATATGAATCAGTTGACCGCCTCGATACCGCATCGGATCGGCGACTCGCGCCAGGAGCACATCACCTCCCAAGCCCCGATCCATCGCGGTGACGCCATTCTTCGCGAGGAGATCGGGAAACATGGACTCGAATTCCCCATGGCGGTATCGCACGATTGTTTGTTGCTGCAAGCGGATCCAGAGGTCTCCCTGGCTATCGACACTCAATCCGAGTACAGGGTTGTCCGGCAGTATTGGAGTATTTTCGTGGTTGAAGACTCGAAACGTCAGACCGTCGAACCGGAGCAGGCCTTTATCCGCCCCGATCCACAGGTAGCCGTCGGGCGTTTCGGCAAACGCAGTTATCGTGCCGCCAGGATAGCCTTGCTCCGCACCCCACTGATCGTGAATATACTGCTCCAGCGGCCGCTTGGGATCGAGAGCGTGCAGAGCCGGAATGGCGGACAGCACCAACGCGACAATGGACAAGCTGCGAAAAACGGCGCAGCATCGTCGCCCCGCCTCAGGGCAAGTACTCGAACTGCTCAACGACCACCTCGCTGGATTTGGCCTTCACTTCAAGGCCGCCGTGAAACCGGTAGTGGTTCATGCGCACCGATTCGATGCCGGGGCCCGGTACACCCGAGGTGAACACTCGTTCGGAAACGATGGAAGGCCGTTCGGCCTTGTTATCCCCCCGGTAAGTGCGGAAGGTGGCGCGGCCTGCCTCCCAACGCAACTCATGAGTCAGCCTTCCTTCCGGCGCCGAGAAGCGCGAAACGTTGGCAGCGACATAGAACGGCTGTACAACATATTGAGCGTTCTTGCTAGCCGGATCTCCCCAGCGGCTGATCTCAATATCCATTTCACGATTACCCTGTTCGCCGCCCGCGTAGTCCCAGGTAAACATCCCGAACACCATTCCGGGTTCGAGATGAGAGATGTCGCGCACTACAAATCGGTAGGTCCCGTATCCCAGGCTGCGCGTCAGAGACACTTCCGAGCAGATCCAGGTCTTCTCTCCCTGAGTCGCGCGAAGGTGCATCGATCCGGTCTCGTCAACCCACGCATTCGAAGCATCATAAAGGTTCGGGCCACCGCGACTGCTCGGTGCACTTCGAACCCGCCATTCATACCCGCGAAAACTGACGGTCGCGGATGGCGGTTTACTTCCGCCGGGCACCACCGCAATTGCGACAATATCATCGCCTTCCTTGGGCAGTTCATCCAGCGTCGCAGGCGGCCGATAGCCTGGATTCACAACAAGCGCCGCGTATTCCGTCCCGAGATGGGTCGCGTTGGTAAACTTCGAGTTGGCCTGAATCTTGGTGAACGGCTGATTCTTCAGCGGCTGCACCCACCACTTCCCGCTGTGTGCGTACAACACCAACAACTGTTCGGGCTTATTGCCTTTTACCAGGCCTTCGATAATATCGTTGCTTTCCTGTCCCGCGGGATCGGCCTTCGGAATTCTGGTGAACTCGATGGAGACAGGGTTTGCGCGCCTCGAGGAGCAGGATGCCAGCGCCACGCCAGAGGCGGCGGCTAAAACATCCCTTCGACTCGGATTGTCTCGTTCGAACAGCGAAGTGCTCGACGCAGAGGGTAGACGCATACGGTTTGTAATCGAATATTAATAATCCGGGTCCTCTCGATGTCCTTTGAACTATCGTAGCTCAGGAGACCCCATTTGGCGGCCTTCCGGCGTGCGTTTCGACCGGGCCAATATGGAAGTGGATTTGGGCCTCCGCGACCGTCGACAGTGTTCGTCATCTGGAGCGGCACGGACTGTTGCGCCGATCGTCTCAGCGACTACTGGGCGTTCGTCTCAGACACGCCATTCGGTCCTTCGGATACCAGTCCGCATGCAGGGCGGTATGTTCCCGTGCAGCTATTGGGCAATAAGTCCTAAGCCGATTTCGGCTTGACCGCGTTCGGCAGCGCCAGACGATTCTCGCGCGTGACGTAGCTGATCTGCAAATCGAAGCCGTTGGGCGTGGTCGTGTGGTAGCTCTTGAACGCGGCCACGTGAATATCGTCCTTCGTGGAGGTGTCGATCCGCGCGCGCAGCCCGCGTTTCTCGAGCTCTGCTTTCACTCCGTCCGTGTCCCAGGGGGAAATCCCGAACGAGATGTGATCGATCCGGGCGCGCCGCGGTGGTGTGGCACTCTTTCCGAAATCGGGGCTGTTCGGATTGCCGCCGCGGACAATGATGTCGCCGACGTCGCCCATCAGCAATTCGTGTTGGCTGCCTTCGTCGTACGTTTGCCCCCAACCCAGCAGATTGGTGTAAAAGGACGCGGTCTTCTTATAGTCGGTCGCGCCGTACGAAAAGTGATCCAGCCACACGGTCTTCCACCCGGTTGACTCGAATGGCGCCGGCGCCGACAGCTTCTCGGTCGCCGCCGTCTTGCGACTTTTAGCAAAGCCATCCCCATTGCCGATCTGGCAATCCCATCCATCAGGGTCCTTCACGTGAAAGCTCTCGAAACCCTTGCCATCATTGTCGGCAACCGGAGTCAGCCCTCGTTTTCGAAGTTCCGCATCGACCTGTTTCGCATTCCAACGGTCAATCACGAAACAGAAGCTGGTCAACGTCGCCGTCTTCTGCTCGGGCGCGTGCTGGAAAACGGCTGAACCCCAATCGCCAATGTCCAGCACCGCCTGCTTGCCGTCGTCATGTCGCAACTTCCAGCCCATCAACGCGATGTAGAAGGCGGCTTCTTTCCGATAGTCCGGCGTTGCGAACGCAATGTGATCCAGCGCCAGCGTTTTCCATCCTGTAGGGGCAAACAGAGGCTTGATCGAGGCCGTCGCCACTTCTCGTGTCAACGGGCAGGGGCCGGTTGCATAACCATCCCTGCATCGTCCCTGCCCGAATGCAGACACGGCAAGCGGTGCGGCGGCTGCCATCGTTTGCAGCAATCTGCGCCGGGAGAGCGTTAAGTGATCGGGATTGCTCGACTCGAAAGGCATAGTTCATGCTACCAGCGCTTCCGCCTTCCTCATCTCAAGGGACGCTCTGCGATCGCCACAACCTCAGCGCCGCCCAATGCGGTCTTCCCAACCGCCATTCCGCGGAAGACGAAACCCTCGTCACCGGCCTGCTGCAATTCCTTTTGCATCGTTCCAGTTCGCGAAGTTGCCAGCAACCGGTACTCGATATGCTGGGCAGGCACATCCGGGTCGCGTTCGAGAATCACGGAGACCTCACGGCCGGCCAGACCTGAGTCGAAGACCGTCATCCCGCAATACACAAACCCATCGTCTCCAGCTTGCCGTAGCTCCTTCTGCATGGTTCCAGTGCGGGTGGTAGCCAGCAATTTGTACTCACGCTTCGCAGGTTTGGGAGCCGTCAGATTCTTCTTCATGACGACCACCACTTCCTTGCCGCCAAATTCGGTCTGCCCGCCCATCACGCCACCAAACACAAAGCCCGCTTGGGCGGCGTCATTCATCTCCTTACTCATCGTTCCCGTTCGGGTGGTTGCCAGTACGCGATAGTCGAAGTGCGCAGCAGCGTCCTGCGCGGCGAGGGGAAGGGTGCAAAACAAAATCGTCAGGAATCCGGTTGCTTTTGTCATATCGATCGACCTACCTCTATTTTGGCAGTTCGCTTAATGCGGGATGTCGACAGCCTCGATAGCCCGACGACATATCGTCATGCGTCACGGCCGCCTGCAATAGGGCGTGCCAAATGAAGGCTCGCCGTCCGGTACTCGGATTGCGACACGTCCGAATATGCAGGCGCTTCAAGAGTCGTTCGTGACCCATCATTCGCAGAATGGAATTGCGTCATTATCTTCCCGACATACGGTGGATCAGACGGTCGACAAGTTGTCTGCCCTCCTTTCGGCGAAGCAAGTCAAACTTTTTGCGCTGATCGACCACAGTGGCGAGGCCGAAAGGGCGGGACTTTTCATGCGGCCCACAAAGCTGCTGATCTTCGGAAATCCCCAAGCCGGAACTCCGGTCATGGTTGCCTCCCCCGGCGCTGCTCTCGACCTGCCCCTTAAGATTCTGGTCTGGGAGAGAGCGGATGGCACCGTCTGGGTCAGCTACAACGATGTTGGCTATTTTCAACATCGTCACAGCCTGTCGCCCGGACTGGCGGACAATCTCGCCATGGTCAATACATTGGCCGCGATGGCGGTGGAATAAGAGATGCGAGGATCGAAGATCTGGCGAGCAATTGCCATTACCGGATTGGCATTGTTCCTGGCGGTGCAGTTCGTCCGTCCCGCAATATCTCACCCGCCGGTCACGGCCGAGGTGTTGGGCCCATCCGAGGTCAAGGCAATCCTGCGAACCTCCTGCTATGACTGCCATTCGAACGAGAACAAACTTGCCTGGTTCGACCAGATCGTCCCGGCCTACTGGCTGGTGGCGAGCGATATTAAAGAAGCGCGGCGTCATTTGAATTTCTCTGAAATCGGCAATCTGCCTCCCGGCCAACAGAAGAACGTGCTCTACGAAGCGGTCAATCAGATCGAAGCTGGCGCCATGCCGCTTCCCGTCTATACTCAGCTGCATCGGAGTGCGATCGTCACAGCGTCCCAGCTGAATATCCTGAAGAACTACCTGCGGCCTCCGACGTTGGCGGCCCCGGCATCGGCCTCTGAACTTTCCGCGGATGACGCCCAGTTCGAAGCTTGGCTCCGGGGCCGCGACGTGCCGCAGTCTGTTGCCCCTGCGCCAAACGGCATTGCCTTCCCCACGGACTACAAGAGCTGGAAGATCGTCAGCAGTACCGACCGGTTCGACAATCAGAGCATTCGCGTGATCTTGGGCAATCCTGCAGCGGTGAAGGCGATCGCGGTGAACCAGACCAATCCGTGGCCCGACGGCACCGCGTTCGCCAAGATCGCCTGGCAGGCACGTGCCGACGAACAAGGCAAGCAGCATGCCGGAGCATTCTGGCAGGTGGAATTCATGATTCGCGATCGACGGACCTACGCCGCAACGAAGGGTTGGGGCTGGGCGCGATGGCGCAACTCGGAGTTGAAGCCTTACGGCAAGGACGCCGCTTTCGCGAACGAATGTGTCAGTTGCCACACTCCCTTACACGATCGTGATTACGTCTTCACGGAGATTAACCCGCAGGCCCGTGCCCTGAACGATCTCCCGGCTAATCCCCTGAAATGGGATGTAATCACCAGCTTCGTGGACGCCCCTTCCGGCTCGATGAGCACTCTATTCGGCAACGACGACGCCGTGAAAACTGCCCGAAGTGGTGCCGCCGGAAAGTATCCCGCGGGTTCCGTCCTTTCGCTCGTAAGCTGGAGCCAGCGAGAGGACCCGCACTGGTTTGGAGCCCGGGTTCCCGCCGAAGTGAAGTCGGTGGAGTTCGTCACCCTTTCGACAGGCGAGACTTGCGCATACGAAGAGTATAAAGGCTCTCCGCTAACGCGCACGCTTCCCGACGAGCGACTGGCCAAGGAACGGTGCGCACAACTTCTCTCCGTCCGGGCCGCCGTCCTACCCTAACAGTCTCTGAGGCCACTGATGTGGATGGAGACGCCAAGCGGTAACGGCACTAAAGCACCGCTCCTTCGCAGTCGCGGTTCGGTAGATTCGCTACTGTTACGGAGCCGCGACCGCAAGGAGTGGATTTCGCCCTGTGCTGAGGCATCTTCATCGGCAGTCACCGATATTGACAGCGGTGAAGAGCGGGCTTATCCTATTTCCGGACTAATGTATCTGAATAAGGAGGCAGTCATGGAAATTCTCGAGCAGCCGATTATTCACGAATCCGACGAGGTGCAATCCTGGCCTGAACTCCCGCCAGTGAATCTCGCCGAGCAGGAAATGGACATTGAAGCATTCGAGCTGTGGCGCGATGCCAGCCGCATCGACCCAAGCGAGCGCGATTAGACGAGATTGCGCGCAGCAGCAAATGGGAGCGGATTATCCCATGGACCAGTAAGAAATGCAAGGATTTCTAACTCGCGTGGTACAATTCCACACGACTTGCACTCACAGACCGATATAACTGCGCTCTTACGCCGTTGGGGTGACGGCGATCGTACGGCGGAAGATCAGCTCTTTGGCGCCGTATTGGGCGATTTGCGTAAGCTCGCCCAGCACCTGATGAACGGCGAGCGACCGAACCATTCGCTGCAGGCCAGTGAGCTGGTGAATCAGGTATATCTCAAGCTGATCGGAGCCAGGCAAATTGATTGGCGGGATCGGGCGCATTTTTTCGCTATTGCGGCTAGAGCGATGCGAAGATACCTCATTGACCATGCCCGCGGACGCCCGCGAGCCGAATTCGTAGCGATCGATGATCTGGCTCAAGGCCTCTCCGGGCTTACCCCGGGCGACCTGGATCTGGCCATCACCATCGATGCCCTTCTCGAAGACCTGGCAAAGGTCTATCCCGACTGGTGCCACGTGGTGGAGGTCAAATATTTTCTCGGCCTGACCGACGAAGAGGCTGCTGACGCCCTCGGCATGAAATTGCGCAGCCTACAAAGGACCTGGAGCGATGCCCGGCAGTGGCTCTACTCCCGGATGGGTTCACATGGAACCGGTTCAACAGACCCCGGCCGTATCCAGTAAGGCGAGCGACGACGACCTGGTCATGAGCCTGGTCGAAATGGCAATGGCGCGCCCAGCCTCGGAGCGTCAGCCGTTCATAGAAAGCGTCTGCGAGGACGATGCTGCGCTTCTGGCCAGTGTCCGCAAATACGTCGAATGGGAAGAGCGTATGCAAGGCTTTATGCGCTCTCCCCTGATTCCCTCGCCCCTGCAATCCGAATCGGACGAGCGTCCATTCGAACCCGGCAATCTGGTCCTGTCACGTTTCCGCATCATCCGCGAGGTCGCGCGCGGTGGCATGGGCATCGTGTATGAGGCGTTGGACGAAAAATTGGACCGCCACGTGGCGATCAAATGCCCCAAGGTGAAGTACCGTCGCCGTCTGCCGCCCGAGGTCCGTATTGCCAGCGACCTGACCCACACCAACATCTGCAAGACCTATGACATTCACGAGGCCAACGGAGTCGAGTTCCTCAGCATGGAGTACCTCGACGGTGAGACGCTTTCCGCACGTCTGAAGCGCAAGCCGCTCTCGGAGCAGGAAACTCGCGACGTGGCGCGCCAGCTCGCTGCTGGAGTCGCCGCAGCCCATCGCGCCGGGATCGTGCATGGCGACCTCAAGAGCAACAACGTCATCCTGACGCGAAACGCCGATGGCGCGCTGCGCGCCGTAGTTACCGATTTTGGCCTCGCGCGTAACTCCGTCGGAGTGCCCGATACACACGACGATGCGCATGGCGGAACGCCCGCCTATATGGCGCCGGAACTCTGGAAAGGCGCCAAGAGCTCGCCCGCCAGCGACGTTTACGCGCTCGGCATCATTATTTACGAGATCGTCTCCGGCGGACGCCGCCCCTTCGAGTCGCGCGGCGCTCAGGGATTCGCCCATTCCACACGGACCATGGCTGAGGTCTCGTATCCAGGTCTGGACTGGCACGAGCGGTTGCATCGCAAACCGGCCAAGCTCAATACCAAGTGGGATTCGATTCTCGGCCGCTGCCTCCAACCCGACCCTCGTCGCCGGTACCCCAGCGCGACTGCACTGGAGGCTGTGCTTTCGCCCTCGAAAACGCGACTGCGGGTGATGATCGCCTGCGGTGCGGCAATGCTCGCCCTGCTAACTGGAATCGGGACCTACAAGCTTGCGACGGCCCCGAAGGAATCGGTTGTGCTCGCTGTGCTTCCTTTCGAAAGCCAAGACGATCTGAGCGTATCTGCATCGGCCCTGTATCAGGAAGTCGCGAATCAGGTCACTGCGCTGCGGGGGAACCGCGTACGATCATTTTCGGCCTTGCCGCCCCACTCACAGAAGGATGCGACGCATACCTTCACCGCTTCATTGGGTCACGCCGGTTCGAAAGTCGAGCTGCGCGCACGGCTGGTGAATGCCCAGACAGGCACATTGAAAACGGAATGGGTTGCCGAGTACGAGCCAGGCGAGTTGCGATACGCGCCCGTGGCGCTGGCAGGAGTCCTGACGGACTATCTCGACCTCCCGCCGCTGCCCGGCCGGTCCGTGAACGCGATGGCGCGCGCCGACTACGAATCCGGCCGCCAGGACCTGCGTCTGTTATCAGGTGTTGATGCGGCGATCCCTAAACTGGAGCGGGCGGTGGCCGCGGATCCCGATTCGGCCCTGACGCAAGCGGCTCTGGCGGAAGGCTACTGGTACAAGTTTTTTGTGACCAAGAAACCGGAGTGGCTCGAAAGGTCGAAGGCCACTGCCCTGAAGGCCCAACTGCGCGATCCGGACACCCCAGCCGTGCATCGCATTGCGGGTGTTCTCAAGGGCAAGGAAGGCTTCTACGAACAAGCGGCGCGCGAGTTCCGCCGGGCGCTGGAGATCAACCCCAACGATGCCGACGCTCACCGCATGTTGGGCGACACGTACGACTCGAGTAATCAGCAGGAGGAAGCCATCGCCGAAGCGCAGAAGGCCATCCAGCTCGATTCAGGAAATTATCGGAATTATCAGGAGCTTGGCGCATTACTTTACTCACGATCGCTGTACGCCGAAGCTGAAGTCCAGTACCGGCGTGCTGTGCAACTGGCTCCGCGAGAACCGGCATTGCGCTACGGGTTGGCCACCATGCTGGAGTTGCAGGGCCGCTTCCCCGAAGCGGAAACCGAGTTGCGCGAATCCCTGAAATCGGCCGAAGCTGCCAACGTGCTCGAAGCTCTGGGCTACGATCTGGTCTATCAGCGTCGTGACTCGGAGGCCATACCCTATTTCTTGCGCGCCACTGAACTGCGCCCGGATCGCGCCCGCCTCTGGATCAAGTTCGGCACAGCGTACCGGCGGGCAGGACGGTCCGCGGATGCTAAGGCCGCGAATCTGAAAGGCCGCAAGCTGGCCGAGGACGAGGTCGCCCGCAATCCGCGTTACGGTTACGCCCGCGCGTGGCTTGCGTACGTCCAGGCCTGGCTCGGCGACACACGCAGTGCGGAGGCCAACGTGGACCAGGCCATACAGTTGTCGCCGGGAGATCAGGAAGCTCTCATTATGGCGGCGTCCGCTCATGCATCCATGAACCATCGTGATCAGGCGTTGTCCATCTTGTCGCGCGTCTCCAAGGACGCGCTGGCGAATTTCAATCGCTTTCCCGATTTTGCGGAGTTGAAACAGGAGCCCCGGTACAAGCAGTTGCTGGTAGAAAAGCACGTTCGATAAGGAGAGGCACACTTGAAAGATGAATCGGTAGATACGCCCGTCCGCTTTGCAAGCGACGATTTCTTGAAGCACCGAGGTGGCGCCGGCGGAGACGACTTGGGACTGGGAGGCGGCGGAACCAAATTCTCGTTTACGATCCCTCCAGGCTGGTCGGGCATTATGGTGCTCGCCCGGACGGGTTCCGGCCTGTCCGTTACGGTTGAAGAAGCGGGCTTCAAGGACGGCGGGGGATCAGGTGGCGAGGACGATCTGAAACCAGGCGGGGGGGCAGGCGGCGAAGACGATCTTAAGCCTGGTGGCGGCGGACCGCCCAAGCCACCCAGACGCGTCTCCCGGAAACGCTAAGCACTAACCTTAAGAGGATCGCGATGCCTGACCAAAACGCTATGGGGCCTGCTGTACCGGGCCCCCAATCCAGCCGAGTGAACAAGCAGCTTGACTTCCCGCGACAGGACCAGCAGCAGACCTTTTGGTGCTGGGCCGCAGTTACGGCAGCGGTTGATGACTTTATGAACCCCGGCCCCAGCCTGAAGCAGTGTGAGATCGCAAACTTCGCCGTGAATACTGCCAGGAAAGCGGGCGGGCTGCCCCCGCTTCCTGGAGACGCCTGTCAGATGCTGCCGGGTTATAACACTTCGCTGAGTCTGCACCCACCCCTGGTCAGCATCGGTCGGGCAGGCAATGCGGGTGGTGTCGTCCTTACCTTCGAGCAGATTCAACACGAGATCGATCAGGGGTTGCCGATCGGCGTGCGGATTGAGTGGGAAGACGGAACGGGGCATTTTGTTACGATCAGCGGCTATTCTATGGGCCCTGACAACACCCCTATGCTGATGATCCAGGATCCGGATCCAAAGTCTAAGACTCACGAAGTACCGTACAATGTCTTCCTGAAAAAATATCGACTTAAGGGAAAGTGGACGGAAACCCATCTGGTCGAAAGAGGTCCTGTGGCATCCGACAAACTTCACGTCCGCACCTTGATACGCGCCAGCCGTTAACGAAGGGAGACTTCTATGCCGTCAAATACGCCAGTGTTTCAGCAGGGCGAGGGAAGCGCACTCGACAAGGGCGTTAATCACTATCTGGACACACAAGAGGGCGACGAAGTCCACTGGGCCTCGTATGACGAGAAATACCTGGTTCTGGTTTATTCGGTGGGCTTGAATAAGTTGCTGGACGGTACGGACCTCGCGACCCTGGTGCCCGATTCCTGGCGATGCGTCCTCGCCACCGACCAGCAACCGGTGATCTCTTGCGAAGTCGGCATCGACGTCCCGGATGATCCCTCAACCTTGCTGTCCGTCTGCCACGACGGCTGTGAGGATCAATTGTCAGCGCTCCGGTTCGTCAAGGCCCTCGTCCCTGACGATTATGAACTTCGCCTGTTGACGATTCCCGCGCTCTCGATCGAAGTTTTCTGGCTCAAGGCGCCCCCAACTGGAGCCCCTGACTTTGTGGTGGCAGTCGATTTGCGAAACAGTGAACTGCTGGACCGCACCCTGATCCCAATCGACACGTTTCTCGAGACGGTGCGGCCCTTGGCCAAAGAGCGAATGACCTTCCGTGATTGTCTTCCACAATAGCGGCGAAACCCTGCGCCGCCGCATCCCGGAGTTCAGTGCTTAGCGACGGATATCGTCATGTTCCGATACCGGATGCCGCCGTGATGATCACCCTGGAGATAGATCGGTCCGGGCTCAGATTCGTCGCTGTCGATGGCGCCGCCGGTCACACCCGCGATTTCCTGATTGTCGATGGTGGTCACACCATTAAAAATCACGGTCGCCCAGCGGCCCACGAGAGTGATGTCGTAGGTTTGCCATTCCGGCTGGAAGGGAGGCGGCGTAGCGGGACCGAGCATGCCATAGATGGAGCCGACGCCGGGGAACGGATTCCGGTAACCGCCGCCACCTCTGCCGGCGGCGGGTGTATTGGCCCCGGACGGAGCCGGAGAACGCGGCGGGCCGGGAGGCGGCCCCACCTGCACTTCGTACCGTCCGCGCAGATAGATTCCGCTATTCTCACCGGGAGGGCAACTGTACTCGACATGCACCTTGAAATCCTGATACGTCTTTTTGGTCCGGAGATTCGAGCCCTTGGCTTCGTTTGTGAGCTCTCCATTTTTCACGGTCCAATGGCTGGTGCCGGGGTTTTCCTGGAAGTCGGGGGTGTTGTTGATGGGCTCCCAGCCGGTGAGATCCTTGCCGTTGAACAGCGGCTCCGGAGTGCCCCACGATTTTACCGAAACGGCCTTAAGTGCCGGCGCCCGCACGCCAACCAACTCTCGGGTCTTGTCTCCGCTCTTGACGACGCCCTTCAGTTTGCCACCTTGGGCGGTTAAGTCCCAAATGGTCTCGGGGCGGGCGGGGGCCGCCGGCCGGTTGTCCGTGGCAGGACGAGCAGGAGCGGCCGCATTGGTAGTTACGATCAGATGCGACCCTTCCATCTTCGCGCCTGGAACCGGGGCCACATTGCCGGTTGGCTGCTGTACCCGCGCCTCCAGGTTGCCACCCTTTTCCGTCACCTCCAGCCAGCTGGGATAGTGCCCGTTCCCGATGGTGACAGTCATGTCCCAGCGGCCGACGAACGGGTTCGGACTTTGCGCGAGGGCCGAAAACAAGGCCGCAGTCGCGATCATCGACAAGATGCAGAATCTCTTCATAACTCTCCTTTTTCCGGCATGGCGCGGGGAGCCTGCCGGCATGCGCGTGGACGCTGGTTGGGACATAACCAGTGACATAGTGGCTAAGCCACGCCGTTAACTATATCTCCAGTTAAGCTTTACTGTCAAACGAAAACCGGGTAGGCATCCGGGGCAAAAACTAAGTTTAAGCAAAAGGTATTTGTATTCTGGCCTGTCCACAACGAACTCAAGGTATGCGTCCGCAGTTTCATTTCTGGGCGGAAACCTTCTCTGCATCCATCGCGGCCACCAGGGCGTCGAGCGCGGAGACCTGAGTGGCCGCAGTTTTCAAGTCGGACGGACTGGACCATACGATGCCGAATTGGTTATCGCTGTCTCGGTTCTTCCAGATGCTCTCGGCATTCCTGCGGAAAAAGGCTCGGAATCCAGGGACCGGGGCGGCCGCGTTGAGGATGGCCAGGTTGCGGACGAAAATGCCTTTGAACTGCGGCGCATCGTTGCCGCAGCGGGCGGGTTCGCAGGGATCATGGAGTACGCCATCCAGGTCCGTCAGCCGCGAAATCGCCGATAACGCGAGGGTCTGCGCCACGCCCAGAAGCTTCGCGTCGCCTGTCTGTTTGGAAAGTACCGTCAGGCCTCCGATAATGACGCCCTGATTATAGGTCCAGGTGGTTCGGTGGTTGTTGCGGCATGCGGCATCCAGCCCGTCGTTCACCAGGTTGTCGGAGTTGATCATGCCGGAAGCCGAAAACCACTTCCATTCCCGCTCCGCCCAATCCAGGTACCTGGCTCTCTTCTCGCGGTCTTGTGTGAGACTCGCGAGTTTGGCAGCCACCGAAAGGAACAACTCATTCGCGAT
>Ga0105240_10008469_pt1 | contig 14710 bp, 16 predicted proteins | sample KBSC54metaG_FD_80426 | JGI IMG/M metagenome (GOLD analysis project Ga0105240, IMG submission 80426) | Corn rhizosphere microbial communities from Kellogg Biological Station, Michigan, USA - KBS C5-4 metaG | ecosystem: Host-associated > Plants > Roots > Rhizosphere > Soil | place: Michigan, USA... | reverse complement strand
TAGGGCCGAAATTCCGCTGCATCCGGTCGACTCCGACGGAAATCGAATCCAAGAGGTTCAGGGATTTCGAGTGCTTTGCGAGGACCGGGGTGAAGTCGCCGCTGAACGCCATATTGCTGCAAACAAAGACCTTATATCCTACAGTCATGGCGAGCCGCATACTCTTGTCATGGCTGTTGCGGACGCCGATGGAGAACCGGCAACCGTGCATTTCCGTTGCGAGGTCCAAGGCGCCGAACATCTTCATTCCGTCCGGGGACACCGCGTACTCGTCGTGGACAACGCCGATGTGACGAAACCCTAATGTTTCGAGCAGCGCGTTGATCACCTCGTGATGCGGCACCGGGCGATGCGTTTCCGTTGCCAATGGGGTGGGAACCAGGGCGAGTTCCTCGCGAGAGAGGGTCCTGCCCTGATACCCGATAAGGGTACTGGTTTCTGACATGCTAATTACTCCTTCTGTTTGGGGTTGAGAGACTTCGTAATCGCTGCGCTCATGCGCGGGATCGACTTGCGATCCCGCCCCTGATTCACCTTGCCAATGCTGCCGCCCGGTCTACCAGCGAGACCGCCTTGCCCTGCGGGAGTCTAACCCGCTTCGGCCGATGGCAGTGCAGCCGAACTCCTCTTTGAGCGCTTTTGGACAAGGTTGGAGGCAGCGTGATTCAGGGGCGGGAAATCGAATGGAACCCTTACGGGTTCATGCGAGAGGCTGAGGGATGATGGGCCAGAACGAACGGCCCGTGCTACTTCAGAAGTTCTTCAAGGTTCTGGGCGTCGAGCACGCGAATGCTGAGTTCTTCCAATTCGGTCGTCGTCCGGCCGGCCAGGCGCTCTTCCGCCCAACTCGGCAGCGCACCGAAACGCTTTTCGATTTGCCTGCGGAGCACCGTCAGTTCGCCTTCCTGCACACCGCGCTTGAACTCACGCCCAAGGACCTTGTTGTCCAGGATGTCATTCAGAATCGGCATCTTACGCGCCTCCTGTTCCACAGATTCTTCCAAGTGCCTCAGCCCAGCAAGGACCAACAGTTGCCCCAGTGCTGCTTCACGGTCTGGGGCCGGCAAACTGGCGATCCGCTCCACGATCTTCCGGACCGCGTCTCCATGGTCCCTCAATCGGGCCAGGATCGCAATTACATTATCCCCAACCGCAGAGCTTTCCAGCAGGCGTTCGCCATCCAGGGCGCGAACGTCGACAGCTTCGTATCGGAAGAAAACATCCGGTCCGCGGAGTTCGCTTTCCATTCGAAGCGTCGGCTCGCCGACATAGAGCAGGACCTGGTGCGGGAACCTCCCGAACAACCGATAGATGCCGAGGGAGTACTCGGCCATTCGCAATGCCATGGCAGAGTCGTTTGAACTCTGCAGCTCCAAATGGACCAGGCCTCCTTCGGCAGTCTCGCCCAGCAGGTCCACCCGGAGGTTCTGAATTTTGGGCAATTCCACATCGATCCAGGTTTCGACCGATGCACCCGTCAACTCGCGAACTGTGAGCTGAGCCGATCCGCGCAACAACAGCTTTAGAGCTACGTCGTATTCCTGCATCGTCTCTCGAAAGGGTCGATCCTGCCCTATTCCTCACGACCGCTGCGCCCGCCAATTCCGCTCGATTCATACTCGTCTTCCACTTCGCCGGCGCGGATTGGTGCGGCGCGACGGTATAATCGGCACCGGCGCTCGTCGGAAACCGCGGGAGGCCACACACGATGATAAAGATGCACTGTGAGCGGCACAGCCGCGAGAGCCCCGAAGAAGGTGCTCGCCGCGCTGGCTTTCAATCCTTGCGACAACAGGACGCAGTACAAGACGAAAAGGCACAGCACTAACGTTCCATTCTTGGCTATTCTCATGAACCCCGTTCCCTCGATCTGCGTCGTCACTGCACGCGAGTATTCGTTGGTCTGTTCCATAACTGCTCGAAGTTTCGATTGAATTCCTGAACTTCAGGGCCGTCCGTTGTGTAACGGATTTCGTTATCTTGGCGCTTCAGCCCTGCCGGCGACCAGTTCGCACTGCCGTCACGCAATACCCGTCCGTCGCTCCAGCATTTCAGGTGCATCAAGTCGGAACGCGAGGCAGGCTTAACCCGGACGTGGATATTGGCATGCCCTCGAAACATCGATGTCACGGACCCGATTCCGTAACGCTGGTGTTCTTCTTCTTCGTACTCCTCTCCATCCCGATAGACACGGATCACCGTGCCGGCATCACTTTCCTCTATCAGTAGTTGAGCGATTGCCCTGTCCGTAAACGCATACATGGCAACGTTCAGAGGTATCTGTGATCCCCGAAGTCGTTGCGCGGCCGCCCGGAGTTCTCCAATCTCAATGGGTTCCAGGTTCTCTGCCGGCGCGAAACGCTCGGATTCAGTTGAGGAAGATTCCGGATTGCCGGCGCCAGCGATCAAACTCGGAGCGAGGCGCCTCTCCGTGAGTAGGTGATAGCTGCCGCCCGCAGCGAGAGCAACGAGTCCAGTCGTTACCACGCGTGATATGAATCCCACAGTTCGACCTCCTTTCCTTCGCAAGCCGGCGAGACCGGTGCACGCTGACCTCAGACTGCCGCACTCGCCATGGCCTCGTCCGTCTTGGGCCCGAAGTCGGCGTCTTTGTCTTGGAGAGTTTCCGCCGGACCAGGCGTAACCGTTGGTGGCGCGCTCCGCCGCGGTGTCGGCGCAACGAGCAAGTGGGCGTGGGAACAGTTCTTGCAGTTAACCCCAACTACGATCGCGTGAATAGGCTCCACAAATTGAGCTGGTAATTGGCGCGGCTCACCTGCCCTGGTAAAGAATTCGGGAGCTATCTGTCCCGCAACGGACCGGTCCTTATCCACCAAATCCAAGGGGAGTTGGCCCTGCCACCCACGAAATACCAACCTCGACCAGATGCGCGGGCGCGCGCCCTCCCGCTCGGCCCTTAGTTCATGCCGGACAATAAGCAGTTCATAGGTGTGCTCAATCCGAAGGGCCTCGATGCTCACGAGGGCAGGGGCGATTACAACCGCGTGGTCCCCGTTCCCGGTAAGGGAGTCCGGCCGAACAAACCATTGCAGACGCTCACCGTCCCCTCCGCAGAAGCTCACATAATGCCCGAATTCCCTGGTTGCTCCCCCAGATTCACGGCCGCGCAAGACGTGACGTTTAGTCGCCTGCTGGAACTCGATCGTCACGCCTGGGCTACAGTAGATTCCACCTTTGCGAAGGCGTTGCACTGCAGCCGCTGGAAGCGTAAGCCGCAGCAGCGAGTTGTCTGTCTTCTTCTGGGTCATGCGTACCTCTTCTGCACGATCGGCCGGCCGACCGCTTCCCGGATCATTTCCTTCGAGCAACCAGCCCAGCAGATGTACTTTCTTGGTTCCTCCACCGCGATCGCGAGATTGTCACCGCTCCTGTCGCGATTTGCGTTTGCGCAGGATGGGCATCTCGCGATCCAATTCCGGCCAACCTGCCGCCGTACCTGGACGTAATCGAGAATTCGGAACTCGCCGGGCGCCGACGTGTAATACCGCCGCGGAGTTTCCGGCCGCCTTGCGTGCTCGACGAATTCGGCCGGGATCTCCTTTCCTGCTACGAATCCCTGCAACTCCGCTTCAGTGACCTTCCGGAGACGTCCGAGGTATGCTAACTGGTCCGTGAGGGTGTAATCCGCGTTGTAGAACCAGAATCTCCAGCCCCGGCTTCCCTTAGCGCCACGATGCACGCCGAGTGGTGCGCGGATCGCATTCCCGAATTCGTCCGGCCCGATCTCATCCTGGCGAGGAAAGATCTCGATCCCTTCAGGGAGGCCGGCGCCCTTAATCGGGAGTCCGAGCCTGAGGGCGGTGTGATAGATGTAGACGCGGCAATCCCGAGCTAGGGCCGGCTGTTCGAAGAAAATCCAGAGATGGCCGCCGCGGTTGGATTTCTCGAGTGCGGGTTCTACGCCATCCTGCGTCAGCTCGTACTGTAGCTTCAGCAAGTGTTCGACCGCATTCTTGTAGTCTGCGTCAATCGCGACCCACTTCGAGCGCTGAGTCTTCGGATTGATCGAGTACAGGCCAACGGTCAATTCGCCGGCCAGGTGCTGCCGCAGGGTTTCCAGGCTCAACCCTGGAAGCGCCTGGCCAATCCGGGCCTTCGGCCTGAAATAGTAGTGGCGCCCCGTGTCCGGATGGGGCTTGAAGGATTGCAGCGTGTAAGCGCGGCGGTTCACGAACAGTCGATGAAATTGAGCGGCCATCTCGGCCGTCGCATGTCGCTGGTGGTCCACCGTTGTGCCTCTTTCATTTGTATAAGGCATTGGCTGCATTCCTCCAAAAGGCGACGCTGGGTTATGCCCTGAGCGGCTGTGGATTCTGTGCAAGTGCCTTCAGTCCAAATGCTTGGCACAATCCGTCGAATTCGTCTTCCCGGAATCCACCGAATCGACCCTCGACCGGCAGTCCCAGTGAGTAGAATGCCTCTCTGGCGCGGTCATAGATGTAGAACCACCCGGACTCCGGATCGCCCGGGACCATCAGCATCAAGAGCGCTCCTTTGGCGAAGTCCAGCCAATGGGCGATTCGCGCCTCGGCCCCCTGGGCGAACCGCAGGATCGCTTCGTCCTCGTCCAGTCGCTCCAGTCCAAAGTCCTGCAAACGCAGGACGTCATCGATTTTTACTGTGTCCATACGGACCTCCTTGTTGTGTGATTGATTGTTAACCCCGCGCGCAGATACTGCTCACGCGGCATTCCCGTTGCAGAACTTTGAGGGGATGCTGGGCGCCGGCCTTATATATAAGGACGCGATGCTCGTTTATCCGGTCATTGCGTCACTTGTCGAAGTACATCTGTCGCCGCCGTCACCGCCGGCAGAGAATCCGCGGTGATTCGTCGGAGCTCGCCAAAACGAAACGCCCCTTTCGCTGCGCGATCAATCACGTCGGAGACCTTCATGTTCCGCAGCTTTCCAACACGTTGCGCCTCCCGGACCAGGTCGGCGCGCGCGGCGCCAAGTTCGTTGCTGCACCCCACACTGGTCCGATTGGCAGATGCTCCGCCGTGTCCGTTGCCATTCTGCTGGAGCGGAGTTGCACCGGCACTTCTTTCAAGAGCCTCGATCAGTTGCCGCAGCGTACGGCGATCCGGAATGTCGTCGAGGCAATCTCCAGCCAGGTTCATCTCCCGGCACAGTTGGGAGAAGGTCGTTTGCCCAACCACGCCCGTTGCCGTGCGCAACCGTTCCACTCCGCGGAGAGTGTCCTCCAATTTCGATGACATTGCGCTGAGCATTCCTGCGTCTTGAATTTCGTCGGGGTTCTCCATGGACGCGATCGAGCTTGCTACGGATCTTGCCAAGCCAAATCCGACCTGCTCACAAAGGGACTTCACCTTTGTCCGTAGGTCTGCGAGCGCCTGAGCGGAAAGAGCCTGTGGCTTCAGGTGTCCGTTGCCATTCGTATGGTTGTGCCCGTTGTGATGTCCAGTTGCGGCCGGCTTACGCTTTGGAAGAGCCCAATCGGGTAGCCGTGGCCTGGACAGCGGCTGCTTCCGCTCGTCCAAATCGACCCAATTACCACCCAGATCGTAGAGATATCTTCCCAATCCAAAACAGGAGCAGGCGCGCTTGAATGCCTGGGCCTCCGCCGACGTTCCCGCATTTTCGTTGTCGGCCCACTCCTCGCCTAGACCGCTATGCGATCCCATTCCATCAATCGTCACCCTGCAGGTCACCACGATCTTCCCCGAGATGATGCCATCGCCATTCCCACGCTCCTTCCGCTCGAAGTTCTGGATCACCTGTACCGTGTACTCGCGCGTCCAGCCACGAACCGTAAACAGCGCGTTCAAACGATCTGTATAGGCGCGAGGGTCTGCGTATGCGATCACCTGTCCGCGGCGTCTGTCCGAAGTGGTGTTCGTAACACGCCATTTGATCTCGCGCGGATCAAACGCGTCTTCGAGCGCGACCACAAACTGCCGGACTTGCTCGTCGGTGTACTTCTCGCCCGGCGTCGCGCATTGTTGTACCGTTGCGGGCGACGCCGCATCGGCGGTCCCCGCGAAAGCTGTGTTCCCTTGCATTTCATCTCCTTTCCGTGTCTCTCCACAATTGCCAAACCGTACAGACAAACCTGCGGTGCATCCCCTGATCTCAACGACAACGTTCTATTTGCGCGCATGCCACCCCCCGAAAATCAGATTTCATAACCGCATTCACCGCCCCGTTAATCCGGATTAGCCGGGGCAAGATGTAGAATGGTTTCGACGCTTAAGTATTTGGAGCGTCCTCATTCACATGCCAACCCAAAAGCTGACTGCCGAAATCATCCACGCTGCCATCGAAGGCTTCGAGTCTCAAAAACGACGGATTGACTCCCAGATTGACGAGCTGCGGCAACTCCTGAATGGTGAACGCACAGCCGTCACCTCCGAGGGTGGCGCTCCCACCCGTAAGCGGAAGATGACCGCTGCTGGCCGGCGAAGAATTGCAGCAGCTCAGAAGGCAAGATGGGCAAAGATCAGAGCCGAGGTGAGTGGGCAACCCTCATCTGCCCCAGCGGCCGCGCCAAGAGCGAGAAGAAAACTCAGTGCTGCTGGTCGCAAGGCTATCAGTGAAGCCACCAAGAGACGTTGGGCACTGAAACGGGCAGAAGCTGCAAAGACGTCCGCCCCAATAAAGAAGACGCCACCCAAGAAGACGTCCAACAGGAAAACTCGGAGCACCTCCGGGACAGCCGCGGCATCCACCGCTTAATGAATCGCTGAAATTCAAACAGTCCACGCGGTGCAGGTAACCGGGATGCGCCGCGAATCGCGGTTCGCGATTGCTTTTTTACGAGCCTTATGATTTCACAACAACCGAATCACGCACAGCCGTGTGTCGGCTCAAGAGCAACTACTTCGGTTCGCCTTGGAGTTCTTCAGCAAGACGTTCAATCGCTGCGCCCCAGATATGGGCACGGGATCGGAAATAGGTCCACAGCATGTCATATCGTTCCGACAGTTTCTGGTCCTTCTGTTGATGGCAAGATAGTTGCGTAGTCCGCACGAAACGATATGCCTCTGGCAGAGCCTCGCCGAGCACGAAATTGCTGTCGTGGGCATGGAATTCTTCGCCAAGAAAATCGAGTGCAACGACTCCGTCGATATCTGTAAAGAGAAGCCGACGGGATGCTTGCGCAAGATGTTTTGCTAATGTCCCAAATGGACTCGCCACAGGTCGTGCAGCCATACTGTCAAGGTACTTGATCAACTCTGCTCCAACAGCAATTCGAGGAAGACCGGCGACTTCACCCTCAAGGTAAACGGCACGTTCGAGCGCCGGACCATAGATGTCGCCTTCGGGTAGCGGCATCCCTAAGCCGACATCGATTCCTCCTCGCATGGGGTGTTTGCCGCACAAGGACAAGGTATGCATGCCGCATGCGGCCAGCAGTGCTCCAAGAACACCAGACAAGGTATTACAACCTTCGCACTGGTCGTCCAGAAGACACACTGACAGGACGACACTATCGGAGAATTGTCGCAGGGAGATGCTGCATGACAGTGCTCTGTGGATGGCCGCTTTCGCCTGCTGTGGCAGTTGCTCGAAGAACGGTGAATGTTTGCCCCACGCTGCAACAAAGTCCCTGAATCCCTGCCGCCAAAACATAACCACTCCAACGGTGTCCTTAAGAACCCGAATCGCCGCACGTATTTCGTCGGGCGAATCAGGCAGATCCTTCAAAGCGCGGAGCCGCGAACGTTGACCAAGAACGTCGGTAACGAGCACTAGGTAATACGCAAGGTGCGTGTCAGAATCGAGAGGGAAGTTCGGCGCCATTTTCGCGTTTGCTGGTGCTGCGAGATGGCGATCGCGTTTCAAACGACTATGCTTCCCCACGAGAGCTCCTCCCAATTCTCGCATTCGTCACTGGACAGCTCGGGAGATGTCCCCAGAATTGCACGGCGCTAGCGACGACAAGGCAATTGGCGTTTCCCAAGTCGGGCCTGTGATTGGCGGGGTGATCACCCGATACTGCATGCACTCCGCTCCATCACGTGGAATCAGGGACCTTCTATGGAAGCACACCGGTTCCCAAAGTGTGGGCGCAACAACCGCAGCATGCCTTAGCTCGGAGTCCGTCAACGCCTTCCTTTGCGATGATTGGAACCATCACCAGTCCGGCAATGGGATCCATCCACCACCAACCAAGGAATGCATTCAACAACAGGCCACCTAAGAGAACCCCGGAAAGGTATGCACAGAAATCCGCCTGCTTCGAATCCGCGTGCATCGCTCCGCTGCCGATCTGACGAGCAACTCGCCGTTTCGCTCGCGCCAGCAGCGGCATGATGATCACTGAAGCGCTCGCGATCACGATGCCGGCGACGCTTCGCTCCGGTGGAACGTGCCGTATCAAGGTCGAACCAGATTCGTACACGATGTACAACGCGAGCGCAACGAAGCACGCTCCGACCGTTCGCAGCGCAGTGCGTTCAGCTTGCTCACGCCGCGAAGTGTCCATGTCGTGGTGCAAGCGCCAGAGTAGTGCCGAGCCAGAAGCGACCTCGATCATGCTATCCAAACCGAATCCTACAAGCGAGACGGAACCGGCGAGCAACCCGGCAATTATCGAAGCTGCACCTTCGAAACTGTTGTAGGCGATGGTGAAGTATTCGAGCCGCTGACCGCGGCGCACGTACTGTCCACGAGTTGCCGTACTGGTTGCCGCCACGTCTCTATTGTCCGGGATCTCCGCACGCTCGAATCCTCGAACCGTCCGCAGCTATTGCGATACACCGAACCACGGGTGGTACGCCACACAAGCTGCAAGTTCCTGATCGAGAACTGAACCACAACTCCGAAGGAGACGCGACGTCGCGCCACAGGCCCGCTGCCATTGCGAATCGACTGCACACGGCAGTTCCACATCCAACACCGATTCACATCCCAACTTCAACGACAGGTCCATGTCAACCCCAGCATGGGACTGCGATCTCAACGATTGTCCGCAGCCAAGCGATCGAACGCCCGCGCTCCCAACGCAAGCCATAACCGGCGTGACTCTGCCCCGGGGCAGGCATTTGTTGATCAGTTCCTTTGCCCTGACAAGGTACGTCAAAATCAGGGGTAGTAAATTTTAAGTGGCTTGGATGCTCTGGCTTACGTGGTGGTGGCTCAGGCCAAACCCAGGTCAATACCAGGGCAATCACAGGGGAAAACGCGATCTATGGGATATCCACCAAGCGGTAAACCTGCATGGTCTGCGCGTCGACCACTTCGAGGTCCGCTGCCTCTGTCTTGGACAGATCGCTCGCCAGTCCGATCAGCACTCGTTGCCGTATTCTCCACAGCCGCTGTTTCAGCAGCGAGCGAATGTGGCGCGTGCCAGCCAGATACAACACGCGATCGAGATTGCGCTCACGCTCAAGCAGGGATACGATGCGGTCGTATTCTGTTTGCGCCTTGGGCGTGCGCTCGTATTCGAGTGCAAACAGAAGTTGGCGGCCACCCAGCGCAAGTGTAACGATTGCGTCGTAGTCCTTCGCGTACTTGGTGTCGGCCACCTCGTTGCGGCACCGGATCTCCATTTCGTTCTCCCACGAAACCAGCGCGCGACTCCGCAGCAGATCGAGGTGAACCTCGTTGACACCCAGTGCGTGCGCGACCCCCACGCCGTCCACGCGGATGTCCGGTCCTGCCTCCGGACCGTTGTAAGGCGTGCCGACATTCTCGACAAGATAGACCAAGCCGGACGAAGCGATCGCAAATATGGGATCGCGGTGCGCCATCGGAAGCGAGTGTCTTGCGATGAAGCCGTGCTCCTCCAGGCGCTTCACTCGCCACCAGAACGAGCCCCTGCTCAATTCGTACCCGCTGTGCCGCATGAACTGCCACAACTGTGTTTGCGTGACGTACTTGCTGTACATGACCTGGCGCAGCAGAGGCAGGTCCTGCGTTTGGCTCAGCGCGATTGTTCCTTTGGAATACCTCATGCCGGCTCACTTCTCCGCGCGCGATAGCATCGCCATCCAGGGCCGATCTCGCCGCGGCTCCGCGCAGAAAGTTCCCTGCGTGCCACGCACCCATCCAAACGGCGGGATGGCAATCAGGATTTCCTGTTGCCCGTTGCCTTCGCTGAACGAGACTACCTGCGCCGTCTCGCACCTCCAGGCGCCACTTCGGTCGAGCCATCCCGCGTCGACCGGGCGGATCCGGAACAGGTAAACATCGGGCCGCGTGCCCGCCAAGGCGATTTGCCGGAGGAAGAGCTTATTGCGTCCGTTCCCGGACGTCACACCCTCCGACTCGAAAACTCGGCGGATGAACCGCTCTGCAAACTGCGGACGAAACCCTGAACACTCGTCGAGGCGGACGTGGCCGTAGATGCACGACCGGTTTCGGAACACGTCTCCCGCCAAAACGCCAGTCGTGTTGTAATACGATCCTCGACGCGCAAGGTTCGTCCCTTCCGTGGCTGTGCGTGCGCACCTCGCGGTCCAAATGCTACCGAAACCCTGCACTGCGACCAGCATCAGTTTCCCTCCTCGCCGCTTCCGTTGTCTGCTGCAGTCGTCAGCTTCGCCGTCGGCTTCCGCTGTTTCAACCGCCGATTCTCCGCTTCCAGCCGCTGAATTCGCTCGACCAGCGCCGCGTTCCCAGTCTCCGGTCCTGCTACCGACCGTGTCTTCAGCCGCTGCTCTGCTGCGGTCACGCGCACCGTGAGGCTGTTTAACTCCGCGGCTTTCTGCTCCAGTTGTTCGCTCAGACGCGTGACCTGCAATTCCTTCGCGTCGTTGTCGCTCTTCAGCCGTTGGAGTTCGCGCCTGTAGTCTTCGAGATTCGCCGTCTCTGGTGTCGCCATTCCGGACTCGCCGGCTTCAATGACGCGGTTGCATGTCTCGATGTGCAGGTTGTACCGGTCGATCGCTTCCTTCGCCCTGCGCTTACAGTACTCGCCGTAGCGCAAAGCGTCGGCCGCATGTTCCGCAAGTTGCCATCGTTCCCGGACTCGATCATTATGCATCCAGGCGAGCGCAAACCAGCTCAAGATGACAATGATGGTGGCGCCGAAGCTGTACCAGAAATATCGATTCGCGCCAGCGTTCTCCAACCATGCGCGCCGCCGTTCTTCCCATGCGGCGCCCAAGTTCACGTCGCGAGGGTTAAGCGCGTGAACCATCGCTTCGAGCGGTGACGTACGGCCACGAGAGTAGCCGCCCTGAGCTGCGAGCGGCGAATACCGCGCCGCCGGCACTGCTTGGTCAGAGTCTTTGCGTCGACCGAGTTGCGGCTGGACCGGCGCGGGTTGTTGGCGCGATGCCGGCAACGCCGACGGACCTTGAGACGCGGTCTGGGCGAATGCCGCGGGATCCAGCGCAGCCAACGTGAAATACAAATAGAGATATCGGCGCATCCTCGTGTCCTCCTCACCTTCTCCCGACACCATGGATTCTGCGGGCCAAGGCGGAATTCACCAACTCGGGGGTTTTGAACCGAAGGTTGGCTCCTTGCTGTTCGGTGCGCGAATGGCGCAAACGTGGCAGCACTTCCCAATCAAATCCCGGGAGCGTAATATCTGGCGGCGTGCGGACGTGCAGGTGCTGGTGCAGAGTGCCCTTGCTGTCGTCTGTCATCAGGATCTGCATTTGACCTTTGGGCAGGTTCTTGATCTTTTCGTCCTCGGCCCGGTACTCCCGTTCCTCACGCTCCGTGGCGCTCATTCCCTTCTGGAACCGTTCGAAACCGAAAAGCTGCTGGCGAATCAGGGATTGCGTCCTGCGCGTGACAGCATGTTCCGCCGATGCGCGGATGAAATATCGCGCCGTTTCCTCATCCTGGGTGCGTAACGCGATCTTCGTGTTCGGCGCCGAAGTCACATCCTCCTTGAATCCCTTGCCTACCTTGAGCAGTTGGGGGAGGCTCTGCATCGAAAACAGGAACGCTGTGTTTGTTCCGCGGGCGGTGTTGAGGATCTGGCTGAAGTTCTGGTAACCGAATGGCGCGAACTCATCCATCACGACCGAAAACAGCGGCCGGTTCGCGCGCTTGCGTTCCTCCTCGCTCTCGTACCGCTTCCCGACCACAAGCTGGATGTTCTGCAGGAGCATCTTGCCGAGGGCGCGCACGGGCTCGGTGTTTTTGTTGACGTTCAGCGTTACGAACAGGATCAGCTCCTGTTCGATGACATCGTCGATGGATAGGAGATCGTCGTACGGCCCCGTGATGATCGAAAGAGCGTCGTCGAGAAACGTCATGCACTCGTTGAGCAAGCCCTGGATCTTCGGCACGCGGTCGCGATCCTCAAACGACTGCATCAGGTTGCGAACGGACATCTCAAAATTCAATCGCCGCTGCATGCTGATGGATGTGTCCGTGCGGATGTGCCGGCGCGCCTTGTCGATTTGCTCCTGAAGGACACCCTGGTCGAGGACCGCCACAATCACGTCATAAAAGTTGAATCGCACCCCGGTGTAATGCAGGATCCGGACGATGTCGGCCAGGTAATTCAACTGGTGCTTGCTGAAGAATTCGTCGTGCAGGTTGAAGGAGCCGAATACCATGTTCACCTGCGCCATGTAGTCGTCATCCTCCGCGTAGAACGGGTTGTAGAGGCTGGAGAGTTCCGGCCGGGCCGGGTTGATGAGCCGGAGATCGTCGAGGCGGCCGGCGCGGTGAATATACGGCAGCAACTCCTGAAAGAACTCCAGATCGCCCTTACCGTCGAAGATCACCATGGGGATCTTGTGACGGTCCTCCGGTGGTCCCATTCGCCGCATCAGGTCTTGCGTGATGATGTTCTTGAGCAGTGTAGTCTTGCCACTGCCGGTCATTCCCAGCACAATGCCCTGCATCACCCGAACCTGATCGGGCCAGAGCCAGGGATCCCCGTGAATGTCGTATCCAAGAACGACGCCGCCTTGATCCCATGCCGTCGCGACCATCCTTTCGTCATGAGCGGGACTCATGACGAGCGGCGGATGAACTTTCCGCTTTTCCCGCCGGGCCCGGCGCGTCGCATACAGGAAGATGGCGGATCCGGGAATTGTCAGCCCGCTGAGGATGTAGGCTGCCAGTTCAGCCGCCTGGTCGTTGCGGAAGTGGTAGACCTTCGTCAGCAAGAGCCAGTAACCGAGGCATACGACGCATAGGCCAATTACGATGAGGAAAGCTGGAGTTTCAGACAGCGGCGCGTGTGCTGGCCGCCGGTCACCAGATGCCAAATTGTCCATATTGTTTTCCCTTAAGATCGAGAAGGTGTTATGTACGAAGGAACTGCATAACGAGCAGGTCGGCGCCAGCTACGACTGCGTAGAATGCAGCCGTCCTCAGCCGCTTGTAGACCATCGCTCGGTGTGACGGCACGACGGTCTCTTCCGGTCTGCTGCGCATGAAACCAAAAACACCCCAAGATGCCCAGGCGATCATTCCGCCAAGGACCGTGAGCAGCAAGGTCACTTCGACTCTGGGACGCTCATGCCAAGGCGGCAGATCGAGGAATCCGGCCGGATGCGCGCAGCTAGGGAGAGCTGGTAAGCGTTCCAACCATGCTACGTATCCCATCTCCACGAGCATCAACGCAGCAGCACTCACCAGCAAGCCTGCATCCTCTCCTCGTCGCAGCATTCGAATCAGAAGCGGTTCCTTACTTCTCGCCATGGCTTTCACCCTGCAATTGCTTTGAGATTGAAATAGAGGGCCAACCCCAGCGCGGTGAGGATAAAAGTCCCGAGGACGATCGCCTCCTGCCTGAACTGACGGCGCGCTTTGACATCGAAGGGGTTAGCTGGTTCCAGGAAGAGATTCGAGAGACGCTTCCAAATGCCGGCGTCGTACGCTTTTCCGAAGAGCCTACCGAATAACTCCTCAATCCGCGCGGCCGAGTCGGTCTGGATTCCGACCGCTTGCTGGGGAATCGCAGGACTCATTTGGGTTCGGACCATGTGCAGAACGGTCTCGGCCGTGATCTCCAGTTCTTGTTCCATGGCTCTTTACAGCACGAGTACTGCGGTTACCTCTCCGGCGCCATCCGACGGAAATGCGAACTTCAGAACGGCGGGGCCGTTCGTCCGGGCCGGCCATTCAAACGCGACCAATCCCCAGGTAGTGTCACCCGGCGCGACCGCCTTTGCGTGCACTTCCGCTTTCAGCACCTTGACGGGAGCTTGCCCTTGACTGGTAAGGCGAATCCCGTCGCCGACGAGTTGGCTTTGGGAAAGGGCGTAAAGCGAACTGGAACTTCGGGGCGATCGTAGCGTGAACACGCCTGGTTTGCCCGGCACGTATGTCGACCGGCCCCTGTTTTGAATCGCGTAGCGGACATAAAGACGATCGCCCTCCCGATAAATGTCCTTGAGGATGACTTCTACGCGGTCGTGATTCTTCACATCCCCGGCCAGGCGTACCGGTGTGCTGGCGAACAGCATCTCCGACGCGAGCTTCGCTTCCTGGTCGGCCCGTGGATCCTCCGCGGGCTTTTCCGGGATCGCTACTTTGGCGACCGAGGGGCTGGGTTCTTGGTCAATCGCGAAGTGCATCTCTTCCACGGACGGGGCCGGGACCAGTTCATAGCTCAAACGCCCGGAGGCCGTCCATATAAATAGGTTGGTGGTGGCATTCGGGTCGAGAGGCTGGACGAACACCTTGTTGCCGCGCCATTCGATCTTGGAGGAAGAGCTGCCGGCCGCTACCTCGGTGACCGGCGCCGCCAACTCGATCACGCGCAAGTGGTTCGGGTCTGTCTCAACCCGGATCACTTTGTGCCG
>Ga0105240_10008467_pt1 | contig 14712 bp, 12 predicted proteins | sample KBSC54metaG_FD_80426 | JGI IMG/M metagenome (GOLD analysis project Ga0105240, IMG submission 80426) | Corn rhizosphere microbial communities from Kellogg Biological Station, Michigan, USA - KBS C5-4 metaG | ecosystem: Host-associated > Plants > Roots > Rhizosphere > Soil | place: Michigan, USA... | reverse complement strand
GGCTGGTCGAAGATCATGTCGACGCGGCCGGCCAGCACCTCGATCAGCGCGGGCGCATTGCCCTTGAAGGGGACGTGGACGATGTCGAGCTTGCCCTGCAGCTTCATCATCTCGCTCGCGAGATGCGTGATGCCGCCGGATCCACCCGAGGCGAACGTCATTTTGCCGGGCTCGGCGCGCGCCTTCGCCACGAACTCCTTCATCGTTGGCGTCTTCAGGTGATCCGGATTGATCAGCAGCCAGTATGGCGAAGTGCCGATCAGCGACACCGGCGCGAAGTCCTTCGCGAGGTCGTACGAGCGGCCCTTGAACAGCGTCTCGGCCGTCGCATGCGACGACACCATCATCAGCATCGTGTAGCCGTCGGGTTTCGCGTGCGCGACGGTTGTCGCGCCGACCGTCCCGCCCGCGCCGGGCTTGTTGTCGACGATCACCTGCTGGCCCATCTGCTGCGACAGCTTCATCGCGAGCGTGCGGCCGACGATGTCGGCAGTGCCGCCGGCGGCGAACACGACGATCATCGTGATCGGTCTGGACGGATAGGATTGCGCGAATGCGGATGTGGCGACGAGCAACGACAGGACTGCGGCGGCGGCGAATTTCAAGGGCGTTGCGGTCGTGCTCATCGTTGGCTCCTCAGGTCGATGCGTGTCGCATGTCGTCCTCGCGAATGCGGGGACCCAGTGTCGTTTCCGAAGGATCACGGAGAAATCTCGAACGACACTGGGTTCCGGCGTTCGCCGGAACGACGGGTGGCATTGGGTTCCGGCGTTCGCCGGAACGACGGATGGCGCTGGGTTCCGGCCTTCGCCGGAACGACAGGCTTCCTCACCGCGCGGCATCCCAGCCGGCTCGCCGATGCCGCTTCCGCTCATCCGCATCCGCGCCCGGAAACACGAATGCGAGATCGTAGACATCCGCGCCGAGGTCTTGCGGCAGATCTGCGAGTCCGGTCGCTTCCTTCGCCGCGATAAGCGCCGCCTCCGCCGCCGGACGATCCAGCGCTTCGATCAGCAGGACGCGGTCGAATGCGCGCTGCGCGGTGGTCGCCGACGGCGCCTCTTTCCACGCGACTGTCGGCAGCCCGCCCTTGCCGTCGCCCCAATGCGTCGCGGTGATGCGCGGCATCGCGCGAACCTGTTCGAGCGTCGCGGCTGCCTTCGCATCATCGACCATCCGCGAATCGACGCACAGGCACGCGATCGCGGCGCCGATGCCGATTCCGCGTGACTCCCGCAATGTGCACGGCGCGCGGACGAAGTTGCTGAAGTCCGGCCGCATCGCGCTCGACCACGGTGTCGGATTCCTCAGCAGGTCGACATATTCGGGGCTCTCGAACACGTCGATGCTGTCGAAATCGTAGAGCGTGAAATAGCGATGGCTTTCGCGCCGCCGGTTCACATAGCGGCGCGCTTCGTGGATGCCGGTCACCGACACGCGCTCGGGGACATGCTCCAGCGTATGCCACTGGTCGTACTCCGGCTCGCGCGAGCGCATGATGTCGTTCCACAGTGCGAGAAATGCGTTGCCCTTCAGCGCCATCGCGGATCCTCTGCTGCGTTCGTTGCGCCGCGAACGCGACTTAACCGTTCTGCGGGCCCGGATCGAAATTCGGCAGATCCCATACACCGAACGCAGCCGGCATGTTGATCTCGATCAGCTCCATGTCGTCGGAGCGCGCGACAACGTTGTGCGCGACGCCGGCCGGCTGCGACAATGTGCCGCCGGCATGCACGGTCACTGCATCGGGGTTGCCCGCGTAGCGAAACGAGATCCAGCCGCGCAGCACGACGACGAAGTGCGCGTTCATGTCGTGCCAGTGCCAGCCGGTTTCACGCTCGAACGGACGGATCGCGCGAATGTGCTTCGCGCCGATCGCGCCGTTGGTGGCCGCGGCCCAGCCGAGATCGCGATACTCGGCATCGGCGCGCGGACCGTCGCGGGTGAAGGTCGCGTTCACGCCATCGGTGAGAAGAAGCTTCGTCAGGCTCGCGTCGAACGCGAGCGGTCCGGGGTAGCGCGGTGGCGCAGTGGTGGTTGTGTCCGGCATGAGCTGGGTCCTGGAGGAACGGGCGATCGCGTATCGCCCGGCGCCATGGTAGCACCGCGCAACAGCGCCTCAGACGGCAGCGCGCTGCGAATCGCCGCACCGCGACTCGACCCGATTCTCAGCCGGCTGCAGGCGCCTCGGTTGCGCGTATCGACAGCTCGAGCTTCAGTTGTCCGCGGATCAATGCGATCGGGCACGACTTTCCGATGCGCGAAGCCGTAAGCAGCCGGTGCAGATCGTCGATGCCGTTCACCGGCCGGCCGTCGAAGGCGACGATCAGATCGCCCGGCTTGAGGCCCGCGCGCTGCGCCACGCCGCCCTCCTGCACCGACTCGACGCGGATCGCGCGATTGCCGGACAGGTCGAAGTGCTCGGCCATGTTGCGGTTCAGCGCGACGGTCGCGCCGGCCACGCCCAGATGGCCGCGCCGGACCCGTCCTTCCGTCAGGATCTGCCCGGCAACCCGCCGCGCGGTGTCGATCGCGATCGCAAAGCAGATGCCCTGCGCGCCCTGGATCACCGCGGTGTTGACGCCGATGACGCGAGCGCGCGAATCGAGCAGCGGACCGCCGGAATTGCCCGGATTGAGCGCGGCATCGGTCTGCAGCACGTCGTCGATCAGCCGGCCGTTCTCCGCGCGGAGGCTGCGGCCGAGCGCGCTGATGACGCCCGCAGTGACCGTGTTCTGGAAGCCGAGCGGATTCCCGACCGCGATCGCGAGCTGGCCGACGCGCACGTTGCGCGACGATCCGAGCTGCAATACCGGCAGGTCGCGCAGCCCGAGGCGCAGTACCGCGGTATCGGTTGCCGGATCGGCGCCCAGCAGCTTCGCATCGCTCTGCGTGCCGTCGGCGAATGTCGCGCGGAGCACGCTCGCGCCGCGAACCACGTGGCTGTTCGTCAGCATCAAGCCGTCGGGCGTGAAGACGAAGCCGGAGCCGGAGCCCGACGGGCGTCCCGATTTCGGATCGACGCCCTGCAGATGCACGACCGCTTGCGCCGCGTGCTCGGCGGCCCCGGAAACCGCCTCGGAATACGCATCGAGCAGCGGTTCGTCGCTGGATGGCGACCTGGTGCTGCTCGAGGTCGGGCGATCCGGATCGCCCTCGTCCAGCACGAAGTCAACCGGGCTTTGCGTAAAGTCCATGGCTTCCGGAATGTTGGGTTGCATCCGGTAAAAATCAACGGACCCATTAGAATGGCGCTGGACGGGCCGGGAAAGGCTGCGATACGCCAAAGAGCGGGGAGGCAAAAAATGAGCGTCATCACCAATATCGAAGACCTGCGCTTGCTGGCGAAGCGTCGCGTGCCGCGGATGTTCTACGACTACGCCGATTCGGGCGCGTGGACCGAGGGCACGTATCGCGCGAACGAAGCGGACTTCCAGAAGATCAAGCTGCGCCAGCGCGTCGCCGTCGACATCGAGAAACGCAGCACGCGCACGACGATGATCGGCGTCGACGTGGCGATGCCGGTGGCGCTCGCGCCGACCGGGCTCACCGGAATGCAGCATGCCGACGGCGAGATCCTGGCCGCCCGCGCGGCCGAGAAATTCGGGATTCCATTCACGCTGTCGACGATGAGCATCTGCTCGATCGAGGATGTGGCCGCGCATACGAAGGCGCCGTTCTGGTTCCAGCTCTATGTGATGCGCGACCGCGATTTCATCGAGCGGCTGATCGATCGCGCGAAGGCTGCGAAATGCGGCGCGCTGATGCTGACGCTCGACCTGCAGGTGCTCGGCCAGCGGCACAAGGACCTGAAGAACGGATTGAGCGCGCCGCCGAAGCCTACTCTCGCCAACATGATCAACCTGATGACGAAGCCGCGCTGGTGCCTCGCGATGGCCGGAACGCCGCGGCGGCAGTTCGGCAACATCGTCGGCCATGTGAAGGGCGTGAGCGACATGAGCTCGCTCGGCGCGTGGACCGCGAGCCAGTTCGATCCGCGCCTGAACTGGAACGACGTCGAGTGGATCAAGAAGCGCTGGGGCGGCAAGCTGATCCTGAAGGGCATCCAGGACGTCGAGGACGCGAAGCTGGCAGCGATGAGCGGCGCCGACGCGATGATCGTGTCGAATCACGGCGGTCGGCAGCTCGACGGGGCGGTGTCGTCGATCGAGGCGCTGCCGCCGATCGCGGACGCAGTCGGCTCGAAGATCGAAGTGTGGATGGACGGTGGAGTCCGGTCCGGCCAGGACGTGCTGAAAGCCGTCGCGCTGGGCGCCAGGGGAACGCTGATCGGACGCGCGTTTCTCTACGCATTGGGCGCGCTGGGCGAAGAAGGCGTGACCAAGTGCCTCGAGATCATCCACAAGGAACTCGACCTCACGATGGCGTTCTGCGGAAAGACCGATATCCGCCACGTCGACCGCACCATCCTCGCCTGAAAAACAGGGACAGACCACGTTTTTCCGGAAAACGTGGTCTGTCCCTGTTTTTCGGAGGTGGCAAATGAGCGCCATTCGCGGTACTCTATAGAGTTCCGTTTGCCACCCAAGAGACCATGTACCCCAATACCCAGCTATTCATCAACGGCGTGTGGACCCCGGCCCAATCCGGACGCACTGCGCCTGTCGTCAATCCCGCAACCGGCGAGCAGATCGGCACCCATGCCTACGCCGAAAAGGCGGACCTCGACCGCGCGCTCGAAGCCGCCGACAAAGGCTTCCGCGTGTGGAAAAAGGTTTCCGCATTCGACCGTTCGAAGATCATGCGCAAGGCCGCGAACCTGATGCGCGAGCGCGTCGATGCGATCGCGCCGCTGATGACGCAGGAGCAGGGCAAGACCGTCGCCGAAGCGAAGGCCGAGATCCTCGCCGGCGCCGACACGATCGACTGGTTCGCCGAGGAAGCGCGCCGCGCCTATGGCCGCGTGATTCCCGCGCGCACCGAGGGCGTCTACAACCTCGTGATCAAGGAGCCGGTCGGCCCGGTCGCCGCGTTCACGCCGTGGAACTTCCCGATCAACCAGATCGTGCGCAAGCTTTGTGGAGCGCTCGCTGCAGGGTGCTCGATCATCGTCAAGGCGCCGGAAGAGACACCGGCGTCGCCCGCCGAGCTCATCCGCGCGTTTCACGATGCGGGCGTGCCGCCGGGCGTCGTCAACCTCGTCTATGGCAGCCCCGCGGAAATTTCCGAATACCTGATCCCGCATCCGGTCATCCGCAAGATCTCGTTCACCGGCTCTACACCGGTCGGCAAGCATCTGGCGGCGCTCGCCGGCAAGCACATGAAGCGCGCGACGATGGAGCTGGGCGGCCATGCGCCGGTGATCGTGTTCGACGACGCCAACATCGAGGCCGCCGCGAAGATCATGGCCGGCAGCAAGTATCGCAATGCCGGACAGGTCTGCATCTCGCCGACGCGGTTCCTGGTGCAGGAAGGCGTCTACAACCAGTTCGTCGACAAGTTCGTCGAAGCGACGAAGAAGCTGAAGGTCGGCAACGGACTGGAGTCCGGCGTCACGATGGGCGCGCTGGCCAATCCGCGCCGCCAGAAGGCGATGGAAGCGAATGTCGAGGATGCGACGAAGCACGGCGCGAAGGTCCGCGCCGGCGGCCATCGCATCGGCGAGCAGGGCAACTTCTACGAGCCGACCGTCGTCACCGAATTGTCGAACGACGCGAAGGCGATGAACGAAGAGCCGTTCGGACCGATGGCGATCATCAATCCGTTCAAGACGTTCGACGACGCGGTGAGCGAGGCGAATCGCCTCCCGTACGGCCTGGCCGCTTATGCGTGGACCAACTCGGCGAAGACGGCGAACGCGATTGCATCGCAGGTCGAAACCGGGATGATCACGATCAATCACCTGGGCCTCGCGCTGCCCGAGATGCCGTTCGGCGGCGTCAAGGATTCGGGCTACGGTTCGGAAGGCGGCAGCGAAGCGATCGAGGCCTACCTGAATCCGAAGTTCGTTTCGCAAGCGGGACTGTAAGGCTGCATCAGCCACGACGGCGGCTCGCCCTCGCGGGTGGGTCGCCGTTTTGCATTCGGCAGCCACCGGCGCATCGCATGAAGGAGCAGCAGATGAAATCCCTGATCGCCGCCGTCGCTTGTTGCGCGGCCGTTGCAGTCCACGCCGAGGAAATCGGCTCGGTCGACACCGCATTCAAGCTGATCGGCCCGGACCACAAGATCGTCGTCGAAGTGTTCGACGATCCGATCGTCGACGGCGTGTCGTGCTACGTATCGCGCGCGAGAACTGGCGGCGTCAAGGGCGCGATCGGCATCGCGAAGGATCCGTCGCGGTTCTCGATCGCCTGCCGCCAGGTCGGGCCGATCAAGTTCCGGCAGCCGCTGAAGCAGCAGGAGGAAGTGTTCAAGGAATCGGCGTCGCTGATCTTCAAGCGCGTGCGGGTCGTGCGCATTGTCGATGCGAAGCGCAACGCGCTGACCTACCTGACATACTCCGACAAGATCATCGAGGGCAGCCCGGACAATGCGATCACCGCGGTCGCCGTGCTCGACCAGAAGATCCCGGTCAAGTAGAGCGCGCGTCCGGGATGAGCGAGAAGGGACGGGCTCGTTGAGCAGCGCGGGCGATCCTGGCTTGCAGCCTGCCGCGGCGGCCCCTTCGTCGTGGTCGGCGCTGCGCTACAAGTCGTTCAGGGTGCTCTACAGCGCATGGGTCGGCGCCTGCCTGTGCATGTTCACCAACGACGTCGCATCGGCATGGCTGATGACGTCGCTGACGACCAGTCCGGTGATGATTGCGCTGGTCCAGACCGCGGCAACGCTGCCCATCTTCCTGCTCGGGCTGCCGAGCGGCGCGCTGGCCGACATCCTCGATCGCCGGCGCCTGTTGATCTTCACGCAATCGTGGGGCGTCGTCGTCGCGTCGGCGTTGTTCGCCACCGCGATCACCGGGCATGTCACGCCGGTCCTGTTGCTGTTGCTGGTGTTCGCCAACGGACTGGTGCTGGCGATCCGATGGCCGGCGTTCTCGGCGCTTATTCCCGAGCTCGTCCCGGTGGCCGAGATCCCGACCGCTTCCGCGCTGAGCGGCATCGCGAACAACGGCTCGCGCATCGCGGGCCCGCTGATTGCCGGGCTGATCATCGCTTCGGCCGGCGTGTCCTGGGTGTTCGCGTTCACGGCGCTCGTCTCGGCAGTGTCGGCGGCGCTGCTGATCTCCTGGTCGTATTCGAGGAAGCGCAGCGCGCTGCCTGGCGAGCGGATCGCGGGCGCCATTCGTGTCGGCATCCAGCACGTCCGGCAGACACCGGTGCTGCAACGCGTGATGATTCGCGTGTTCGCGTTCTTCTTCAACTCGATCGGGTTGATCGCGCTGCTGCCTCTCGTTGCGAAGCAGCTTGGCGGCTCCGACGCGAACACGTTCACGCTGTTGATGTCTTCAATGGGAGCGGGCGCCGTGTCTGCGGCACTCGCGCTGCCGCGCGCGAGCCGGCGCTGGGCGCAGGATGTCCGCTATGCGGCGGGCACGCTGATCTTCGCGGCCGGCGCGGCGCTGGCGGCGCTTGCGGAACACCGGCCGGTCGCGATGATCGCGCTGTTCTTCGCCGGCGGCGCGTGGATGATTACCGCGAACACGCTGATGGTGACGGCGACGATGGCGCTTCCCGACTGGGTCCGGGCGCGCGGATTGTCGATCATCCAGATGGCGATGATGGGCGCTTCCGCTTCGGGCGCCGCGATCTGGGGATACGCGGCAAAGATGACCGGCGTTCCCGCAACGCTCGTCATGACGGCGCTCGCCGGCCCGCTCGTCCTGTTGCTGACGCGGAAAACCCGGATCGGATCCGGCGCGCCCGAAGATCTCGCGCCGGCCGGCGTGTGGGAGATGCCGCCGATCGCTGTGCCGATCGACCCTGAACATGGACCGGTGCTGGTGATGGTCGAATACCGGATCGATCCGGCGCGCACCAGTGAATTCCTGGAGCTGATGCGCGAGAGCCGCCGCGTGTGGCTGGCGCACGGATTGCATTCGTGGAGCCTGTTCAGCGACGTGACGCAGGAAGGGCGGCACGTCGAGCACTTCATCGACGAGTCGTGGGCATCGTATCTGCGGCGCAACGAGCGCATTGCCGCATCGTATGTGCCGCTGCGCGAGCGCAAGTGGGCGATGCACATCGGCCCCGACACGCCGGCGATCACGCGCTATATTGCGCGGGAAGTCGGATGATCGCCGACATGGACCGCTGCGGGATAATTGCAATGCGCGGATAGCCGCGCGCGAACCGGATCGTGCAAGGAGATTGCCGGATGGTCACCAAGATTCCCCCCGAGATCGTCCGCGTCTACGGACACGATGTGACGGTCACGAGCCCGCAGAAAGTCCTGTTTCCCGAACCGGGCTACACGAAGCTCGACCTGGTCCGCTACTACATCGCCATCGCAGAGGGAGCGCTGCGCGGCTCGGGCGGGCGGCCCAACGTGCTCGCTCGGTTCGTCGACGGCATCGGCGCCGACTTTTTCTACCAGAAGCGCGCGCCGGAAACGCGGCCCGAGTGGATCGAGGTGGTGACGATCTCGTTTCCGTCGGGGCGTACCGCCGACGAGATCGTTCCCCGCGACGCGGCGGCGCTCGCGTGGATGGCGAATCTCGCGTGCCTCGAACTGCATCCGCATCCGGTGCGCGCGGAGGACCTCGATCATCCGGACGAGTTGCGCATCGATCTCGATCCGGTGCCGGGCGTCGAATGGAGCCAGGTCCGCGAAGTCGCGGCAGTGGTGCGCGAAACGCTGGCCGATCTCGGTCTCACCGGCTGGCCGAAGACGTCGGGCAAGCGCGGCATCCACGTCAACGTCCGGATCCGGCGCGAATGGAATTTTCTGCAGGTGCGCCGCGCCGCGCTGGCGTTCGCGCGCGAAGTCGAGCGGCGCGTCCCGGCGCTCGCCACGTCGAAATGGTGGAAGGAGGAGCGCCACGGCGTGTTCCTCGACTACAACCAGAACGCGAAGGACCGCACCGTCGCCGGCGCCTACTCGGTGCGGCCGACGCCGGACGCGCGCGTGTCCGCGCCGCTCTCGTGGGATGAGGTCGCGCACGCGGAGCCGGCCGAATTCACGATGGCTACAATGCCGAAGCGGTTCGCCGACATCGGCGACCGGCATCAGGGGATCGACGAGAGCGCGTGCTCGCTCGAAACGCTGCTGGAGCTGTCGGCGAAGCAGGAAAAGGAAGGCGAGGGCGATGCGCCGTGGCCGCCGCAGTACAAGAAGCAGGAGGGCGAGCCGCCGCGGGTGCAGCCGTCGAAGCGGAAGATGCCGAAGAACTGATGATTGGCGGCGGACTTTCGCCGATGCTCCAGCATAATCATGACCCATTTCGACAGAGGATTGCTGCCATGAGAAAACTCATCGTATCTGCGTTTGTATCCCTCGACGGAATCCTGCAGGCGCCCGGCGGCCCCGAGGAAGATCCCACGGGCGGCTTTGTCCACGGCGGCTGGATGTTCCGCTATGCGGACGAAAGCATGGACATCTCGTCGGCAGGCTTCGATGGCAAGGATCGCGAGCTGGTGCTTGGGCGCAGGACCTATCAGATTTTCGAAGCGTACTGGCCTTATCAGCCGCCTGGCGACCCGGTCGCGCAGACGCTCAATGCCGCAAAGAAGCATGTCGCTTCGCGCACGTTGAGGCGGCTCGACTGGAACAACTCGACGCTGCTGGAGGGCGATGTCGTCGCGGCGATCAGGGCGCTGAAGGCGCAACCGGGCCCCGACCTGCAGACCATCGGCAGCGGCGATCTGATACAAACGCTGCAGGCCGCTTCTCTCGTCGATGAATTCAATGTGTGGACATTCCCCGTGGTGCTCGGGCGAGGGAAGCGTCTCTTCGACGAGAACGCAAAATCATCGGCGCTTCGTCTCGTGCGCTCCAAAGTTTCGACCTCCGGCGCCGTGATGAGCACGTACGTGCCGGACGGCGATATCCGTCCCGGATCGTTCGTGAGCGTCGAGCCGAGCGACAAGGAGATCGCCCGGCGCAAGATGATCGCGAACCAGACGTGGTAAGGAGAAGGCAATTGTGCGCAACCATCGTCCATTCGCGCCGGCGCCATTCCGCCGCACGACTTGACCGGGCCGAGGCCGCATGAAACTTCTGCTCACTTCCGCTGGCGTCAAGAACCCGAGCATCCATGACGCGCTGGTCGAGATGCTGGACAAGCCGATTGCCGACTGCCGCGCGCTCTGCATTCCGACCGCTGCGTATGCGCACCCGATGGCCGGCCCTGCCGCGGCATGGCGGTTCATCAGCGGGAACTCCAGCACGCCGATGTGCGAGCTGGGCTGGAAGTCGATGGGCGTGCTCGAGCTCACCGCATTGCCCAGCATCGACAGGAAGCTTTGGGTGCCCCTGGTCGAGGAAATCGATGTGCTGCTGGTCAACGGCGGCGACCCTTTGTACCTTTGCTACTGGATGCTGCAGTCGCGGCTGGCTGACCTCTTGCCGTCGATGCGCGCAGTCTACGTGGGACTGAGCGCCGGAAGCATGGTGATGACGCCCGGCATCGGTGAGGATTTCGTCAACTGGAATCCGCCCGGGGGCGGCGATGCAACGCTCGGCATCGTCGGTTTCTCGATTTTTCCGCACCTGGACCACGAAGCCCTGCCGGACAATTCCATGGCCGGCGCAGAAAGATGGGCGGCCGGCATGCGCGTGCCGGCGTACGCGATCGACGATCAGACGGCGATCAAAGTGGTCGACGGCGCGGTCGAAGTGATCTCCGAGGGGCACTGGAAGCTGTTTACCCGCTGATCCGGAGCGCAGAGGACAGGCTCGTTGCTGCGCAGCCCGAGCGGCAGGACGCGCACGAGCGGTTGTCGACGCGAGGCTTATGCCCCGAACACCTTCTTCAGCTCGTAGGGCGTCGTAACTTCCAGTTGGTCGTAGCGGCATGCCGCGGGCGGCTTGTCCGGTCGCCAGCGCAGGAACGTTGCCGCGTGTCTGAACCGGTCGCCCTGCAGGTGATCGTACTTGACTTCGCAGACGCGCTCGATCCTGAGCGGCTCCCACGACAAGTCCTTGCCGCCGGTCCAGCGGCTCTGTCCGCCGGGCATCCGCTTCGTCTCGTGACTGGCTGCATCGGCCCAGTCGCGCCACGGATGGTCCGCCAGCGCATCCGTGCGCAGCGGCTCGAGCTCCTTCACCAGCTCGACGCGGCGCGCCATCGTGAACGACGAGGTGACGCCGACGTGATGCAGCACGCCGCTGTCGTCGAAGAGTCCGAGCAGCAGCGACCCGACCGCATCGTCGCGATCCTTGTACCAGCGGAAGCCGGCGACGACGCAATCGGCGCTGCGGATATGCTTGATCTTCAGCATCGTCCGCTTGCCCGGCTGGTATGGCTGGCCGGGCGGCTTCGCGATGACGCCGTCGAGCCCCGCGCCCTCGAATTGCGCCAGCCATTCGACGGCTTTTGCGCGATCGCGCGTCATCGGCGTCAGGTGGAGCGGCGGCGCCGCGCCATCGAGCAGCCGTTCGAGGCGCTCGCGCCGCTCGTGCGCTGGCAACGCCATCAGCGATGCGCCGGCGGCCGCCAGCAGATCGAACGCGACGAACGACGCCGGCGTCTCGACCGACAGCTTCTTCACCCGCGACGCGGCCGGATGCAGCCGCATCTGCAGCAGGTCGAAGCTCAGCCCGTCTTCCGTCGCGATCACGATTTCGCCGTCGACCACGCAGCCGGGCGGCAGCGCGGCCAGCAGCGCGTCGTGCAGCTCGGGGAAATAGCGGTCGAGCGGCTTCAGGTCGCGGCTCTGCATGTACAAATCCGTGCTGCCGCGAAACACGATTGCGCGGAAGCCGTCCCACTTCGGCTCGAACAGCAGGTCGCCGGCTTCGGGAATGGCCTCCGCGGACTTGGCGAGCATCGGCTCGATCGGCGGTTCTACGGGATAGGTGTTGTCGGTCGTCATGGCATCGTTCCAGGGTTCTCGGATATAGTAACCGCGCTTAACCGCTCCGCGCGAATGCCGCGCCCACAATGACCGCGCAGACCCAGCAATCCGGCGAACAACTCGACGAGCGCAGCGCATCGCGCACCGAGGAGCTGCTGCGCATCAATGCGCTGCTGGGCGAGGAGATCGCGCGGCACGAATCGACCGAGCGCGCGCTGCGCGAAAGCGGCGAACGGCTGGCGTCGATGATCGGCGCGGCGCCCGAAGCGGTCGTCGTCATCGACGCGGCCGGATGCGTCGACGAATGGAATCCGCAGGCCGAGCGCACGTTCGGCTGGTCGCGCGACGAGGCGCGCGGGCAGTTGCTGTCGCAGCTGATCATGCCGGCCCGCTTTCGCGAAGGTCACGAAAAGGGGATGGCGCGCTACCTCGCGACGCAGGAACCGCACATCCTGAACCGGACGATCGAGCTCTTCGCCCTCAACCGGCAGGGTGCCGAGTTTCCGATCGAGCTCTCGGTATGGCCGATCCGCTCGGGCGGCACGATCCGCTTCGGCGCGTTCATCCGCGACATCTCCCAGCGCAAGGCCGGCGAGCGCGATGCGCAGGCGCGCGGCGAGCGCGCGCTGCGCTTCCGGGACGCGTTGTACGAGCTCGCGCGACTGAACAAGACCGATTTCGATGCGGCACTGGGCGTGATCCTGCGCACAGCGGGACGGATGCTCGAGCTCGAGCGCGTGAGCTACTGGAGTCTCTCCGGCGACCCGCAGAAGAGCGAGCGCGCAATGGTGTACCTCCGCAGCAGCGACAGCTTCGAAGGCACCGCGCCGGCTGCGCAGATCGACGCGGTGCGGCATCCGCACTGGTTCGCCGCGCTGGCGACGCACCGTCCGGTCGTCGCCGACCGGGCGCTCGAAAATCCGGCGACGAGCGAATTCGCCGACTCGCATCTGCGCCTCCTGGGCATCGCGTCGACGCTCGACATCGGCGTCTGGTTCCACGGACACATGGCCGGCGTGCTGCGGCACGCGCATGTCGGCGAGCCGCGCCACTGGCAGGACGACGAGGTCGAATTCGGATCGTCGATCGCCGCGATGATCTCGGTCGCGCTCGAAGCGTCGCAGCGCCACGCGGTGACGATGGCGCTTTCCGCGTCGGAGGAAAAGTACCGGGTCGTCGTCGAGAACGCGAACGAGGCGATCGTAGTCGCCCAGGACGGCTTCATCCGCTTCGCCAATCCGGTCGCGGTCGCGATGAGCGGCTATACGCGCGATGAGTACTACGCGATGCCGTTCATCGACCTCATTCATCCCGATGATCGTGAGCGCGTGATCGCCAACTATCGCAAGCGGATAGCCGGCGAGGAAGGCGAGCGCAATTACGTGTTCCGCATTCTCGGCAAGACGGGCGACGTGCGCTGGCTGCAGATCAACGCGGTGCCGATCGCGTGGGAAGGACGGCCGGCGACGCTGAATTTCCTGGCCGACATCACCGAGCGCGAGCGGCTGCAGCAGGACTTGCGCAAGACATTGGTCGAGCGCGAGGCGATCCTGCAGTCGTCGCTGGTCGGGATCGTGTTCACGCGCGACCGCGTGATCCGCTGGATCAACCGGACGCTCGAGCAGCAGATGCTCGGCTACGGCGAAGGCGAGCTGGTCGGGAAGAGCCCGGCGATCTGCTATCCGTCGACCGAGGTGTTCGACGCGTACGGTGTCTCGGCCGACATCGACATCGCGGCCGGCCGCACGTGGCTGTCCGAGACACAGTTGCAGCGCAAGGACGGTTCGCTGCTCTGGTGCCAGGAAACCGGAAAGGCGATGGACCCGTCGGACCTGTCGCAGGGCACGATCTGGGTGATCGCCGACATCAGCCGAAGGCGCCAGGCCGAGGAGGAATTGCGGCGCGCGCTCGAGCAGGAGCGCGAGCTCTCCGAGCTGAAGTCGCGCTTCGTGTCGATGACCTCGCACGAGTTCCGCACGCCGCTGGCGACGATCCTGTCGGCGACCGAGCTGCTCGAAAAATACGGCGAGCGCCTGCCCGCGGCGGAGAAGGACGAGATGATCGGCCTGATCAAGACCGCAGTAGGCCGGATGACATCGATGCTCGAGGACGTGCTGCTGATCGGCAAGGCCGACGCGGGCCGGGTCGACTTTCATCCGAAGGCGCTGGACGTCGGCAGGCTCGCAATGACAGTCGTCGAGGAGATCGGGCGCGCCACCGCGAACCGCTGCCCGATCGCGATGACTGTCGAAGGCGAATGCGCGTCGCGCACGCTCGACGAGAAGCTGGTGCGTCACATCCTGTCGAACCTGCTGACCAACGCGGTCAAATATTCGCCGGCCGGCAACGGCGTGAGCCTGCGCGTCAATTGCGACGCCGCTGCCACGCAGTTCCAGGTCGCCGATCGCGGGATCGGCATTCCCGCCGCCGATCAGCCGCGGCTCTATTCGACGTTCCATCGCGGCGGCAACGTGTCGAACGTGTCGGGCACCGGGCTCGGTCTGGCGATCGTCAAGAAATGCGTCGACGTGCACGGCGGTTGGATCGGCTTCGAAAGCGCCGCGGGCCAGGGCACGACCTTCACGGTGATATTGCCGCAGCCGAAGCCAGGCGCCGTGGTGGCGAATGGCTAAGGTGCTGCTGATCGAGGACGAGGCGCCGATCCGCGCGACGCTGTCGCGCTTCCTGCGGCTCGAAGGGCTCTAGTTTCTGAGCGCAGAAGATGGCGCGAAGGGTGTGGCTATCGCGCGCGCCGAACTACCCGACGTGATCATCTGCGACCTCCTGATGCCCG
>Ga0105240_10008466_pt1 | contig 14712 bp, 10 predicted proteins | sample KBSC54metaG_FD_80426 | JGI IMG/M metagenome (GOLD analysis project Ga0105240, IMG submission 80426) | Corn rhizosphere microbial communities from Kellogg Biological Station, Michigan, USA - KBS C5-4 metaG | ecosystem: Host-associated > Plants > Roots > Rhizosphere > Soil | place: Michigan, USA... | reverse complement strand
GCGCTGTGGTTCTGGGCGGACACAAGGCAACAGCTGTCGGGATTGTCGCTGGCGCTGATGGCACTCTTGCTCGCGCTTGCAGTCAATGTCGGGGTGTCCACCATGGTGGAAACGTTCAGCCGCACCTTCGTCGGCTGGCTCAATGGACGGCTCGCCGCCGACGTCTACATCAGTGCCGCGGACAATTCGCAGGCGATCGCAATCCGCAGCTGGCTGAAGGACCGCAGCGAGGTGCAAGCGATCCTGTCGGGTGGGCGCGCGGAGACACAGGTACAGGGCCAGCCGGTGGAATTGTTCGGCCTGCCCGATCACGCGCTTTATCGCGAGCGCTGGCCGTTGCTGGAGACCGCGCCACGCGCCTGGACGCAGCTCGTGCCCGGCAATGCCGCCTTCATCAGCGAGCAGCTCAGTCGCCGCCTCAACGTTCGCGTCGGCGATGTCATCGAGGTACCGGCGCCTGCGGGCACCTGGGAGCTCGACATCGTCGGCATCTATGCTGATTACGGCAATCCCAAGGGGCAGCTTGCCGTGAATGTCGCGGCGCTGATCCGGCATTTTCCGCAGACACCGCAAACGCGGATCGGGCTTATTGTTCCACGCGACGGGATTCCCGGATTGATTACAGCACTGCAGAAGCAGTTTTCGCTCGACGATCGCAGCGTGGCCGACCAGGCCACCGTGAAGGCGGAATCGATCCGCATCTTCAACCGCACCTTTGCGGTGACGTCGGCGCTGAATGCGTTCACGCTCGGCGTTGCCGGCATTGCGCTGCTGACCAGCCTGCTGACGCTGGCGAATTCGCGCCTGCCGCAGCTGGCGCCGCTCTGGGCGATCGGCATCACGCGACCGCGGCTTGCGGCGATCGAGCTGACCAAGACGCTGTCGGTCGCGTTGTTCACGTCGCTGCTGGCGGTGCCGCTCGGGCTGCTCGTGGCATGGTGCCTGATCGCGATCGTGAATGTGAAGGCGTTCGGCTGGCGTTTGCCGTTTCATGTGTTTCCGTTGCAACTGGTCGAGCTGGTCGCGGTCGCGCTTGTCGCTTCGCTGCTCGCCGCGCTGCTGCCGGTGTTGCGGCTGGCGCGGATGCAGCCGGCGAGCCTCGTCAAGGTGTTTGCCAATGAGCGCTGACAAACTCTCGCGGCGCGCATTCGCCGGCGGCGTCGCCGCGCTCGCGCTGTCACGGCGCGCCAGCGCGCAAGGTTATGCGGGTCTTGGCGAGACCGCGGACGGCTTTGCGAAAGTGACGCCAGGAAAGACATTCACCTTCCCGGGAGATCACGGACCGCACCCGGATTTTCGCATCGAGTGGTGGTATCTGACGGCCAACCTCGTCGACAGCAGCGGCGCTGCCTGCGGGCTGCAATGGACGCTGTTTCGCCAGGCCGCAAAGCCGGGGCCGCAGGCCGAGGGCTGGGCCAATCAACAGATCTGGATGGCGCATGCCGCGGTGACGCGCGCGGACACGCATCGTTTCAACGAGCTGTTTTCGCGGGGCGGCATCGGTCAGGCCAACGTCGAAGCAAAGCCGTTTGCGGCTTGGATCGACGATTGGGAGATGAAGGGATCTGAGCGCACTGACGATCGCACTTTGTCACCGGTGACGCTGAAAGCCTCAGGCACCGATTTCAGCTATTCACTGACGCTGGAGGCCGATCGCCCGGTCGTCCTGCAGGGCGACGGCGGCTACAGCCGCAAATCCGAGCGTGGACAGGCGTCCTACTATTACAGCCAGCCGTTCTATCGCGCGCGCGGCACGGTCACCATCGATGACATCCAGGCCGATGTCTCCGGCCAGGCCTGGATGGACCGCGAATGGAGCAGCCAGCCGCTCGACACCGACCAGACCGGCTGGGACTGGCTGTCGCTGCATCTCGCCTCCGGCGACAAGCTGATGCTGTACCGGCTGCGCCAGAAGGACGGCAGGGATTATCCGTTCGGCAACTGGATCAGCGCGTCGGGCGAGACGCGGATGATTGCGGGCAACGACATCCAGATGAGTCCGAAGGCGACGGCGGAGGTTGCCGGCCGCAAGCTGCCGGTGGAATGGCAGATCGCGATTCCCTCGCGCTCCTTCTCAATTGCCTGCAAGCCGCTCAATCCCCGGGCGTGGATGGGGACCGGCTTCTCCTATTGGGAAGGGCCGATCAGCTTCACCGGCACGCATGACGGCGTTGGCTATCTCGAGCTGACCGGGTATTGAGCTGCATCTGACCCGCCGGAGGCCTCGATGTATCATCTCACCGCGTTCGTTACGCTGCTTGCAGTCCTGTTCTATTTCTTCACCAGCATCAACGTCTCACGCGCGCGGTCGAGGACCGGCATCAAGGTGCCGGCGACCTCGGGCGATCCGGATTTCGAGCGCGCCTTCCGCATCCAGATGAATACGCTGGAATGGATGCCGATCGTGCTGCCGTCGCTCTGGCTGTTTGCGGTCTATATCAGCGATGGGATTGCAGCCGGCATCGGTGCGGTCTGGATCATCGGCCGCATCGTCTATTTCATCGGCTATTCGCAGGCGGCCGCCAAGCGCGGACCGGGTTTTGCGATCCAGGCCTTCGCGGCCATCGCGCTGTGGGCCGGCGCGTTGGGCGCGGTGGTGCTAAGGTTGGTGTGAGGATGAATTGTTCCCCGTCATTCCGGGGCGGCGCGTGAGCGCCGAACCCGGAATGACACTACGTGTCACTTCGTCAGCGGGCAGCCGCTGTCCTTGGCGGTCGCGAAGGCCTGGTCACCGGGGACGACGGCGAGCTGCTTGTAATAGTCCCACGGCTTCTTCGATTCCGAGGGCTTCTTGACCTCGAACAGATACATGTCGTGGACCATGCGGCCGTTGGCGAGCACCTTGCCCTTGGCGAAGGCGTCGTCGACCGGCAGCTCCTTCAGCTTGTTGGCGACCGCCTCGGTATCCTTGGTGCCGGCGGCCTTTACCGCCTTCAGATAGCTCAGCGTCGCCGAATAGGTGCCGGCGTGGATCATGCTCGGCATCCGGCCGGTGCGCTTGAAGAAGCGCTCGGAGAAGGCACGCGTGGCGTCGTTCTGGTCCCAATAAAAGCCTTCGGTCAGAACCAGGCCCTGCGCTGCCTGCAGACCCAGACCGTTCACCTCGGCGAGCGTCATCAGCAGGCCTGCGAGCTTCTGGCCACCCTGTACGATGCCGAATTCAGCCGCCTGCTTGATCGAGTTGGTGGTGTCCTGGCCTGCATTGGCGAGGCCGACGATCTTCGCCTTCGAGCTCTGCGCCTGCAGCAGGAAGGAGGAGAAGTCAGACGAGTTGAGGGGCACGCGGACCGAGCCCAGCACCTTGCCGCCGCTGGCGGCGACGATCTCGCTGGTGTCCTTTTCCAGCGCGTAGCCGAAGGCGTAGTCGGCCGTGAGGAAGAACCAGCTGTCGCCGCCCGCCTTGGTCAGGGCACCCCCGGTGCCGACTGCGAGCGCATGGGTGTCGAACGCCCAGTGGAAGCCGTAAGGCACGCATGACGCGCCGGTGATGGCCGACGATGCTGCGCCGACCACGATGTCGATCTTCTTCTTTTCCTTCGACAGCTCCTGCACGGCGAGCGCGACCGACGAGGTCGTCAGCTCCGTGATCATGTCGACGTTCTCGGCGTCATACCATCGCCGCGCGATGGAGGTGGCGAGGTCTGGCTTGTTCTGGTGATCGGCAGCGACCATCTCGATCTTCTGGCCGAGCACCTCACCACCAAAATCCTCGATCGCCATCTTGGCAGCCTCGACCGAATATTTTCCGCCATAGTCAGCGTAGACACCCGACTGATCGTTGAGGACGCCAATCTTGACGCCTTGCGCGGAGGCCGGCGCGGCCAGCAACAAGGCCGACGTTGCGACAGCGGCCAAAAGTCCTGATTTCATCTATTGTCTCCCAGCATTGTTCTGTTTTGAAATCGCGCGGAGTGTAGTGAAGAACGGTGCGCGTGCCCATCGGTTTTGCGTTGGTCGTTAGTATGGACGAGCCAAGCAAATGCTGTCGTCCCGGCCTAGCCGGGACGACAGCGTGAATGTTGAAGCATCGGTGGCCACCACCAACACTTATCAGCCCACCGCCTCCGGCTTCCCGTCGTTCCGCCCCTCCGCCAGGTTCCGCACGACCACGTAGAAGATCGGTGTGAACAGCAGGCCGAACAGGGTGACGCCCACCATGCCAAAGAACACGGCGACACCGACGGCTTGGCGCATCTCGGAGCCGGAGCCGGACGAGACCACCAACGGCAGCACGCCGAGAATGAAAGCGAAGGACGTCATCAGGATCGGCCGCAAGCGCAATCGGCAGGCCTCGATCACGGCCTCCAGCCTTGGCTTGCCTTCTTTCTCGATGTCGCGTGCGAATTCGACGATCAGGATCGCGTTTTTCGCCGCCAGCCCCACCAGCACGACGAAGCCGATCTGGGTCAGGATGTTGACGTCCTGGCCCATGATGCGCACGCCGATGGTGGCAGCGAGCAGGCACATCGGCACGATCAGGATCACCGCGAACGGCAGCGTCCAGCTGCCATATTGCGCGGCGAGCACGAGATAGACGAACAGCACGCAGATCGGAAATACGTAGAGCCCTGCATTGCCGCCGGTGATCTGCTGGTAGGACAGGTCCGTCCATTCGAAGGAGAAGCCGCTCGGCAAGGTCTCGTCGGCGAGCTTCTTGATGGCGTTGAGCGCGGTGGTCGAGCTCGTGCCCGGCGCCGGCTCCCCCTGCAATTCGGACGCCGCGTAGAGATTGTAGCGCGCGACGCGATCAGGGCCCGAGACATCCCTGAAGTCGACCACGCTGCCGAGCATCACCATGTCGCCGGAAGCGTTGCGGGTGCGCAGCCGTGCGAGATCGCTGGGTTCTTTCCGGAACGGGAAATCAGCCTGCGCGGTGACGTGATAGGTGCGGCCGAACAGGTTGAAGTCATTGACATAGGTCGATCCGAAATAGGTCTGGATCGTGTCGTTGATGTTCGAGATCGGCACGCCAAGCTTCTGCGCCTTGGTGCGGTCGATATCGACGAACAGCTGCGGCGTGCTGGCCGAGAACGGCGAGAACACCGTGGGGCCGAGGAGCGCGGGCGATTTGCGCGCGGCGGCGACGAGTTCGTCGGTTGCGGACGCCAGCAACGCGGGCCCGCGACCCTGCCTATCCTGAATGCGGATGGTGAAGCCGCCGCCGGTGCCGATGCCCGGCACGGCCGGCGGCGGAATGACGATGATGAAAGCGCCCTGGATCGCGGCGAGACGCTTGCGCAGCTCGGCCGTGATGGCATTCGCGGTCAACCCTTTCTTGATACGTGCCTCAGGCTCGTCGAACACCGGAAACAGCGCGGCAGCATTGCCCGCCTGCGTGCGCGTCGCGCCGGAGAAGCCGGCGAAGGCGGCGACACGGATGATGCCCGGCGTATCCAGCGCGATCCGCTCGATCTCGCGCACGATTTCAGTCGTCCGTGCCAGCGATGCTGCGCCCGGCAATTGCACGGAAACGATGACATAGCCGCGGTCCTGCGCCGGGATGAAGCCCTGCGACGTCGTCCCGATCAGCCAACCGGCGCTGCCGATCAGCACGACATAGATCAGGATCATCACCACGGAATGCCGGATCACGAAATTGGCGAGGCCGGCATAGCCGTGCGCCAATCGGTCGAACACGCGATTGAAGGCGCCGGTGAAGGCATTCCAGCCGCGGGCGATCAGATTCCATGCCGCGGGCGGTCGCTTTTCTTCATGCGGGGTAAGTATCTGCGACGCCAGCGCGGGCGACAGCGTCAGCGAGCAGAAACAGGAAATCGCGGTCGCGACCGCGATGGTGACGGCGAATTGTTGGAAGAACTGCCCGGAGATGCCGCCCAGGAACGCCGTCGGCACGAACACCGCGCACAGCACAAGCGCAATCGAGACCAGCGCGCCACCGACCTCCTCCATCGTTTTCAACGCGGCATCACGACGACTGAGGCCATGTTCGAGATGCCGTTCGACATTCTCGACCACGACAATGGCGTCGTCGACGACGATGCCGACGGCGAGCACGAGCCCGAACAGCGTGAGGTTGTTGATGGAGAAACCGAGCGCCGCCATCACCGCGAAGGTGCCGACCAGCGAGACTGGAATGGCAATGATCGGGATGATCGCGGGCCGCCATCCTTGCAGGAACACCAGCACGACGACGACCACGAGCAGCATGGCCTCGTAGATCGTCTTGATCAATTCGTGGACGGACTGCGCGATGAACTCGGTCGGGTTGTAGCCGATATTGTAGTCGAGACCTTTCGGAAAGTTCTCCTTCAGCTTCGTCATGGTGTCGGAGATATGCTTCGCCGTCGCGAGCGCGTTCGATCCTGGCCGCTGCGTCACCAGCATGGCGACGGCTGACTTGCGCAGCAGGAAGCTGTTGGTCGAGTAAGCGAGAGCACCGAGCTCAATGCGGGCGACGTCGCGCAGTCGGACCGTGCGGCCGTCCGAGCCGGCCTTGATCAGGATGTCCTCGAACTGCTTCTGGTCTTTCAACCGCCCGGTGAACACGAGGTTCGGCTGGAACGCCCGGTCGGCGATCGGCGGCTCGGCGATCTGGCCGCCGGCAATCTGCACGTTTTGGGCCCGGATCGCGGCGAGCACTTCAGCCGAGGTCAGGCCGAGATTGGCGATACGATCCGGATCGAGCCAGAGCCGCATCGAATAGTCGCGCGCACCAAAGATCTGGATGTCGCCGACGCCGTCGATGCGCAGCAGCTGGTCGCGGACCTGGAGCAGTGCGTAGTTGGAGATGTAGAGCTGGTCGAACGTGTCGTCCGGCGACAGCATGAACACGACCATCAGGATGTCGGGCGAGTTCTTGCGCGTGACGACGCCGTTGCGCTGCACTTCGTCCGGCAACTGCGGCTGCGCGATAGCGACACGATTCTGCACCAGCACCTGGGCCTTGTCGAGATCGGTGCCCAGCTTGAAGGTGACGGTGATGGTGAGCTGGCCGTTGGATGTCGCCTGGCTGTAGAGGTACAGCATGTCCTCGACGCCGTTGATCTGCTGCTCGATCGGAGCGGCGACGGTGTCGGACACGGTTTGCGCCGAGGCGCCCGGATATTGGGTGGTGACGACGACGGTCGGCGGCACCACCTGCGGATATTCGGAGATCGGCAGCGTCGAGTAAGCGAGCGTACCGACGATCAGGAGCACGATCGACAGCACCATCGCCAGGATGGGCTGGTTGATGGAGAGACGGCCAAGATTCATGACTTGTTACCGGCCGGCGCTGGAGCAGGAGTCGGGGCGACCTTGGCGCCGACGCGGGCGCGCTGGATGCCGTTGACGATGACGCGATCCTCGGCTTTCAGCCCATCGCGGATGACGCGCAGTCCTTCGTCGAGCGGTCCAAGCACCACGGGCCGCGCTTCCACGGTGTCGTCAGGCTTCACCACGAACACGATCTTGCGCGACTGATCGGTCGCGACAGCGGCATCCGGGATCAAGAGCGCCTCGTAAGGAGCGCTGCCGATCAGGCGGACGCGCCCGAACTGGCCGGGCAAGATCGAGAGGTCGGTGTTCTTGACCACGGCGCGGCTGCGCAGCGTACCGGTGGAGACATCGAGGCGGTTATCGAGGAAGTTGATGGAGCCGTCATGCGACGGCTTGGTTTCGCCTGCGAGCGTCACCTGTACGGGGTTCGCGGTGTCGCGCGAACTCGGACGTTTCCCCTCGAACCACAGCTTGCTGTATTTGATGAAGGTCGTCTCATCCATGTCGAAATAGATGTAGATCGGGTCCATCGTCACGATCGAGGTCAACAAGGTCGAGGAGCCGTTATCGCTGCCCTGCACGAGATTGCCGGGGCTGACGAGATGGCGACCGACGCGACCGGTGATCGGCGCGGCGACGTGCGTGAATTCGATGTTGAGCCGCGCGGCCTTCAGCGCGCCTTCGGCCTGGGTCTCGGCAGCGTGCGCGGCCTGCAGGGCCTGACGGCGCTGGTCGACGGCCTGCTCCGAGACTGCGCTGGTCTGCACCAGGTTCAGGCCGCGATCGAGCTCGCGCTTGGCGAGCTCGACCTTGGCGCGGGCGTCGGAGAGCTGACCGTCCGCCTGCTCAGCCACCGCTTCGAACGGGCGCGGGTCGATGACGTAAAGCAGGTCGCCCTGATGCACGATCGCGCCATCCTGGAACTCGACGGAGTTGACGAAGCCGCCGACGCGGGGGCGCACCTGCACCTCCTCGACCGCCTCGAAGCGACCGGTGTACTCGTCCCAATCGGTGACGGTCCGCTTGACCGGCTGGGCGACCGTCACCGGCGGAGGCGGCGGCGCTGCCGCTTGGGAGGTCGGTTGCCCGCAACCGCTGAGGGCAAACGCGGCGACCAGAAGGCCGGCTATGGCATAAGGCCTGAGCTGAACGAAATCGTGCGTTTTGACAAATTGCTCGCTTCCGTCCGGTCCAGTCATCCCAGGTCCTCGCATAAAATCCGCGGAAAATGCAGGGTAGTCCTCCACCCGCGGGCGCCACAAGATGGGTGGCGATGATGAACTCTTCAAGACCACGTCACGCGCAATGCTCCAGAGAATGCCCTGGCCTGATGGCGGGTTGACACCGCCTTCTTCGCCTCTCCCCGCGTGCGGCCGACGCGCAAAGCGCGGCGGGTGAGGGGGAGCCTCCGCGAATCCAACTCTCACTGTGCTCGCGGATAGAGCCCCTCACCCCGCCCTCTCACCGTAAGGACGGGGGAGAGGGAGACGACAGAGCGCCAGCGTCTTCGCACATGACGAGCGATGACTCCTCGGCTAGATTATCTTCACAAAAACAAGACGAATTATCCGGGGAGGACCGGCGTGCATCAGGGGCGTGTCGTGTACGGCGCGATCGAGGAGGTTGTGTTCGGCCATCCGGCGGCCGAGGCCATCGTCGCACAGATGGACCGGCTGGGAACCCGTCGCGCCTTCCTGATGGTCTCGGGCACGCTGAACCGAGAGACCGATGAAATTGCGAAGATTGTGCAGGCGCTCGGCTCACGCTGCGCGGGGCTGTTCGACGCGATGCCGGCGCACACGCCGCGCGAGGCCGTGATCGCGGCCACCAACGCCGCCCGCGAAGCCGGGGCCGATCTGATCGTCACCGTGGGCGGCGGCTCGATCACCGACGGCGCCAAGGCGGTGCAGCTGTGCCTTGCGAATGGCATCGACACTGTCGGGGGCATCGACCGTATCCGCGTGCACAAGGGCGCCGCACCTGAGATGACCGCGCCGACGGTGCGCCAGATCAGCGTGCCGACCACAATCGCCGGCGGCGAGTTCTCGTCGATTGCCGGCGTGACCGACCGCAGCACGCATGTGAAGCAGATGCTGCGACATCCGCTCGCCGTGCCGCGCGCGACCATCCTCGATCCCGCCATCACCGTGCACACGCCGGAATGGCTGTTTCTCTCCACCGGCATCCGCGCCATCGACCATTGCGTGGAGGCGATCTGCTCGCGCGAGACCCATCCATATGCCGATGCGCAATCGGTGAAGGGGCTCGCCATGCTCGCCGACGCATTGCCGCGGGTGAAGGCTGATCCAAGGGATCTGGATGCGCGCATGGATGCGCAGATCGGCACATGGCTGTCGATGGGCGCACTCGCCGCCGGCGTGCCGATGGGCGCGAGCCACGGCATCGGCTACGTGCTGGGCGCGGCCTTCAACGTGCCTCACGGCTACACCTCCTGCATCATGCTGCCGGCGGTGATGCGCTGGAACGCAAGCGCCAACGCCGAACAACAGATGATCGTCGCGGCCGCCATGGGTTTTCCCGGCCACAACGCCGCCGACGTGCTCGACGCCTTCATTCGCTCGCTCGGCATGCCGCGCAGCCTCAAGGAGGTGCACGTCGCACCCGAGCATTTCGATGCCATCGCCGAGCAGGCGATGCGCACCAACTGGATCCCGCGCAATCCGCGCAAGATCGAGAGCCCCGCGCAAGTGCGCGAAATTCTCGATCTCGCCGCATGAGTTAAGCCCGGAGGACTGATGTACCCAGGTCTGCATGCCCGTCTGCGTCCGCTGCAACCCGCCTTCATTATGGCGTCGACAGGCGAAGCCGTCACCTATCGCGAGCTGGACGCGCGCAGCAATCGCCTCGCGCATTTACTTCGAAAGCACGGATTGAAGCGGCTCGATCATTACTCGATCTTCATGGAGAACAACTCCCGCTACCTCGAAGCCTGCGGCGCGGGCGAACGCTCCGGCCTCTACTACACCTGCATCAACTCCTTCCTGACGCCGGGCGAGCTCGCTTATCTCCTCGTCAACAGCCAGTCGAAGATCCTGATCACGTCCGTGGCAAAGCTCGCCATCGCGCGCGAAGCGATCCAGGCCTGCCCCGACATCAAGCTCTGCATCGTCGCCGATGGTCCCGGCGAAAGCGATCGCATCGTTGGGCTTGCCGACGCGACCGCAGATTTGCCAAAGACGCCGATTGCGGATGAATGGCTCGGCACCGCAATGCTGTATTCGTCCGGCACGACGGGACGGCCGAAGGGCATCATTCGGCCGCTGCCGGAGGAGCCACCGAGGCACAATCTGCCGCTGTTCGATTTCCTGCACAAGCTCTGGCACTATCGCGAGGGCATGATCTATCTATCGCCGGCGCCACTCTATCATTCCGCGCCGCAAGCCGCCGTGAACCTCAGCATCCGCCAGGGCGGCACCGTCGTGATCATGGAGAATTTCGATCCCGAACGTTACCTCCAACTGGTGCAGCAATGGGGCATCACCCACAGCCAGCTGGTGCCGACGATGTTCTCGCGCATGCTGAAGCTGCCCGAGGAGGTCCGCAAACGCTACGACCTCTCCTCGCTCGAGATCGCTATCCATGCCGCCGCGCCCTGCCCGGCGCTGGTCAAGGACGACATCATCAAATGGTGGGGGCCGATCATCCACGAATATTATGGCGCCACCGAAGGCCTCGGCTTTACCGCGTGCAACAGCGAGGAATGGCTTAGCCACCGCGGCACCGTCGGCAAGGTGCTGCTCGGCGACCTCCATATTCTCGATGAAAACATGCAGGCTTGCCCAACCGGCACGCCCGGCCAGGTCTGGTTCAAGACGGGATCGCCGTTTGAATATTTCAACGACCCCGAGAAAACCAAGGAGGCGCGCTCGGCCGATGGCAGCATGAGCACGGTCGGCGACGTCGGCTACGTCGACGACGACCGCTTTCTCTATCTCACCGACCGCGCCACCTTCATGATCATCTCCGGTGGCGTGAACATCTATCCGCAGGAATGCGAGAATCTGCTGATCACCCATCCCAAGGTCGCCGACGCCGCGGTGTTCGGCGTACCCAATGCCGATCTCGGCGAAGAGGTGAAGGCCGTGGTGCAGCCGATGCCGGGCGTGAGGCCCGATGACGCGCTCGCCGAAGAGCTGATCGCGTTCTGCGCGGCATCGCTGTCGCGGCAGAAGGTGCCGCGCTCGGTGGATTTCGAGAAGGAATTGCCGCGGCTGCCGACGGGGAAACTCTACAAGCGGCTGCTGCGCGACCGGTATTGGGGCAACAGGACGTCGCGGATCGTGTGAGCCCCGACGCCGTCCTGGCGAACGCCAGGACGACGGCTGTGGAACTTCTCTCGCATTGTGAAATTGCGACCCCCTGCGGCGTTACGTCATCCAAATTGCCAAGGCCATAAAGGGCTTTGGCAGGTTGCCTCCCTCGACACGCCTCGGCTATCGTCGGGTCAAGCAGGCCACAAATGGCCCAAGAGACGAATGTCCAGGGAGGACCGAGGATGCGGAGCGTATGGGCGCTCGCCGCGACGGCGGCGCTATCTTTGCTGGCGTTTTCGACCACGACATTGGCCGGCGAGCCCAAACAGGGCGGAATCCTGCGGATGTATCACCGCGACAGTCCCGCCAATGCGTCGATTCTCGAGGGCGCGACCTATTCGGTCAACGTGCCCTTCATGGGGGTGTTCAACAATCTCGTCATCTATGATCAGCACATCGCGCAGAACAGTCCGGATACCCTCAGGCCTGAACTGGCCGAAAGCTGGTCCTGGAGCGGCGACAACAAGAAGCTGACGTTCAAACTCCGCCAGGGCGTCAAATGGCATGACGGCAAGCCGTTCACGTCGGCCGACGTCAAATGCACGTTCGATCTTCTCATGGGCAAGTCACAGCAGAAACTGCGGCAGAATCCGCGCAAGGCCTGGTACAGCGAGGTCAACGACGTCACGCCCAACGGCGATTTCGAGGTCTCCTTCGACTTGAAGCGACCGCAACCCTCAATGCTGGCGATGCTCGCCTCCGGCTATACGCCGATCTACCCCTGTCACGTCTCGCCGGCTGACATGCGGACCCATCCGATCGGGACCGGGCCGTACAAATTCGTCGAGTTCAAGGCCAATGAATCGATCAAGCTGACCAAGAATCCGGACTATTGGAAGAAGGGCCTGCCCTATCTCGACGGCATCGAATACACGATCATCCCGAACCGCTCGACGGCGATACTCGCCTTCGTCGCCGGGAAATTCGACATGACCTTTCCGACGCACATCACCATCCCGCTCCTGAAGGACATCAAGTCGCAGGCGCCGAACGCGGTCTGCGTCGTCGAGCCGACCAACGTTTCGACCAACATCATCGTCAATTCGAGCTCGGCGCCATTCGACAATATTGATGTCCGTCGTGCGATGTCGCTGGCCCTCGATCGCAAGGCCTTCGTCGACATCCTGTTTGAAGGCCAGGCCGATGTCGGCGGCACCATGCTGCCGCCGCCGCAGGGCATCTGGGGCATGCCCAAGGACAAGCTCGAGACCATTCCGGGCTACGGGCCCGACGTGAACGCGAATCGCGAGGAAGCGAAGAAGCTGATGCAGAAGGCGGGCTACGGCCCCGACAAGCATCTCGCCGTGAAGGTTTCGACGCGAAATCTCGCGGAATATCGCGATCCCGCGGTAATCCTGATCGACCAGCTCAAGAGCATCTATATCGACGGCGAACTCGACGTCGTCGAGACCGCAAACTGGTTCCCGAAAGTCGCACGCAAGGACTACATGATCGGCCTCAATCTGACCGGCAATTCCGTCGACGATCCGGACCAATCCTTCTACGAGAACTATTCCTGCGGCTCGGAGCGGAACTACACGAACTACTGCAACAAGGAGATCGAGAAGCTGTTCGACGTGCAGTCGCAGGAGATCGATATCGGCAAGCGCAAGCAAATGGTCTGGGACATCGACAAGAAGCTGCAGGAGGACGTCGCCCGTCCGATCATCTTCCATGCGCGCGCCGGCACCTGCTGGCAGCCCTATGTCAAGGGGATCACGATCATGTCGAACAGTTCCTACAACGGATTTCGCTACGAGGATGTGTGGCTGGACAAATAGTGCGGCAGGCTGAAGAGGTTTTGATTTGAGCATGATCTTGTCGGAAAACCGTCACACACTTTTCCGGATCATGCTCTAGCAGTTCGCGGAGGGCGCAGGATGTTTGCCTATCTGGTACGGCGCCTGTTCCTGATGCTCGTGACCCTGTTCGGGATCTCGATCGTCATCTTCTTCCTGTTGCGCATCGTCCCCGGCAACATCGTCGACATCCTGTTTGCGGCGGCCGGCTATGTCGACCCCGCCGACAAGGCCGACCTGGAGAAAGCGCTCGGCATCGACCAGCCGCTGATCCTGCAATATTGGCACTGGATCAGCGGTTTTCTGCGTGGCGATTTCGGCTACTCCTACGTCTCCGAGAAGCCGGCGCTTCAGGAGATCCTGCCGCGGATTCCGATCACCGCACGGCTCGCCGGACTTGCGCTGCTGTTCTCCGCCTCGATCGGCATTCCGCTCGGCGTCATCAGCGCGGTCAAGCAGGGCTCGCGGATCGACTACGCATTGCGCGTGGTGAGCCTGAGTGGATTGTCGCTGCCCTCGTTCTGGCTCGGCCTTCTGGTGCTGACCGCATCGGTCGCCTTGTTCGGCGAGATGCCAATCTTCAATCCCAATCCGCAGAGCTTTGGCGAGGCATTCGCAACTTACTGCATCCCCGCGATGGTGGTGGGCTTTCGCAGTTCCGCACTGACCATGCGCATCACGCGCTCGTCCATGCTGGAAGTGTTGCGGCAGGACTATATCCGCACCGCCCGCGCCAAGGGCGCATCGGATGCCGCGGTAAACTATCGCCACGCGTTGAAGAACGCGATCCTGCCCGTCATCACCGTGATCGGCATCGAGGCGGCGTTCCTGATCGGCGGCCTGATTGTCACCGAGACCGTGTTCAATATCCCCGGCGTCGCCCGCTTCCTGGTCGAGGCGATCCGCTGGCGCGATTATCCGATCGTGCAGAACCTCGTGATGCTGATCGCCATCGTGGTGGTCAGCGCGAATTTCATCGTCGACATGCTCTACGCGGTGTTCGATCCACGCATCCGCTACACGGACTAATCGTATGATCTTTGCTCGCACAGCGAATGCGCTCTCCTTCACCTCGCCCCGCTTGCGGGGAGAGGTCGGATTGCGCAGCAATCCGGGTGAGGGGGACTCTCCACACGTTCAACTCTCACTTTTCTCGTGGAGAGCCCCCCTCACCCCAACCCTCTCCCCGCAGGCGGGGAGAGGGGGAAGATAGAGCTCAGATGGCCGCGATCGACTACGAGGTTGAACTGAGGCGCGCCGGCGCACACGCCACCGGCGGCTGGCGCCGCGTGCTGTTCCTGGCGCAGCGGCATGTGCTGGGCGCGGCCGGGCTCCTCATCATGACGCTGTTCGTGTTCACG
>Ga0105240_10008465_pt1 | contig 14712 bp, 10 predicted proteins | sample KBSC54metaG_FD_80426 | JGI IMG/M metagenome (GOLD analysis project Ga0105240, IMG submission 80426) | Corn rhizosphere microbial communities from Kellogg Biological Station, Michigan, USA - KBS C5-4 metaG | ecosystem: Host-associated > Plants > Roots > Rhizosphere > Soil | place: Michigan, USA... | reverse complement strand
GCGATAGAGGCTCGCACGAAGATCGATTGGTCCGCCAGCGGCTGCATCTTCAGTTGAGGCGGCAGCGTCGCCGCGATTGCCGGAAGCAGCTTGCGCACTCCCGCCACCACCGCCAGCGTGGACGCGTCGCCGGCCTTCAATACGGTGAGCAGCGCGGCCCGGCTCCCGTTCTGGCGCGCGATGTTCGTCTGAGGCGCAAACCCGTCGCGTACATGTCCGATATCGCGAATATAAACCGGCGTGCCATTCACGACCTTGATCGGAAAATCGTTAAACGCTTTCACCGTCCGCGGACTTCCGTTCAGGTCCACGTCGTATTCGAACTGCCCGATCTTTGAGGTTCCCGCCGGAATGATCAGATTCTGGTTGGCGACCGCGGCGGTCACGTCCGCCGGCGAGAGCCCTCGCGACTGCAGTTTCGCCGGGTTGATATCCACCATGATCTGCCGCTGCTTGCCGCCGTAAGGATACGGGATCGCGCATCCGGGAATGCTCACCAGCCGCGTACGAATGAAATTCACCCCAAAGTCGAAGAGCTGCTGTTCGGATAGCCCCTCTCCTGAGAGCCCGAGTTGAATGATGGGCACGCTCGACGCGTTGTAGGTCAGAATGAACGGCGCGGTGGTTCCGGGAGGCAGTTGCCGCAACACCGCCGCTGAAATCGCGCTCACCTGGGCCATCGCCGCGTTCACATCCGCGGACGGTTGAAAAAATACCTTAATGATGGCGCGTCCGTCGATCGACTGTGACTCGATATGTTCGATATTGTTCACCGTCGTCGTCAGCGAACGTTCGTAAATGGAGGTGATGCGCTCTTCTATTTCCTGCGCGTTCAAGCCGTTATAGTTGAAAGCCGCCGCCACTACCGGAATATCGATGTTGGGGAAAATGTCGGTCGGAGTCCGCAGAATGACCACGGGACTGAGGATCAGAACCAGCAGCGCCAGAACAATAAAAGTGTACGGGCGTGAGAGAGCAACTCGAACAATCCACATGGGCGGCTATTGCGGCGCTGGCGGCCGAACAGCCGCACCGGCTGTTCCCGCTCCCGCGCACCAGTCGTTATGAATTAGTAGACGCACAGGTTTCGAAATTGTATATTCGAATTGTCGCACGGGATGGCCACCACACAAAATCCGAATCCGGGGCGGGGCCGCGGCCGGCCGCGCGACGAAGTTGTCCGGAGTCGGATTCTCACGGCGGCGCTCTCTCTCATGGAAGAGACCGGTTTCGCCCAAGTGACGGTGGAAGCGATCGCCGAGCGCGCCGGCGCGAGCAAAGCCACCGTCTACCGCTGGTGGCCGAACAAGGCGGCCGTTGTAATTGAAGCTTTCCGGGAATCCGTCGCGCCCGAGCTCCCTTTTCTCGATAGCGGACCGTTACGCGACGATCTGCGAACGCAGGTGGGCAACTTTGCCAAAGTCCTCTCCGGCAAAGCGGGCCGAATGCTCCGCGCGTTCATTGTGGCCGCCCGCAGTGACCCGGATGTCGCCGCGGCCTTCCGGTCCATGTGGACGAATCCCCGCCGGACTCTCGCGAAATCCATGCTGAAGAGAAAGCAGGACCAGGGACAGTTGCGGGAAGACGTTGACCTGGACCTGGTTCTCGACGTCCTCTACGGCCCGCTCTATTACCGCTTTCTGGTAAAAAACGAACCACCTTCCACCAAATACGCGGAGGCCGTGGTCGACGTCATCCTGCGCGGCCTCGCCTGACGGCTTGCCTCAGTTTCTGTTTAGAACTCTTCCGAAAAAGCAACCTCGCCCGTAACGCCCACCTGGTAGGCCGAGACGCGCCGCTCGAAGAAATTGGTGAGCTCCTGCACATCCTGCAGCTCCATGAAATCGAAAGGATTTCGGGAGCCGAAAACCGGCGCCAGATCGAGCGAAATCAACCGCCGGTCCGCAATGTACTGGAGATACTCGCGCATGCTGGCTACCGAGAGTCCGCTCACGCCCAGGCTCAAGGTGTCCTCGGCGAAGGCCAGCTCGCAATCCACCGCTTCGCGAAGCATCTGCGTGACGTCGGCCGCGAAGCCGTCGTCAAACAGCTCCGGCCGCTCCCGTTTCGCCGTCGCAATCACCTCCAGCGCGAACTCGATATGGGCGCTTTCGTCGCGAAACACCCAACTGGTCCCCGCGGCCAGGCCCTGCAGAAGCCCGCGAGAGCGCAAATAGTAGACGTACGCGAAGGCCGCGAAGAAGAAGAGCCCTTCAATGCACGCCGCAAAGCAGACCAGGTTCAAAAGGAAAGCGCGCATCTGATCCGGAGTCTTCAACTCATCCAGTTCCTGAATGGAGTCGATCCATTTGAAACAGAACTGAGCCTTCTTATGAATGGATGGAATGTTATCTACCGCGGCGAAAGCCTCCGCGCGCTCAGCGGGATCGGTGATATAGGTATCGAGCAGCGTCAGGTAGAACTGCACGTGCAGCGCTTCCTCGTAGAGCTGCCGGGACAGATACATCCGCGCCTCCGGCGAATTCACATGCTTATAGAGGTTGAGCACCAGGTTGTTGCCGACAATGCTGTCGCCCGTGGCGAAGAAAGCCACCAGCCTTTTGATCAGATGCTGCTCGGCCGGCTTCATCTTGGAACGGAGATCGGTGACATCGGTGGAAAAGTCCACCTCTTCCACCGTCCAGGTGTTCTTGATGGCCGTCTTGAACATTTCGAAAAAGACCGGGTACTGCATCGGCCGCAGTGTCAGGTTGAAGCCAGGATCCAGGATCATCGCAATTTCCTCTCAGCTTAAGCCTTATTGGCAGGACTCGCACGATCCAGGATTCTCCAGGGAACACGCGATCTGCTGTTCCCCACTGTCCTTCACCGCCGTCACGGTTGCTTTGGCAATCTTCGAGGCTGGGCGCGACCGCAGGTAGTACGTCGTCTTGATTCCCTTGCGCCATGCGTACATGTACATGGAGGATAGCTTCCCGATCGTCGGGCTCTCCAGAAACAAGTTCAGCGACTGGCTTTGGTCGATGAACGCGCCGCGGTCCGCCGCCATGTCCACCAGCGACCGCATCGGAACCTCCCACACCGTCCGGTAAACGTCCCGCATCTCAGCCGGAATTTCCGCGATTCCCTGCACGGAGCCCTCCGCCAGCTTCAGCCGCGTCCGGATATCGTCGTTCCACAAGCCCAGCGGCTTCAACTCGGACGCCAGGTACCGGTTCACCTGGATGAAGTCTCCCGATAGTGTTTCGCGCTTGAACAGATTCGAGATCTGCGGCTCAATACACTCGTAACAGCCCGCGATGGAGGCGATGGTCGCGGTAGGAGCAATCGCGATCAGCAGCGAGTTTCGCAGGCCGACCCGCTGAATCCGGGTGCGGAGCGCGTCCCAACGGGCCGGGTCAGCCGGTGTGACGCCCCACTCGTCGAATTGCAGCGCGCCACCGGCCGCGCGGGTCTCCGCGAATGCCGGATGCGCCCCATGAACCTCCGCCAGGTCGCAGGAAACCACCAGCGCGTTGTAGTAAATCTCTTCCTGGATCCGCTTGGACAGGTCGCGCGCCGCCGCCGAGTCAAACGGCAGCTTCAATTGAAAGAACACATCCTGCAAACCCATCAGCCCAAGGCCGACCGGGCGCCACCGGCGGTTCGACGCAGCAGCCGAAGGCGTCGGATAGAAGTTGATATCGATCACCCGGTCCAGGAACGGGATCGCCCGCCGTACCGTAATCCCGAGCTTTTCAAAGTCGAACACACCCTCCGAGACGTGACGCGCCAGGTTGATCGACCCCAGATTGCAGACCGCGGTCTCCGCCTCCGAAGTCACCTCGATAATCTCCGTGCACAGGTTCGACAGGTGCACTACATTCTGCGGGAGGCCCGTCTGGTTCGCTTTCCGGTTGCAGGAATCCTTGAACGTCATCCAGCCGTTTCCGGTCTCGGCGAGCGTGCGCATCATGCGCAGGTACAGGTCGCGCGCCTTCACCTGGCGGTCATACAGACCGGCCTTTTCCGCCGCCTCGTAGGCCTCGCGGAACTGCTCGCCATAAAGATCGGTCAGATGCGGAACTTTGGACGGGTCGAAGAGCGACCACATCTGGTCGGCGTCCACGCGCTCCATGAACAGGTCGGGGACCCAGTTCGCAAGATTCAGATTGTAAGTGCGGCGCGCCTCGTCCCCGGTATTGTCCCGTAACTCGAGGAAGTCCTCGATATCGGCGTGCCACGTTTCCAGGTAAACGCAAGCAGCGCCTTTGCGTTTGCCCCCCTGGTTCACCGCGGCCACCGAAGAGTCCAGAGTTTTCATCCAGGGCACAATGCCGTTCGACTTGCCGTTCGTGCCGCGAATCAGCGCGCCGCGCGAGCGGATGCGGTGGTAGGCCAGTCCGATCCCACCCGCGAACTTCGAAAGCATCGCGACATCCTTATACCGGTCATAGATAGACTCCAGACTATCCTGGGGCGAATCCAGCAGGTAACAGGACGACATCTGCGGGTGCGTTGTCCCAGAGTTGAACAACGTGGGAGAACTGGGGAGATAATCGAGCCGTGCGATCAGTTGATAGAAATCGATCGCCTCATACGCAGTCTCGGACAGCCCGCATGCCACGCGCAGGAAAAAATACTGCGGCGTTTCGATCACTTCCCGTGTTGCCGGATTTCGCAAAAGATAACGGTCGTATACAGTGCGAATACCGAAGAATTCAAAGCGGTCCGACAACATGTCCTCAATCGCGCTGTTCAGTTTTCGCGCGTTATCGCGCACGAACGTAGCGGTCGTCTCGGAAACAAGCCCCAGCTTCCACCCCGCCTCGATCGACTGGGAGAACGAGAAGATATTCTGGCTCTGCACTTCCTTCTCGATATAGGTCGCCAGAAGCCGGGCCGCCAGCCGCGAGTATTCCGGCTCTTCCGCAATAGAAGCGGCAGCCGTCTGGATGGACAGGAGATCCAGTTCCTTCGTCGTGGACCCGTCGTAGAGTCCGCCGATGGTCTTAATCGCCACGCGCATCGGATCCACGCTGGAAAGGCCCGCCGCGCAGCGCTCCACCGCGCGGATGATCTTGTCCACAAGCACGGGTTCGTATGCGCCGTTCCGTTTACGGACCCGCATACTGCTCGGCGGCACGTCCGCGCGAATCCCTGGGATCAATTCCGGAATCTGGGGTGAATTGGTGGGGGCCACTGCTTGTCTCCTCTCCTGACGGGCGCAGGGCTTGTAGCTTAGAGACGAACCAAGGCGTTCATTCGGCTTTCGTTCCCGCGACCGGCAGCAAGTTCAATATACTGTAGCCCTCATCGCGACGTCAACAACTAATTGTGGGTCACCCGCCACCCCCAAACCCGGGACAGTACACTCTGACACCACCCCGCGCCCCGCCTCTATCCCTTGCGATGGAACGTCTTCCAGGCGTACAGCCCGATCATCGTCTTGGCGTCGATGATGGTCCCCTTTTCGATGCGCGATTCGATGTCCTTCGGGGTGAACCAGGCAATCTCGATACGCTCGTCCTCCATCGGTGTCGCGTCGCCGGCCGTGAGCCCCGTGGCAAGAAAAATGGTCATCTTTTCCTCCACGTAGCCAGGGCTGGGATAGAAGGACACCATCTTCTTCCAGGTGCGAGCACGGTATCCCGTCTCTTCTTTCAATTCCCTGCGCGCGGCCTGCAGAGCATTTTCGCCTGGATCGATGCGCCCCGCCGGAAGTTCCCAGATGAACTTGTTCGCGGGAAGCCGGTACTGGCGAACCAGCAGGATTCGCTTCTTTTCGTCGACCGCCATCATCACCGCCGAGCCGTTGTGACCCACAATTGCGCGGCGAATCTCAAATCCGTCGGGGCTCACCGCGACATTTTCGGTAACGTGGAACAGGCCGTTCCGGTATTTTTCTTGCGAAGAGATGATTTTCATTTCGATTGGATTGCCTTGGTAAAAGAATCGAGCGGAAGAGTATTGAGAATGTCGCCGGCTTCCAGCCATCCCCGGCGCGCCATGGTGACGCCGTAACGCATGTTTTCCAGATGCTTCGGATGGTGAGCGTCGGTGGAAATGGTGAACTTCGCTCCTCGCGCTTTGGCGGCGCGCAGAAGAGGTCCGTACAGGTCCAGCCGCTCCGGGCTCGCGTTCACCTCCAGCCGCACGCCGCGTTTTACAGCCTCGGTGACCACCCGTTCAAAATCGAAGCTGAACCCGTCGCGATGCAGCAGGAGGCGTCCCGTGGGATGGCCCAGAGCCCGGACGGATGGCGATTCCAGCGCCCGCAGCAGCCGGTCCGTCATCTCCGCGGCTTCCAGGTTCATGTGGCTATGCACGCTCGCAATCACAAAGTCCAGCTCCGCGAGCGCGTCCTCGGCGATGTCCATGGTCCCGTCGCGGCGAATGTCGCATTCCAGGCCGGAGAAAATGTGGATGCCGAGGCCGTTGCGGTTTATCTCGCGCACTTTCTTCGCAAAATCCACCACCCGTTTTTCATCAAGGCCATTCGCCATCGCGAGCGCTTTGGAGTGGTCCGTGATGGCGACATATTCGTAGCCCATGCCGCGCGCGGCTTCGGCCATCTCCTCCAACGACGCCCGGCCATCCGTCTCCGTGGTGTGCATATGCAGGTCGCCGCGGATGTCCGAAAGCTCCACGAGCCTGGGTAGCCTGCCTTCGAGCGCCGCTTCGATTTCACCCGAGTTTTCCCGAAGCTCCGGCGGAATCCACGGCAGGCCGAGAGCCTGGTAAATCTCTTCCTCGGTGCGTCCCGCGAGCAGTTCGTTCGTCTCCACGCGATAAAGCCCATACTCGTTCAGCGTCAAGCCCATCCGCTGCGCGCGGGCGCGCAGAGCCACGTTGTGCTCTTTGCTGCCCGTGAAGTATTGCATCGCCGCCCCGTAGCTCTCCGCCGGCAGCGCCCGCAGGTCCACCTGTAAGCCCTCAAATCCGAACCGCACGCTGGCCTTGTTCTCGCCTTTGCCCAGCACTTCGGTTACGCTCGGATGTTTCACAAACGCGTCCATCGCTTCGCGCGCCGCGGCGCCCGTAACAATCAGATCGACGTCGCCAATGGTTTCCTTGCCTCGCCGAACGCTGCCCGCGGCGCTCAATTGGTCGAGACCCGGTATCTTTCGCAAATACTCAATCAACAACGCAGCCGTCGCGCTTCCAAAACTCAACAGGAACCGGCCCGCGCTTTTGCGGTATTGCGCGATGGACCGCAGGACCTTCTCTTCCAGCTTCTGGCCCATGCGCGGCAGTTCCCGCAGCTTGTGTTCGTTGCAGATTCGTTCCAGATCGTCAATGGTGCTGACCCGGTAGTGTTCGAACAACAAAGCGATGCTCTTCGGACCGAGACCCTGAATCTTCAGCAGTTCGAGCGCGGTCGGCGGGTATTTCTCCAGCAGCTGATCACGGCGCTCAAACGACCCTCGCGCCGCAATCTCATCGATCACCGCGGCAAGTCCCTTTCCCACGCCCGGGATCTCGGTAATCTTGCGTTCGGGGTTGCTGAGGATGTCGCCGACTCTTTCGGGGTAGCCCAAAATTGCCGCCGCGGCATTGCGATAACTGCGGATGCGAAACCCATCCTCCGCCGCAATCTCCATCAGATCGGCCGTCTCCGACAGCAGCCTGGCAAACTCGCTATTTTCCATGTCCTTCTTGCAGTCTAGCGGCCTCCGCGCTCCCAGGGTAAGGCTCCACGTGCACGAGTACATCCGCCACCCAATCCAGATTTTCCTTGATGCGAATCCGCACGGCAGTGGCGATGTCGTGGGATGCCTGCACGGTCAGCCCCGGATCCACTTCCAGATGCAGGTCCACGTGATACTTCAGACCGGTCTTCCGAGCAAAACACTTCTCTATCGCCAGCGCCCCGGGGACCCGCAGCGCGACGCGGCGTATCTCTTCGAGCATTGGCTCGTCCGGCATCGTATCCATTAACTGAAGCACGGTGCCGCGGATCACACGCAAGCCGAGAACGACAACGATGACTCCCACGCAGGCGCCGCCGAAATGGTCGAACCGGGCAAAGCGCGCCGGATCCACCAGCGCCACGGAGAGTCCCGCAAGCGCCACGATGGCGGACAGCACATCCACCGCGTCATTGGAAGCATCCGCAAGCAGCGCCTCGCTCCGGACGCGCTTCCCATGGCGCCACTTCACCATCCAGAGCACGGACTTGCACGCGATGGAGACCAGCAACGGCCAGATGGCGAACGCGCGGGGCACATGGCCAGCCTCCCACGCGCTTTCCAGGGAGTGAAAACAGATCAGGGCGCCCGTGGCCGTGAGAATGCTGCCCACCAGTAGCGCGGATAGGGTTTCGAGCCTTCCGTGGCCGTATGGGTGATCTTCATCGGGCGGCCGCGCCGCCAGCATGAGGCCAAACAGTACGATGCCTGAGGTAAGCACGTCGCTGGCGGACTCAATGCCGTCGGAAACTACCGCGGTGGAATTCGCCTCCAGGCCGACCGTGATTTTCAGCACCGCGAGAAGGGCGCTGACCAGGATTCCCGCCGCGGCAATGCGCCTGCCCGCGCGGATGACGTCTTCCACTATGAAACTATAACAAACGGATGCGAACCCACGATGACGTGCCCGCGCGAAATCAGCGCTTCCGCGAGGCCACCATAGAATAGCTGCCGCGAATCAGACTGGCGATCTCCTCCCAGTCGGCCGCGGTCTCGGCGCTGCGTGAGAGCCGCAGCGAAACCCAGCCATGTTGTCCGAGGTAAGGCGTGCGGATGAAGCGGCTGTCTTCGAGAAATACGCGCTGCCTCGGCTTGCCCACCTGGACGGCCAGAGTCAGTTCTCCGCGGTACTCCTCGAAGACAGCAAAGATGCGCTCGTTCACGCGGAAGGTGGGATGGCCGGAGGCCATCGTCTCATGCGCGTTGGGAAGCGAGAGACAGATCTTGCGGAGCGACGACAAAATTGCCGCCGCTGGCGTTTCTCTTCTTACTTTGACAGCCAGCACGGACGGCTCTACGGCTTTACCACCGGAATGGAAACGATGTTGCTCGTATTGATGCCCTGCGCGATGCGAAGCTGGCTGTTTAGATTCGTGGTCAGGTTGTCGCCGAGTTGTAATTGGACCAGGTAGATACCGACGGTCCCGGGCGCGAGTCCTGTAAATAGGACGTTCGCTGTGCTGCTTCCGTTGATCAGCGCGTCCACCGATTGCTGAGCGTTGGTCAGCGGCCCCTTGTAGGGCTCGCCCGTAATCCCCTGCGATGCTCCGCTCGGATCCAGAACCTGGCCAAGCCCGGTGGCGTACAGATTAATGATCTCGTCCGGTTTCGCGGGGTTGCTGGTGGTGACCAGCGCGCCCGCCGTATTGGAGCAGCATGTGGCGTAGGTTGTCGTTGTAGTAGATCCGCTGGTCGTACTGATGCTTCGCGCCAGCACTGTGAGGAGCAGCTTTGCCGAAGAGCTGACGCTTACGGCGATCGGAATACCGTCGCCCGCCGAACCCGCAGCCTTCGCGGTGAGAATGATACGGTTGAACGCACCAGCCGCCGAGGCAGTCACCTTCTCACTCGTATTGGCGTTGATCTGGCGGATAAACGCGTTCTCAATGGACGTGAGCGTATCGTTGGCCACAACCGTGTAGGTGTATGCCTTGCTTCCGATGGTGATGGTGCCGACGTCGCCGGCGTTCACCGAACCGTCCACAGAAACTACTCCCGTGCCGTAGCTGCTGCCATGGAGCGCGACCGCCAGCCGGGGTTCCGAACCGCCGTTGGCAAAAATGCCCGGGTTGGCGCTGACGATGGGAACGCCCACTGCCGCGCTGACCCTTACCGAACCGTCCTGGCGGACCGAGCGAACCCACGTGGTTACGCTCTGAGCATTCGAGACTTCGAACGGAATCTGCGCATTGATTTGCGAGTCGGACACATACATCAGGGGAGCACGCATTCCATCGACATATAATTCCACTCCCGCCAACTGGCGCGGCAGGGTCTGGCCCGCCGGAGCCGCGGCCGCGGGCTGATCCGTCAGGCCGCCAAACGCAAACACAGAAATCAGCGTTCCGGGCGCAACCTGCGAGGCATCCTGGCCGCCGGAAAGGGTCGCTCCGGAAGCGGTCGCGGTTTCCGTGGCGGCGTTCGAAGTGGAACTTGCCGCGGTCGTTGCCGCCAGGGTAATGTTGTCGCCTGCCTTGCCGCCCTGCTTCGCAACCAAGATAACCTGCGCCGATGCGGAACTGTCGATGGCAAGCGCGTTCGGATCGCCTTTCCCACTGTTGGAACCATTGATCTTACTCACCAGTCCGGCGATGATGGTCGCGATGGTGTCGCCTTTTACCACGGTGTAGGTGTATGCGGTTGGGGTAGCGCTGCTATTGGCGCCAATACTGATGGTGAGCGTATCGCCGGCCGTGATCGCGCTGTCGGTGATTGTCACCGATCCCAGAGAGAATACTTCGCGGCTGGCGGCATTCGTGATCCCGGTATTGGGCACCAGATTCTGACCCGGCGTGTATACCAGAACGCGGCGGTTCACGGGATCGGCCACATAAAGGTTGGCGCCGTCCCACGCAAGGGCCGTGGGAGTGATCATGCTGCTGGCGCTCGCCTGGGTCACAACATTTGTGCCGCCGGCGGTGTTGGATCCGTTCGCGATGATGTTCTCGTATTCGTTCGGCTGGCCAAGAACAAACTTGCCGCGTGCCCCGTTCTTCGTCGGAATCGAGTCGAAAACAATTACGCGGTCGTTGCCGCCGTCGGCGATAAACAATCGGGTGCCGTCGGAAAGAGCGAAGCGCGGATAGTTCAGAGTGGCCGCGCATTCATAAGGGTAGGTAGTGGTGCTGCCGCTGGTGGTGCTGGGGCAGATCCCGGTGACGTGGTTCGCGTCACCCGTGGTGAAGTCCGGCTGGCCAATCTCCAGGTCCGCCGCCTGCCCGTTGGATGCGGGAATCGAGTTCCACACCAGGACACGGTTATTTCCTAAATCGGTCACGAAGACATGCGTTCCATCGCTGGTCACGGATACCGGATCGAGCATGGTCTGCGCGTTGATCGGCGGGTTCAGCACCGGGGAGCGTGAAGTGAAGCTGGGCTGGCCGAGGACCACATCCGCCGGCTGGTTGTTGCTGGTAGGAATCTTGTTCCAGATCAATACCCGGTTGTTGTTAGTGTCCGCAACGAATAACCGCCCGTTTTGAAGCCATACACCCTCCGGGCCAAGAAGACTGCTGGCGCTCGGATTGGGAGAGCCTTTGCCGGTGGTGAAATTCGACTGCCCAAGAACGACGCTCGCCGGCGCTCCGTTGGAGGTGGGGATCGAGTTGTAGATCAACACTCGATTGTTATTCGTGTCGGAGATCACGAGGATGTGTCCATCGCTCGCGACGTGATCCGGGGTATTCAAAGTGCCGGCCGTCACACCGGGGTCGGAGCCCGTGAAGTCCGTTTGTCCCACTACGACATTGGCCGTGGCCTGGCAGACCGGGCAGCGAACGCCGGTGGTGATCAACTGCTGGTCCGGGGCCGGGATCTGGCTGGAGATGTTGTTGTAGATCATCACCCGGTTCTGCACCGGAAAAGCCTGAACCCTGTTGGAATCGACGACGAAAAGCGACCCGTTGGCATATGCCACCCCACCTGCGGCGCCTAGCAGACTGGCCGTAGGCGTGGTGGGCGGGTTCTGCGAAGGATCCGCAAGGTTTTGAGCGGTGAAGTTCGGCTGACCGATCTCGGCGCGCGCGGCTTGTCCACTGACAAACTGCGACTGCCCGAAAGCGACGGCGGAAGACAGGATAAGAGCGGCAATACACTTCATAGTGAATGGTTTACGGACAAACTCCCAGTATACCTTACCAGTTCGGACGGACGCGGGGAAACACGGGTTTCGCGGACTTGAAATGCTATGCAATTCAGAGACCGCCGGCAACTGCCAGCGAATCCAGCGCCAATCCTACCCGCCGCTGTGTCAAAGCGGCACGGGTGTGTCGGGGCCGGATGCTACACTAAAATCTTGTTGAAAAAATCCGGAGGACCGCTCGCGCAAGCTTACTGCTTGGAGGGGCGGCGCTACGGGTCTGACAACCAGACGCAGGCCGGCCCAGCGAGTTTTTCGACACACTCTGATTGCTTTGGCGCGAGGGTTCTTGCTGGACACACGGTTACACATCACGAATGGCCTTCTGGAGAGCGCAAGCGTCTGGATTCTTGAATCCGGAATTCTGGAACCGAACGGGGGCGTAGCCCGCTACTACCGGTCCGACACCAGACAAAACGCGCGCGTCTCCACCGAAATCACTGGCTATACTCTCAGCGCTCTGCGTTTTCTCCACCAACGCGGCGTGAACCAGAAAGTTCTGGACGCCCTCAACCGCGCCGCGCTGTTTCTCACCGGTACGGCATGGGACCGCGAGCGGGCCATCTTCCCTTTCGAATGGGAGGATAAGGATGCGGCTCCACGCAGCGCTTATTTCTTCGATTGCGGGATCATCACCCGGGGGCTGCTGGCGGCATGGCGAACCTCGCCAAACCAGGACTACCTGGACGTGGCCGTTGCGTGCGGGCGAGCCATGGCGATCGATTTTCGCGGCAATGAACTGTTCCATCCGATCCTATCCCTGCCCGATAAGAGCCCTCGTCCGCAGGAACCGCGCTGGTCCGCCCGTCCGGGATGCTACCAGTTGAAGGCCGCGCTCGCATGGCTCCAGTTGCACGAACTGACCGGCGAGGAAATCTTCCGCGACGCTTGGGAAGAAAGCCTGGATTGGTCATTGGCCAGCCACGAGACCTTCCTCCCCGGAGATCCCGACCACTTGCGGGTGATGGACCGCCTCCATGCGTACTGCTATTTCCTGGAAGGTCTGCTTCCCGTTCTGGACCGGCAGCCCTGCGTAAAAGCTTTCTCCGAGGGGCTGGATCGCGTGAGCCACTTCCTCCGTCAGATTTCACCGCACTTCGTGCGCTCCGATGTTTACGCCCAACTCCTCCGCGCGCGTGTTTACGCGGCGGCCGCGCACGCTATTCCACTCGATCCGGTGGCTGCGGGGCAGGAAGCGAATGCCGCCAGTACTTTTCAGATCGAGTCCGCGGACCCGCGTGTGCATGGGGCGTTTAGCTTCGGGAGCAAAGACGGCAGCCTCATGCCCTTTGCCAATCCGGTCTCCACTATGTTCTGCATGGAGGCGCTGACGCTTTGGGCGGGCTGCCAGACGCCTGGATTTCAGACGGACTGGCGCGACCTGATCTAAGGCTTGCGGCCGAAGATCACATAGTCCAGGCCCCCGAAAAATTTCGTGCGGAAGGCCTCCGGCAGCTCGGAGAGTTCCGGCATCGTGTCGACGGCGGGCGAAAGCCGCACCACTTCAATGGACGTGAATCCGGCTTCTTCCAGATAGAAGGCCATCAGAGCCGGCGGTATGGGATGGCGGTGCGTGGGATCGATGTAGAAATGCGTCGCGAAGATGGCGAGGCACTCCGGATTCGGGGTCTCTACCGCGATGAGACTGCCGGGGCGAAGCCTGCCGAATGCCAGCTCCACAAACTCCGGCACACTCGGCCGCTTGAGGTGCTCCACCACCTGCATGCACGCCAGTCCGCCCAGGGACTCCTCGGGCAGCCCCTTCAGATATTCGAAGAGGTCGGCCTGCTCCACGGACAGTCCGCGGCTCCTGCAGATGGCGGCCAGCTCACCGCTAAGTTCGATGCCTCGGGCGGCTATGCCGGCGTTTGTCAGCGTCTCCAATAATTCGCCGCGGCCGCAGCCAATGTCCAGCACATCGCTCGCGCCTGCGAACCGCTCGGCGTACATCCGCTGCTGCCGCCGGACGTAATCGTCGGAGCCGCGAAAGCGGTCCGAAAACCGCAGCCAGTCGACACGGCTCCAATCCGCTGCGGGAGCGGCCGGCGCCGCGGGCGTGCTGACGCCCGCAACCACCTGGGGAGCGGCAGGCGCGAGGACCGAAGCCCGCTGGCGAAGGACGCGCAACTCCGAGTGGATGACAGCTTCCTGGTCGGCCCGCACCTGCGCCAGGTCTTTCCACAACTTCTGTTGAATCTCGAGGGTGGCTTTGCCGAGCGCGTCCTGATAACCGTCGTGCTGGGCCTTCGCGAGCTCGCGAAACAGGGCGTCGCGCTCATTCATGCCCGCTTCGAGAACGCCCACCCGGTGCTGGAACGCGCTTTGAATCTCGGCGAGGTTCCGCAGGTAGCCGATCTCTTTCTCGGCCAGTTTATCCTCCCAGCCCTTCCGCCATTCCGAGAGCTGCGTCTGGATGTCCATCTCGCCGGCCGCGCCCACGCGAACCAGCGCGCGGTTGGTTTCGGCCATGGCGTCGAGGGTAGCCTGCACACAGCGCAGAACAGCTCGATTGAACTCCACCTGCTCCCGGACATGCCAGTCGAGGGCGCGCGAGACCAGGCGCTTCAGCGACTGCACTAGGGAATTCAGCAGGCCGCCGCGGCGAGGGTTTACCGTGCCGATCGCGGCGACCTTTCCCTCGGCGGCGTCGCGCGCATGGAGCAGCGGGGTGAGATCCGGCAGAGTGGCGCCGCCCGCCGTCTCGCCATGCGGATAGCGAGCTCGCACGCGCTCCCGAATCTCCTCGACCATAATGGCCAGCTGGTCAGCTTTTTGATCCACGTTTTCTATTCCATGACGCGGTGATTTTCGAATAGATGCCGCCCCGGGGCGTAAACTCGCCGATGACGGTGGCGGACACCGGGTTGCAGGCGGCGACAATATCCTTCAGGAAGCGGTTGACGATGTTCTCCTGAAAGATGCCGAGATTGCGATAAGCGAGCG
>Ga0105240_10008463_pt1 | contig 14714 bp, 15 predicted proteins | sample KBSC54metaG_FD_80426 | JGI IMG/M metagenome (GOLD analysis project Ga0105240, IMG submission 80426) | Corn rhizosphere microbial communities from Kellogg Biological Station, Michigan, USA - KBS C5-4 metaG | ecosystem: Host-associated > Plants > Roots > Rhizosphere > Soil | place: Michigan, USA... | reverse complement strand
GCGTTACCCGCGGCGAACATGGCGCTATCGTATGGCACGACCATGAATTTTACGAAAGCCCCGGCTGCCCGGTGCAGGTAGGCGATACCGTTGGCGCTGGCGATTCCTTCCTGGCCACTTTTGTAGCCGGTCTGCTCAAAAATGAGCCTATGCAGCAACTGGTTGATAAAGCATGCTCTGTCGGCTCCTTCGTAGCCAGCAAGCGCGGAGCTAATCCGCCTTATGACGACGGGATTAAGAAGTTACTTGGGTTGAATTGAGTTGCAGTGGCAGCGGCAGTAGCGGTTTAGTCATCCATTACTGCCACTGGCAACTGCAACCGCCACTTCTAAAAGATTGTCATCCTTCCCTAACATTTTAGGTTTAGCGGCGCTATCTCTAAACTTTTAACAGAATTAATCCGTTATTTTATATTCGAAAGGATAACTATGCGTGGCTACGGATTTTCCAAGTTCACCCCCAGGCAGATCCCACAAGGCGGATTTGACGAATTACTAAAGCTTTTTCTCGAGCTGCTAAACTATACGGCAGGCGACGCGGGCGAAGCTTTGGCCTGGATGAACGAATTGGACAAACAATATAACGTTACCAATGACGAATACGGCATGGGTGATTTTATTGATGAATTAAAGCAAAAAGGCTATTTAGACGAAGATAAAGGTAACGGCGAATTTAAGATCACTGCCAAAACCGAGCAAGGTATCCGACAGTCGGCTTTAGAAGAAATCTTTGGAAAGCTGAAAAAATCTGGGAAGGGTAATCACCGTTCACCACAATCAGGACAAGGCGATGAAAAGAATGCCGAGCGACGTGAGTATGAGTTTGGCGATAGCCTGGATCAGATCGACATGACGCAATCTATCCATAACGCGCAGATCAATCACGGTATCGGAGATTTTACCATGACGGAGCGCGACCTTGAAGTGGAGGAAATGGATTACAAGACGCTAACCTCTACTGTGCTGATGATCGATATTTCGCACTCGATGATCCTGTATGGCGAGGACCGTATTACTCCCGCTAAAAAGGTAGCCATGGCTTTGGCGGAACTGATCAGGACAAAATATCCAAAAGACACTTTGGACATCGTAGTATTCGGTAATGATGCCTGGCCGATTACTTTAAAGGATCTCCCTTATTTACAGGTTGGCCCCTATCATACCAATACTTATGCCGGGCTTGAGCTGGCTACCGACCTGCTTCGTCGCCGTAAAACGCACAACAAGCAAATATTTATGATCACCGATGGTAAGCCGACTTGTTTAAAGGAGGGTAACCGGTATTATAAAAACAGCATCGGGCTCGACCGGAAAGTAGTAAACAAAACCCTGAACATGGCGGCGCAATGCAAAAGACTGAAGATACCGATCACGACATTTATGATCGCCCGCGACCCATATCTGCAGCAGTTTGTACGTAAATTTACCGAAACCAACGGTGGCAAAGCGTTCTATAGCTCGCTTACAGGCCTGGGCGAATATATTTTTGAGGACTATATCCGCAACCGGAGAAGAACAGTCCGTTGATGTATTGATTTGAAAATTTGAAGATGTGACAATTCATTTTCAAATTTTCAAATAAGCTAATTTTCAAATCAAAAGAATGACTAAATTGACAGATATAAAAACCTTAGGCGAGTTAAAAAAATCGGCCTATAAAAGCCGATCGGTTAAAGATGAATTAAGACAAAACCTTATCCAGCAACTGCAAAAAAAAGAAGGTGGCTTTGAAGGCATTATCGGCTTTGAAGACACGGTAATTCCCGATCTGCAAACCGCTATTTTATCACGCCATAATATCTTATTGCTAGGGTTACGCGGTCAGGCTAAAACGCGTATTGCACGTCTTATGGTAAATCTCCTGGACGAATACGTACCCTACATTGAGGGATCAGAGCTATTTGATGATCCATTTAACCCAATCTCATGGTACGCTCATAATGAATTAAATACCAAAGGTGACGCAACGCCAATAGCATGGCTTCACCGTTCGGAAAGATATACTGAAAAACTGGCTACGCCTGATGTTACCGTTGCTGATTTGATCGGTGATGTCGACCCTATCAAGGCGGCTACCATGAAGCTACATTATTCAGACGAAAGGGTGATCCACTTTGGATTGATCCCGCGCGCGCATCGTGGTATATTCGTTATCAACGAGCTACCTGACTTGCAAGCACGTATCCAGGTATCATTATTCAATATCCTCCAGGAAAAGGATATCCAGATACGTGGTTTTAAACTGCGTTTGCCTTTAGATCTGCAATTTGTATTTACCGCCAATCCGGAGGACTACACCAATCGTGGCTCTATCGTTACACCATTAAAGGACCGTATCGAAAGCCAGATATTGACGCACTATCCGCGGTCGATCGAAATTTCCCGAAAGATCACCCAACAGGAAGCACTGTTATCGGCTGAGCAAAAAAATGCGATTGAAGTTGATGGTCTGGTAAAAGACCTGATCGAGCAGATCGCTTTTGAAGCACGCAACTCGGAATACATTGATAAAAAATCTGGCGTATCAGCACGTTTAACCATCTCTGCTTTTGAGAACCTGGTGAGCAATGCTGAAAGGCGTATGATCATCAACGGCGAATCGTCTACCGCTGTTCGTATTACCGACTTTTTAGGTGTGATCCCTGCTATTACCGGTAAAATAGAACTGGTTTACGAAGGTGAACAGGAAGGCCCGGCTAAGGTAGCCAACATGATAATCGGAAAGGCAATAAAGACCCTATTGCTGCAGTTTTTCCCTGATCCGGAGAAAGTGAAGAAATCAAAAGCACCAAACCCATATGCTGAGATCATCAATTGGTTTAGCGACAGCAATACCATTATGCTGAATGATGACCTGCCGCTGGCTGAATATAAAAAGTCGCTTAACGCAGTAGCAGGATTAAAGGATTTAGTAAAAAAAATCCACCCAAAATTGAGCGAAAACCAGCAACTATTGCTCATGGAATTCGTACTACATGGCCTTGCAGAGTTTTCTCAGCTCAATAAAGGCTTTCTTGATAATGGCTTTGCATTTTCAGATATGTTCAACAGCCTGTTCAACCTCGAACCTGATGAAGACGACCTGGATTTAGATGATGACCGTTATTAATAATTTACCCCTGACATAAAATGGAGAACCAACTCCCCTCTATACTTTTATTTTGCGCCGTATTTTTATTGGCCGATTTCTATTTGATCGGAGGATTCCGCGCCGGATTTAAAAAATGGAAATTTGCACAGACAAGTGCATTTACTTTTTTGTACTGGGCAGCCTCTATTTTGCTTGTTATGGGGGTAGTAGTAAGCACGTTCAGGCACATGGGTCTTGGGGCGCGTTCGGTTATCCTACTTGGTTTTTTCCTGATGGCGATCGCAAAATTGCTGGCATTGCCGTTTATACTGATCGATGATATTCGCAGGTTGGTCATCTGGTTAAAAAATAAAACTAAAAAAGAAGAAAAGCCTGCACGTCAACCGGGACCGTATGACATCCCGCGTTCGGAATTCCTTATGAAAGCCGGTTTATTGGCTGGGGCTATCCCATTGGGCGGTATCGTTTATGGAACCATCTCAGGCGTATACGATTACCAGGTAAAGCACCGAACGCTATATTTGCCAAATTTGCCAAAAGCATTTGACGGCATTAAGCTTGGGCAGATATCTGATATTCATTCGGGCAGTTTTTATAATAAAAAAGCTGTAACAGGTGGTGTAGAAATGCTGATGAAAGAAAAACCCGATTTCATCTTCTTTACAGGTGACCTTGTGAACAGCCGTACCGACGAAATGTATGGTTACCAGGATATTTTCAGTAAAGTAAAAGCTCCTTTGGGTGTATATTCATCGCTCGGCAATCACGACTATGGCGATTATGCTAGTTGGCCGACAGAAGAGGCCTCAGAAAAGAACTTCAGGGACTTGCTGGCTACCCATAAAAATATGGGCTGGGACCTGCTAATGAACGAGAACCGCCGGCTGAAAGTAGATGGTGAGGAGATTGGTATTTTAGGTGTGGAGAACTGGGGTTCAATGCGGAGGTTCCCTAAACGAGGCAGGCTTGACCTGGCTACAAAAAACACGGAAGACCTCCCTGTAAAATTACTGCTTTCGCATGATCCATCTCACTGGCGGGCGCAAGTATTAGACTACCCTGATATAGATGTAATGTTTGCGGGACATACTCATGGTATGCAATTTGGCATACAGACCGAGCATTTTCAGTGGAGCCCAATTCAATTTGTTTATAAGGAATGGGCCGGACTTTACCGTGAAGGCAAGCAACAACTATATGTAAATGTGGGCTACGGATTTTTAGGTTATCCCGGAAGGCTTGGAATGTTGCCGGAGATTACGATATTTGAGCTGAAAGCGGCTGCTGATCCTTCTTTATCAAACAAGGCTTAAGAGCAGCGGGCTTTTTCATTTGCCGATGAAAAAACTATTGCAGCCCGTTATTGATTTCGTGCTCTTCAGCAACGTCTTCATGTCATTATGTGCCGTAGCGCAGGGCCTGCTCACCTTTTACCTTATTGGTTCAAAACCTGTTTATCCTGTTCTGGGGTTATTGTTTACCTCTACCCTGGGTATTTACAATTTTTGTATCCTTATCAGTAAGCCTAAAAATCCGGAGCAATCCCCTTACAGGCGCATACGCTGGTTTTTTGCGCATTATAGACTGATGGTTACACTCACGATCGTGTCTATGCTGTCGCTGGTGCCACTTTTCTTCCTGATCGCTACGGCCTCAAAAATATTAATGATCTTCCTTGCTGCACTGTCATTTGCTTATGGACTGCCCTTATTTTCGATCGGGGAGCAAAAATTCAGCCTGCGCAATATTCCCGGTCTGAAACTGATCATGATCACTTTGGTGTGGACTATGAGCTGCGTACTGCTCCCCATATTGGAGTCACAGGCCGCTCAGCTGACTACCATTTCCATGCGGGATACCACTATCCTCATCGCCAAACGATTCCTGTTTATTGCCGCTTTAGCCATTCCTTTTGATATCCGCGATCTATTCCAGGACAAGCAATTGGGACTAAAAACTATTCCTGTAGCCTGGGGCGAGAAAAACGCTTACCTGTTTTGCCAGATATTGCTGATAGGCTACGTGGTGCTATTATTTTTGTTCCGCGACATGGGCTTCACCACCGATTTCTGGGCCCTGACACTAAGCGTAGCGCTTACCGGCTGGCTCATCTTTAAATCCAAATGGGAGAAGAACGAGTATTATTACTTTTTTTATATGGATGGTGTATTGATATTGCAATATCTATTTGTGATTACCTTTAAGGAGGTAAGTCACCTGGTTTTCTAATCCAACCTTTATCGCTGCATCTTTACCTTAAACCGCATTACCTTATTCTCGTCGAAAATGATGTCGATATAATCAAGCGAAGAATCTTTGACTACGTAGGCGAACTCGTATAGACCATCGTCATATTTAAAGTTGACATACTGCTGCGCTTTCAATGCAAGCGTATCAATTTCGACCTGGAATTTCTTCTTAACCCTGGTAACCGAATATATTTCAGGATTAGTAAAAAGGTTTGTATTGATCTGCAATTCATGTATACGCTCCTTGTGCCTCAATTTAAACCGGATGGTGTCGCCCCTTTTTGCATTGATAATGCCCGTGGCAGGTGTTACCGGGTCAGTATTGCTAATGTACGCGGGAGAATAATAGGGATTGGCGGAGAATTTTTCTATTGTAAAGTTATGAACCAATACCCACTTTTTGTCTTCAGGAAAATGGTTCCGGGCGAATTTCTCAGGCGGAGTGAGCCAGTAATAATCGTTGAAATTCGGCGTAAAATCATCCAGTTTACCATCTTCATCCTTCGAGCAGGAACCTGCGGCCCAGGTAGCGTCTAAGGGATAATAAACACCATTTAAAAGGATTACGTTCCAGGCATGGTCAAGTTCGCCGGGAGTGCCAACCTCGTCCTCATCTGTTCGGGCATAACCGGGGACTGTCCAACATTGGATACCGGCTATTTTACACATCTTTTCGAAAAGCATCGAGTAGCCCTGGCAAACCCCTTTACGCTTATCAAGTACCTTAAGCACATATTGATTTTCCCAGACCTGCCTTTTAATGTCACAGCCCAGGCTATCACCCTCACATTGAAACCCTTTAGGTTCGCGGCCTTTATACTCGTACTTATTGAAGAATTTATAATCGTACTTAATGTTACTGGTGACCCATACGAAAATGGCCCTTGTTTTTAAAAATGGGTCCGAAAAGGGTGACGTCAACTTTTTAGTAAGCATGTTGATATCATTCTCATATTTAACGTTATGCCCCAGGCTGTCGGCACGCGAATAGTCTATTGCAGGACTTTGAGCCATAAGTACCCCCGGAAAAAATAGAATAAAAGCTATAATCAGAAATTTGAGCCGGGACATGAATCGAGATAAAAGGTAAAGATTTAGATTTCTATGTTAACGATTAAGTCGGTTTTGTAGTATTACTCGCAGCAGTATTCTTTTTGTCGATTTTGTCTAGACCCTAAAACTGAAAATTCATACCTGGCTTACTTTGATAGGGGAAATGTGGTTTCAACCCGCACTTTTGTCTTGGGATTTAAGCTATAACTGATTAAAGCATTGCCTTTTTTATAAAACACCCGACGCTGAATCACCGACGTATCACACTTCAACACGGAATCGCCCTTAAGGTTATATTGTTTCTTAATGAGGGTATATTTATCCAAAATAATAGTGTTCCGATATTCGGTAAACGTACCTTTGCCATATAACCTTTGTCCATCATCAAAATCCATCATTTGTTCAAACGTACCTTTAGACGACTTAGCATTCAATTTATTTAAAGTATAACAATTAGTTGCATATGGACCAGCGTCCGATTGACAATATGTAACCTTACTTTGTCCAAAGCTCAGTTCATAACAAAAAAACAAAACCAATACGAGTATAAATTTATTCATGTTTAGTCTAATGTTCGTTGGCACCAATTTACAAATATCAACTGCCTGTATTAACTCGCTTAGCTATCAGGTTTTGCTCTGTAACCGACTCAGCATTATCATATAATTGCCCGTGTATGTCCCTTATTTCATAGCTATTTTCACGAAGCAACTGAACAACACTTTGTGCTGAACCGTAATGTGTGGGTATAAATTCAAAGATGATATTTGTCGGGTATACACTGTTATCAAAGAAATCACTTATAATGTTCAACTCATGCCCCTCAACGTCCATCTTCACCAGGTCGACCTGCGTTAAATTAAATCTCCGGAGCAGTTCATGGACATTAAGCGACGCGGAATAAAAGCTATCAAACTGGTTATCCTCTGATGATATTTGAGTGTTGCCCATATTCCAATAAGCCGGGATGCCTATGTTGACGATGCTTTTGTCGTTAAACAAAGCGCCCAATACCGGCTTTACCTGCGTAAAATCATTTATCTGTATATTATTCAGCAAGTAGGTGAAGGTTTTTGGGTTGACTTCAACCGCAATAATTTGCTTTTCCTTTGCCTTGTCCTCCTGCGCACATTCCAATGCATACTGACCGATGTGTGCGCCTAGATCTAGTATTACTTTCGACTCTTTAGCCAGATCTTTAAAAGCAGCCAGGCTTAATTTTTCGTAGTTACCATGATAATATATCTGGGATTGCACCCAGTCGTTAAAGTCGAGCAGTACGTTTAATCCTGACGGTGTTTTATACAGCAACAGGTCTACATTAAAAGCTCTCCGCAGGATATGGAACAGCCGTAGCCTGGTTGGAAATTCTTTGGCCTTTACAATCGACATTAATACATTATGCTTCCATCGTTTACCTTTGGGAGTTATAATGCTTAGCTTATTTGTCATAATCAGGGGTTTGGTTTTTATTCTTTATTATTTCACCACCGGCAATGAGGATGCTATTGTAAAACATTCCCCTTTTCATCTAAAAAGACGATTTTCTCTTTTATGGTGGCCTTCAATTTGTTATCCTTAAACCACTGATCAATAGAATCATACAAGGGAGTGGTTATCTCTGTCCAATCTTCATTCATTAATCCGTATTTGTTATTCCTTTTGTAAACCATTACAGGTCGGTTAGTTGCATATATAATTTGATAAATTGGCTTTACAAGCTCTGCTCCATCAGAGCTAATTATGCCCATCGTATTCGTTTTTAACATACCGACTACAAGGGCGTGATTATTAAAAGCCCTTATAACATCATACTTTAATGGTGTCTTTTCTTTGCCGGTAATCTCGTCAAGCAGAACCGTTTTCCTGTTTCTAATTCCAATGGCATAACGGTTAGCCAGTAGTTCCACACTATCATAAATTGCGGGTACAATTTCCACACAATCGCTATTTATAAAACCTTCCTTGTTACCATATTTAACAGCAGCAAGCCGGGTATTGCCCACTCTCGGAAAACTACTACTAATAAGCGTATATCCTTTCTGTATTTTCCGTTCTCCCGTTAGTTTATCAAGTAAATACCATTCACCTTTTAACAGCGCCCTGAAACCTAAATAATGAGAGGCAAGACTATCATATATTAGAGGCACTCGAATAGCGCCCTTATCGTCAATAGCCCCCATTTCCCTTTCTGTTTTACGAAGGCACAATTTGACCCTGTTGCAGCATAATCAACCAGGTCATACGCTTCGGCAAAATAAGCTAATGGAGTCACCGGAGATTTAATTTTCATTCGGTTTACCATATAACTTTCAACTATCCAATCACTGTTTTGACAAAAATTACTCTTATTATTTTTAATCTTTTTTATAACCACCAAATGGTACATTAATGTATCATGAAGAATAGTGCCCTCTTTCTTAATAGTTGCCTTTATAAATGAACCCATTACGAACAGATGATTGACGGCAATTACGTCCACAACAGGGCTGAGTTTTATACTGTCAGAGTGTATAACTTCCTTTTTAATTTTCGTTAAGTAAATTTGATAGGCACACTCATTCAAACCGGTAAGGTTAGAAACCTGAACCTCCTTTAAAGTGTTTTGACCATAACAAATTGAACTTGTAACCAATAAAATAGCCCAGAATAAATATTTCATAAATTTTTAAAAACGCAATTAAGCTAACTCCTACTTCACCACCGGCAAACTGATACAGGATGCCGCACCTGTCGTATGATAGATCATTTCCGTTGCTTTCTGATAATCGGCCGCTGTTGCTTTATAAATATTCGGCACATATTTCTGCGGATTACGGTCGATAATTGGGAACCACGTACTTTGCACCTGCACCATTATGCGATGGCCTTTTTTAAATACGTGGTCGACCCCATGCAGATCGATGGTATACAATTCCTCTTTGTTCGGTGTCATCGGCTCAGGTTTTTCAAAGCTTTTTCTGAATCTTCCGCGAAACACGTCGTCTGCTATCATCAATTCATAGCCCGACATTTTGAGCTCTTTTTTATATTGCTGCGGATAAACGTCTATCAGCTTCACAACCCAATCCGCGTCGGTACCGGTTGTAGCTGCAAATAGCTTAGCCAATGGGTTACCTGTTACGGTAATATCTTCTGTCAATGTATCAGTTTCCCAACTCAGCACGTCCGGGCGGTTCTGTACAAAACGCTGATCTTCGGTTAACCATGGGTACCATCGCGATCCGGGTCCGTAGGTTTCTTCAACAGGTCTTGCCCTATAGGGAACAGGTTTTGCCGGATCAGACACATAGCTATCAAATTTGCTCTCCTTTGCTGAAGGTGCGTCGAATGATAACTTACCATTGGCATGCAGGTAGATATTTTTATTGGTTGCTTCTTTTGGCGGCCATGCGGTGTAATTTTTCCATTGGTTCGATCCTGTCTGAAAACTGATTGCCTCAGCAAATTTGCCATCGCCTTTTCCCTTCAGATACCAGGCAAACCATTTGGCCTGTATTTCTTTTCTGAAATAGACGCCCGTTTCCTGGTCATCAAACTTTATATTGCCCAGGGCCTTACCAGTGCCCCCTGCCCAGCCGCCGTGGTTCCATGGACCCATCACGATAAAATTTTTATGATTCTTGTCGCGTTTTTCCAGCACTTTATAAGCGTCCTGCGGACCAACCATATCTTCCTGGTCCCACCAGCCGCTTACATGCTGCGTAGCTATTCTTGGCGTGTCCAGGCGATAAGCCAACGCCTGTTTTTTCCAAAACTCATCATAATTTGGGTGTTCAATAAAGTTGTTCCAGGTAGGCAATGTGCCGTGCGCATACTTTTTGTTGATGTTGGATAACGCTCCTAGTTTCAGGTACCAGTCGTAGGTATCATACTCGCCGAAATTATAAAGTGAATCAGTTTTGGCAGCCTCAGTCAAAACTGAATATTCAAAACCATAGCTCAACCGGAAGGCTCCGTTATGATGAAAATCATCATTCATAAACATATCGGATGGCGTTGCCTGTTCCGACACAGCTACCATGGCAGGATGCGGATCGGTGGCGGCGATAATGGTTGTCCAGCCATCGTAGGAAATACCATACATACCAGCCTTGCCATTATTTTCAGGGATATTCTTCAAAAGCCAGTCGATGGTATCGTAAGTATCACTGCTTTCATCAATGGCTTTCGGGTCCTTTTTATCCCGACTAAACCGCTGCATTTTAAAAGTACCTTCTGATAAATATCTTCCCCTGATATCCTGGAAAACAAAAATGTAGCCGTCTTCGGCCATATCTTTTATATAACCCTGCCTCTCCGGACTCCGGTTGTCATTTACCCCGTATGGTGTCCGCAACATCAGGAAGGGCAGTTTTTCTTTCTGATCTTTGGGCGTAAATATTACGGTATGCAGCTTTACGCCATCCCGCATCGGGATCATTACTTCCTGGCGGTTGTATTTATCGTCGGGTTTAGTTTGCTGTGCGAGTAATAAAAACGAATTGAAAAACACTATAATCAGGGCCGCAAGAGACGAATAGAGCACTTTCATGATAATGATGTTTGAAGGTATTGCACTAAATATAACAACAATACTTTAATTTGCCATCTCACAAAAATATGGCTGCCAATTACGATAACTCCGCCTGGTTTTATGACCTTCTTTCGCGACTGGTTTATGGCAAAGCATTGGTGCGATCGCAGGTTTATCTGTTAAAACATATCCCTGCAAATTCTAATATTTTAATTGCCGGCGGCGGCACAGGATGGATACTGGAAGAGATAGCTAAAGTGCACCCATCAGGTTTAACCATTACTTATGCAGAGATATCATCCAACATGATGGCGCTGTCTAAAAAGCGAAACATTGGAGGCAACAAGGTAACTTTCATTAATGAGCCGGTTGAGAGTATTGAGGCTGACACGGGTTATGACCTTGTCTTCACGCCTTTTTTGTTCGACAATTTCACCGAGCAAACCTTACATCAAGTGTTCGCTCATCTCCATAGCCGCTTGAAACCAAACGGTATTTGGCTCAATACTGATTTCAGGCCGACAGGTAAATGGTGGCACACTATTTTGCTTAAATCAATGATCATTTTTTTTAGATTGATTTGTGGTATCGAAGCAAAGAAGTTGCCGGATATTGAGAAGCAATTTGAACAGCATCAATATAAGGTGATCGATCAGAGATCGTTTTTTGGGGAGTTTATTTCGTCAACGGCGTATAGGAAATCGTCTGAACTATGATTTGAATGATGGAATGAAAACTATGAGTAATGAAGCCCAACAAAATCATAGTCCGTCAAAAAATCATTCAAATCATAGTTCAGACCACCCCGCAAACGGCTTCACAGTAGCACATGTCGGCGAGCCATCCTTTGCCGTTCCCGGGACATGCGTTTGTAAAACAAGTTTTGGGTTTTCAGCAAATTGATCAACAACATCCCAGGTAATTCCCGTCAAAGGAATCTTAAGCCGTCGCGACCAGATGTCTTCCTTCCCGGCATAGGTACCTATATCGATATAAATAAAATTATCTGGATATGAACCCTGCGCAAACGGTCCGCCAAATCTTGGCGTCTGATCCTTTGTCCTGTCGCCGCGGATAACGATGGTTAAATCAAAATGCAAGTCACCGGAACTCGACTTTTGCAGTTGTATCGTCTCGTACTTGCCCCCAGAACCTTTTTGCAGGCCGAAGTGAACGCCCGGAGGCGGTGATTGCAATACGATATGAAGAAGTAGTTCCATTGGATACCATGGTTATATCAAAAAAACGGAGCGTTGTCATGCTGAGGCACAAGCCTGTCCTGAGCGTTGTCGAAGGGAAGCATGGTGGGCGAAGGCCTTTACGCACCGCACTTCGACTGAGCTCAGTGTGACACCTCTTTTATTCCGACTTCGGCAATCCGACTTCCGACTTCAAATCACCCTTCGTAAACAAACTTATATCCGATACCTCTTACAGTCTGCAGGTAAGTTGGCGAATCCGGGTTGTTTTCGATCTTTTTACGCAGGCGGACAATGTGCATATCCAACGTACGGGTATTTACATCGGCATTATAGCCCCAAACTTCCATCATCAACTCCTCGCGGTTGATCACCTTGTTTTTGTTTTTCAGGAAGTAAAGCAGTATGCGGTTTTCCAGAATGGTGAGCTCGATCTTGCGGCCATCCCTTATCAGCAAGTGCGTGTTGGGATGATGCTCCATATTGGCAAATTTGTACGCCTCAGGTTTTTCACTGTTCAACGAGAATTTGATCTTATTGTCGATCAGCGCTACTAACACATCCATGTTAAATGGCTTGGTGATATAGTCGGACACGCCAAAGTTGTAAGCCTCAATTTTATCTACGTCCTGAGCCTTTGCCGTCATCATGATCACCAATTTATCGAAGCCCTGTTCTCTTATGGCGCTGCATACTTCACCGCCTTGTTTGCCAGGCAGCATCCAGTCAAGCAGCACAATGTGGGGTTGTTCTTCCAATATCATTGTCTCGGCATCGTCGCCATTATCAGCTTCAAGTACTTTGTAACCTTCCGATTGTAAACGTTCGGCTACCAGGAAACGCAGGTTTTCGTCATCTTCAACCAGCGCTATTTTTATTTCTTTTTCCATAATTCAATTTTGATCATTACTCAGCACTTGCATAAGGCAGGTTAACAGTAAACTCCGACCCTTCATTCACCTTTGAAGTTACTGTTATTTCTCCGTTCATAAAATTAACCAGTTCCTTACAGAATGCCAAACCCAGCCCCACGCTCCCATCCTGGTTATATTGATTTTCTATCCTGTAAAACTTCTTGAATATATTTTCCATCTCCTCACGGGCAATACCGATGCCTTTATCCTTAAATGAGAAGAGGATATTGTTCCTTTTCCCGGGAGCTATTTTAATATGCATCTCCCTGCGTTTTGGGTTGGAATACTTATAGGCATTCTCCAACATGTTTTGAAATACACTACCCAACAACACAGGATCAGTATAAAAGTTGGCAACCTTATCTATTTTATAATCCAGCTTAAAATCAGGGTATTTTATCTTAAATGTATCAATATAACCTTTTGTGAAATCCTCCAGGTTTACTTCTTCTTTCTTAAGGCTGATAGACTTATTCTCAATCTGTGTGAATGATAGCAATTTGGTCATCAGGTCATTCAACTTATCAGCTTCTTCGTCAAGTATCTTTCCGTAATGTTTAAGCTGCCGTTCACTCAGGTTGCTGTCACCACGCAGGTTTGATCCGGCTATTTTAATAACGCTGATGGGTGTTTTAAATTCGTGTGTCAGGTTATTAATAAAATCATATTGAAGCTTAAACAACTTCATATTCACATTTAGGTTGCGGTAGATGAGCCAACCAATCAATATCAGGAAAATGTAGATCAGCAATACCATCGCTGCAATCGGCATAAACCGGCGGTTGGTTTCTGCGGTCAGGTATTCCAACGGGGAGCTGAAATATAATTTATAATCGGCAAAGCCGCCCGTCAGGGGTACTTCTGTAGTGATCTTGTTGACAGAATTATCCAGCGGATCATACACTACAGGTCGCAGATAAATATTTTTATAAAGTTCGGGATGCGTATTCACCACTTTAAGCGCATGCTCGTTCAAAATAAACGTCAGCATGTTTTGCTTGTATTCTGATGGCTGAGCATCGCCCTTTTGTATTTCCCGGTATCGTTTAACTTCTTCACGGCGGGGAATATTGAGATAGGTTATTTTTTCCGGCTGGATATCATAAAAAGTTCTGAATTTTTCATCCTGGGTGGGCTCCCTGGTTGTATCTGCAAAGGCAACAAAACTGTTTAGCTTAGCAGACATGGAAGTAAAATCGGCATGGCTTTCGGGTATAGCCTTTTTCACACCGGCCATAGTCCCATCCTTGCCCCGCCAATACTCATATATCGAATTGATATCCACACCCAATCCCTTTTGAGGCGGATCGGTGCTGCCAATTCTAACTCCATAAAATATAATGCGGCGCACAAATGGGTAGTCGTTAAAAACAGTGCCTGAGTATTTCGCTGCCGAGGTTGAATCCAAATAACCCTGGTAATAAGTAATTTCCGGAATACGGTTCGAGAAGAAGTCGTTATAAGGCTTCATCGTTTGCTCCAGCACATCGATCTTCTTTGATGAAAACTCGTTTTCTACATAGGTCGAAGTCAGCCCGTATGCAATAAAAAGCGCAACGATAAATGTCGCCGATATCAGAATCAGGAAAGCAATGATCAATGAGAAGTTTTTCCGGTAAACACTCTGCTGCGGGGCCATTACAAACGTATTTAGTTCTTTACATGCATATTAGCATCCAGGAACTTTTCTATT